>ENA-ORXT01005100-ORXT01005100.1-marine-metagenome-genome-assembly--contig:-NODE-5100-length-13092-cov-4.195236_pt1 | contig 13092 bp, 2 predicted proteins | sample MGYA00237868_ERZ511482 | MGnify/ENA metagenome assembly ERZ511482 | reverse complement strand
TGTTTTTTGAGCAAAATATTAGCAAAAAACACTTTTATATATTTGTTTTTTTACAATGCAAAAGTTGAGAATTAAGTCACCAAAAGAATGACAGAGAATTGTTAAGTTATTTTTGTCAGACTACTTATATGAATAAAAAACCTTAAAATCAACCCAAAGGTTCTTACACATCGTAAGTTAATATGGGTTCTTTATAATCATATTTTAATAAAGAACCAACCCTCAAATCGCATAAAAATTAAGTCTACTAGATTGCAAAGAGTGCTTTATAAGTCCTTAAAACAAAAGCAAATGCATCAACAATGAGTCAAACATCGTAAAACATGTAAGAATTGCCGCATTTTTTAAATTATTTACTGTCTTATATCGTGTATTTTTGTAAAAACGATCAAAAAGTCAGCCATATAATAAATATTGGCGCAACAACAACCTAATTTTGTACCAAAAAAGATTTCTTTTATTGTAAAAACAAAATGTACATAAATAGTTTTCGGTCAAACAATACTTATTTATTAGATTTTGTGTTTTATCATAAAACTCTTTTAAGATCAATAAGGGATTTTGCTTCCTTAAAAAAATCATAGCTTTTAAAAAAAACTCTTTAAATATTATGAAACGATTATTTATCGCTTTCGCACTGTTTTTCTTTGGTATCACTACTCAAGCTCAAACATTCAACAACGAATGGATTGATTTTACCAAAACGTACTACAAATTTAAAACAGATGAAACCGCACTCCACAGAATCCCTCAAAACGCACTTGCTGCCAGTGGCATCAATCTCAATGGAGGTAATTTAAGAATGTACTATAAGGGGCAAGAAATCCCCATTTATGTTTCTACTTCTGGAACGATGGGACCTTCTGATTTTGTAGAATTTTTTGGACATGAAAACGATGGTGAATTTGATACACAAATGTTTCTTATTCCCGATTATCAGTTGCAAGACAAGACCAGCTTATTTACTGACGAAGCTACTTATTTTCTGGTCTCCAATCCTGTTGGTACTCCTTTACGGATAGAAGATGCCACCAATAATATTGCTGGTGCTCCTGCTCCCGAAGATTACTTTATGTACAATTCAAAAACAGTAGTAGATCAAGCTTTTCACTTTGGAGAGCCCTTTTTTACTTCTGGTACTTTTAGTTACTACTCGACTTTCGATCAAGGAGAGGGATTTTGCAGCAGCTTGGTTAAAGAGATCATCAACCCAGCAACTGGTAACAATGTAGCAACTCCATTTAAAGTAGCTACAGACCATGCCTATTTAGATGCACCTGTTATCGCATCTGTAAATACAACAGTTGTTGGTCGTAACAAATCGACTGGAGTTATTTGGGACAAGCACTTAGAAATTCAAGTCGATGATGTCACCTTTATAGAAGACGATACGGCTTTTAAAAAGTTTGATGTCCGACGATATGGTTTTGATTTGCCTTTGGAGAGTATTGAAAACACACCTGATTTTACAGGGGTTGCCAATACTAGGGTGAAATTTCTTGCTTGGGACGGTATTGGACCTGGAGGATTCCCTTTTGATACAGAGTATTCGGTTGCAGAAGTAGAAATCAGATATCCAAGAGCATTTAATTTTTCAAACAAAGACCGTTTTGAATTTGAGTTGGAATTAAACACCACTAAATTTATTGAAATAGAAAACTTTGATGGTGGAACAGCACCTGTGCTTTATGACCTTACCACTAATAAAAGAATAGAACCAGTTGTTTCTGCTGGAAAGTATCAATTTAAGTTAGATGCTTCAGGACCTACATTACACCAGTTTTTCTTTAGTAATACCGATGCTTCGAGCATTGTAGAAGTAAACAGTCTCAGCCCTCGTGGTTTTACCGATTACAGCATTGCCGCCAATCAAGGTGATTACATGATTATTTCACACCCAAGTTTAAGGGTTGGACCTGACCATGTTCAGCAATATGCCGATTATCGTGAATCTATGAATGGTGGTGGTCACGAAGTCGTTATTGCCGATATAGAAGAATTGTATGACCAATTTGCTTGGGGGATAGAAAAACACCCACTTTCGGTCAGAAATTTTGTGCAATATGCCCTCAATCAGTGGCCAGAAGATCCCAAACATTTATTTATTATTGGTAAAGGGGTTCGTTATGATAAAACTAGAAGCAATCAAAATAATTTTGATGCTTGCTTGATTCCTTCTTTTGGTTATGTTCCTTCGGATTTGATGTTTACAACAGCTTCTACACAGAGCTATTTCCCACTTATGGCGGTAGGTAGAATTCCGGTAAAAGACCCCAATGAAGTTGGTATTTATTTGGATAAAATGCAGCAATACGAATCGTTGTTCCAATTGACCGATTGCGATGAAATTTTAGATAGAGATTGGATGCGCAACATCCTTCATATATCCAAAGGTTGGGGAACAATGGAAAACCAATCGTTCCTAAACAATCTTAACGTTTATGACGATATTTATACCGATCCTAACTTGGGATTCAATGTCGTAGATACACTCTCTGATTTGTTTGGTCCTATTCCTTCTGGTCAACCCAACTCTTATGGTTCGGCTCCTGAAGTGCCTGGCTACATCAACGATGGTTTGGCTTTTATCAACTACGTAGGACATTCCGCTCCTGTCGAAAGTTATTGGCAATACGATTTCCAACACCCGTCTGAATACGACAACGAAGGCAAGTATCCTTTTATCCTCTCCAATTCTTGTTTTGTGGGTAAAATTAATGAAGCTCCTAAAGCAGGAGTTGATTATACTATTGAAAAGGACGTAATGGCACAGGATTGGGTACTGTACGAAGATGGAGGCGCAATCGCTTTCCTTGCAGCAGTCGCCTTGAGTAGCCCTGGATTCCTTCATATTTTTACCGAAGAATTTTGTAATAATTTGAATGATGAATATTATGGAGAGTCTGTTGGATTAAATGTAATGCATACCATTCAAGACATCTACAATCCAACCGACAATGGTATTCGTATTGTGAGTAATGAATTTACGTTTACTGGTGATCCTGCTGTAGAAATGTATCATTGGGACGTACCAGAACTGTTGGTCTCTAATGTAAATATGTACAACAATACAGATGGCGTGACACTAGACCCAATCAATACTGGTTCTACAGTCAATATAGATTTTACCATTGAAAGTTTTGGTAAGGCTGTTGACGAAGACATTAGTGTAACCATTAAAGTATATGACGCTACAGGAAATTTGATTTCTAGCAGTACCCAAATGGTGGCAGCTCCCGAAATTGAAGAAGATTATTCAATCACTTATATGGTTCCCAATGGATTGCCAAGTGGTGTTGGTCAATTGGAAATTGTGGTGGATGGAGAAAACCTTTATGAAGAAGATTGTGAGGCAAACAACAGCTTTGCTCAAACAGCAAACATCATTGACAACTGTGCGACTCCTTTTGAACTAGATTTTAATAATACGACAGTGGCTTATTGTGAAACAGAAAACAATATTCCGTTGAGTTTTACCACCAGTACAGGACAGAATCTTAACATCACTGATGGAAACTTTACCGTTGATGGTGTTATACAAACAGGATTTGATCCTTCGATCTTAGGACCTGGTGTTTATCAATTGGGCTTTTCTTATACCGATGTCAACAGTGGCTGTACAGGGGCAAATGGTCAAACCGTTCAGGTTTACCAAGAACCGAATGCTGATTTTGAAATCGTTAATGCCAATTCTGGTGGCTCTTCTATTTGCATAGGTCAATCTGTAAACGTCAGTGCATTATCTCTGCAAGCCAATCCTATTTGGGACTTTGGAGTAGATGCCATTGCTGATTTCCAAGCCGATGGAAGCGTTGAGGTTTCTTATTTGTCTAGTGGAACAAAAACGGTTTCGTTGACTTATGACACAGATGGTTGTGGACCAACAACGGTAAGCAATGATGTTGATGTACAGGCTGCTTTGCCTGTTCCTGAATTGGTTTCTTGTAATGATCCACTAAACGATAGTTTTATTTCCTTAAACCTAGATATAGAAGATTACAGCGGTTCTCTCAATTATTTCATAGATGGTGTATATAGTGGCAATAACGTTAGTGCCTATGGTGCCAATAATCCCACTTTCTTTCAAGTAAACGACATTGATGACTTTTCATTAGAAATATTTGTAAATGGCACCAGCCCTTGTGGAGCGGCAGATACTATTACTATAACAAATGAAGATTGTTCAGCTATAGCTTGTTCACCACTTGATTTAGGATTTACCTTTACTGGTGGGGCAACACAAATAACATTTTGTGATGGAGACAATAATCCTCAATTAACACAAGTATCTCCTAACTATACTGGAGGTATTTATAGTGGTTCTGGTATCAACGCAAATGGTGTTTTCAACCCTTCACAAATTGAAGTAGGCAGTACTGTTATGTTGGCATATACCTTTGATCCAGAAAATGGATGTCCTGAAGAATCGGAAAGTATTTCTGCGACATTAGAAGCTGCTCCAGATGTAACCCTTTCAACACCCAATGGAACCATAACAGGAACCGTTCAAATTTGCCAAGGAGAAGAAGCGACCATTATGGCGCCTGTTGGAGCTGCTGATTATGTTTGGACTGGTCCAAATAATTACAGCAACAACTCCAATGTACCTATGATTACAGTTGATGTTCCTGGGGTTTATACCGTTGTAGCCTCTTCTGCAAATGGCTGTCAAAGTAATAATTCTGCTTTCTTAGATTTTTACCCAACAACCAATATCAATACAGGATTAAATCCAGAAGCCATTTGTGTAGAGAACCCAAATATTACCCTTCAAGCAAGCCCTTCAGGTGGAACATTTGGTGGTGTTGGGGTTACTGGAAATATTTTCAGTCCTTCTGCTGCTGGTTTGGGTACAGTAAGTTTGACTTACGCTTATACAGACGACAATGGGTGCGATTACGAAGATTCTTTTGCCATTACCGTTGACAACAGTTGTGTCAGCAATTGTGGACCACTTGAGTTAAATCCAAGCAGTAGTCAGGCAACTTATTGTGCTGATTCTCCAAGTGAAACTTTACAAGCAGAAGTTCCTGGTGGTATCTTTACTGGTGATGGTGTAAATTCGAATACAGGGATTTTCACTCCTTCAAGTGCTGCTGTTGGGACCACCATAACCATCTTTTATGATTATGAAGACGAAAACGAATGTTTCTATAGTGAATCTTTTGATGTAACTGTTGAAGCCACTCCTACAGCAAGTATTGTTGGTGAAACGGCTATTTGTACCAATGGCAGTACTCAATTGACTGGACCAAATGGTTTGGGTTACGAATGGACCTTAAATGGTTCTATCGTTGGAAATATGCAAACGTTGAACGCTTCTCAAGTAGGCACTTATATTTTAACAGTTACCAACGGCTCAGGTTGTAGTGATACTGAAAGCACGACCATTACTTTAGAAGAAGATGCTGATTTGGGTATTAATCAAAACCCAACAGACATATGTATTGGTGATCCTGTACAATTAACAAGTACAGTTATGGGAGGTACTTGGTCAGGTACAGGTGTTAATGCAACTGGTTTGTTTGCCCCATCTGCAACTGGGTTTGGCAGTTATGACATTACTTACTCTGTTGATGATGATTGCGAATCAAGCAATACCATTACCGTCAATGTTGTTCCTTTACCAAATGCGACCATTGCTGGCAATACCATTCTTTGTGGAAATACCAATACTTTACTTTCGGTTGCTACTGGTGCCGACGATTACCAATGGAGTGGACCCAATGGCTTTACCGCTTCTGGTGTCAACACCATTAGTATTTCAGAAGCAGGAACTTATACTGTTTCTGTAACCGATAACAACTGTGTCAATACAGGAAGTTTGGTTGTATCAAGTAATGCTGCACCACCTATTAACTTGTCCCAAAACCAACAATCGGTTTGTGCTTCTGCTGCTGGGTTTGATTTAATAGTAGATACCGAAGGTGGTGTCTTTACTGGAAGTGGTGTAAATCCTGCTGGATTTTTCAATCCTGCTTTGGCAAATATTGGCGAACAAACCATTACTTATACCTTAAACATAGATGGCTGTCCAACCCCATTTACCGATTTTGTAAATATTATAGTAACGGAGGCACCGCAAGCAACCTTTACAGGTAACCCTGCTAATTGTACGACAGGTTCCACGACCTTATCGGCTCCTAATAATTATGATGCTTATGTATGGACGCCAAGTAATGGCAGCCCTATTATGGGACAAACCATTATTGTCTCAGAGTCTGATACCTATACCTTGATGGTAGAAAACAATGGGTGTACAGAAACCAGTGCACCATTTGGTGTAACAGTTCAAGCTGCACCTTCCATAAACTTGGTTCAAAACCAACAATCGGTTTGTGCTTCTGCTGCTGGATTTGATTTAATAGTAGATACCGAAGGCGGTGTCTTTACTGGAAATGGCGTAAACCCTGCTGGGTTCTTCAACCCTGCTTTAGCAGTTGTTGGTGAGCAGGTTATTACCTATACTTTAAACATAGCTGGTTGTCCAGATCCATTTACAGAAACGGTTAATATTACAGTAACCGAGGCACCGCAAGCAACCTTTACAGGTAATACCGCCAATTGTGATGGAGGTACGACTACTTTGTCGGCGCCCAACAATTACGATGCTTATACTTGGACACCAAATAATGGAACACCTATTATGGGTCAAACCATATTGGTATCTCAGTCTGATACCTACACATTGACGGTAGAAAATAATGGGTGTACAGAAACCAGCGCACCATTTGGTGTAACAATCCAAGCTGCACCGTCTATCAATTTAACCCAAAACCAACAATCGTTTTGTGAAACAGCTTCAAGTTATCAACTAATGGTTGATAGCCCAGGCGGTACTTTTAGTGGAACAGGTGTAACGACAAATGGTATGTTCAGCCCTCAATTGGCTGGAATCAACATTCATCCGATTACCTATACCTTAGTACTACCAAACTGTCCGGAGCCATTCCAACAGACCATTAGTATTAATGTTGAGGCTGCTCCAGAAGCAAACGCATCGGGCAATATTCAAGAATGTTTTGCAGGAACGACGACCTTGTCGGCACCGTCAGGTTACGACTCTTACTCTTGGATTCCTAGTAGCAATCCCACTGCAACAATTAACAATCAGACCATTGTGGTAACAGAATCAGATACTTATACTTTAACGGTAGAAAACAACGATTGTGTAGAAAGTGAGGTTTATGATGTGGTTGTAGCAACTGCGCCAAACATTGGCTTAGCAAGCAATCAGTTGACCTTCTGTATGAACGAGGCACCTTATCAATTTACCACTTTAACAACAGGAGGTCTGTTCTCAGGAACAGGTATTTCAGCGACAGGTATTTTTGATCCAAGTATTGCTGGAGGAGCAGGAACTTATCCTGTTCTTTATACCAAAAACATTGATGGTTGTACCTATACGGCTAATGAAACCATTACCGTTTATGAAACACCAAATGCCCAAGTAAATGGTCAGTTGTTTGTATGCGATGCCAATCAAACCATATTGTCGGCACCTGCTGGATTTGAATCATATACTTGGACAGATATCAATGGTTCGTTATTGGGAGATGCATCTTCTATTACGGTAGCCATTAGTGGAAACGTTACGCTTGAAGTAGCCAATGGTCCTTGTAGCGATAGTCAAACAGTGACCGTTTCTATCAATGAAGAACCAAATGTAGATTGGTCGGCAAACCCAGAAACGTTCTGTCAAAATGATGGTATTTATACTTTTGAGACAAATTTACCTGGTGGTACTTTTAGTGGAGAAGGAATTAATGCAGATGGAGAGTTTGATCCATCGACTGTTGGTCCTGTTACCATTACCTATAATTACAACCAAGGAAACTGTCCAGTTGAAGCTACTTATCCAATTGAAGTAGTTGCCCAACCAAATGTAACAGTTAGTGGAGAAAATATTTTGTGTGGAGACGATGGATTTGCTGTATTGGGTGCAACCAGTGGTTTCCAATCTTATAATTGGGTCAACCTTTCTTCTGGTACACAGCAGCAAGGAAGCTCTATTATTATTGAAGAAGCAGGCATGTGGCAGTTGACGGTTCTAGACCAAAACGGTTGTCAGGCAATCTCAGATTATCCAGTTACGCAAGTAGGTCCATATACTGATTTAGGGCTTATGGAAAATGCGACAACCATTTGTGATAGTTCGGAATATACGTTTAGTGTAACTGTCGAAGGTGGAACTTTTACCATAAATGGTGAACCATCTAATGGAACCATTGAACCCAATTCCCTTAATTCTGGATCCAACTTTGTGGTATATACTTATGTAGAAAATGGCTGTGACTTTGCTGAAACATTGACGATAGACATTTTGGATTGTGCCGTTGCTTGTCCAGGTTTGGCATTGGGACTTCAAGCAGAAAATACTGATGCTTGTGAAGATGGTGATTTAATAAACATTACGGTAACACAACCCAATGGTACATTGAGCGGACCAGGAGTAAATGCACTGGCTTATACTTTTGATCCTACGATTGCTGGTATAGGTACGCACGAAATTGTTTATGAATATGTAGAAGAGAGTTGTACTTATATAGAAGAAACGTTTATTACTGTTTCTGAAGGACCCATTCCTTTTGATATTGAGGGAGACATCGTTTTCTGTGAAGATGGTACAGCTACTTTAACGGCTCCTGCTGGATTCACCTATGAATGGTCAACAGAAGAAGCTGGACAAAGCATTGTTGTCGAAGAAGCTGGAATGGTTTCTGTAACTATTTTCAATGAAAATTTATGTGCAAGAACAGCTATGATTGACGTGACCAATTATCCACAACCAGATTTGAATATTGAAACGCCTGCCAATAGCATTTGTACAGGTGAAGAATTGACCTTAACAGCTCTAGCAACCAATGTTGGCGGAACCTATACTTGGGAAGATGCACCTGGTATTTTAGAGGTAGATAACAATATGTTGATTGTTTCACCAACAGCAGACCAAGATTATACTGTTACTTTCTTGAGCGACGATGGATGTGAAGAAATTCAGACTGTAACCATTGCCATTGCGACAGGCGATATTCCTAACGCAGAATTTTCTGTTCCACAAGCAACGGCTTGTGTCGGCAACGAAATTACCTTTACTAATTTATCGGTCAATGCCAATGACAACCTTTGGACCATTACCAACCAAACAACGGGTACCATTACTACTTCGGAATTGGTAGAACCAATATTAACTTTTACAGAAGTTGGTACTTATGATGTTTCATTAGAAATCCAAGGTTGTGGAATAACAACCGATCAGTTTGAGTTACTCAACAGCTTTACAGTTGGCGAAGGAACACAATTTGCCGTATCTCCTTCTACCTTATTTGTTTGTGGAGAAGGCGAAGTGACCATTGTCGCTTCTGATAATTCATTGGACTATGAATGGTCTGGTGATGGGCTGATTACCGATACAGGTTCAGAAATTACGGCTTATGTTACTGGTGAAACTATTTATACTGCTGTTGCAACAGATGCATCAGGATGTACCACGACCGAACAGGTAAGTATCGGAATTGTAGATGCGCCTAGTTTTGGTGTTAATACAAACACCAGTTTACTTTGTGTAGGTAATGAAGTAACCTTAGCTGCCAACGGTTCAGATGATTTCACCTATACTTGGAGTGCCGAAGGTTATGAACCACAAGAAGGAATGGAAGTTACTTTTGAAGTAACAGGAACGACGATCTTTACAGCTTTACTAAATGGCGGTCCAAATTGTACCAGTTCTGAATCGATTACCATTGAGACTTATCCAGATTTTGAGGTTGATGTTCCACAAACGATTTCTGCTTGTGCGGACGCACCCATTCAGTTAACAGCATCGGGCGCAAGTGGTTATACTTGGTCGAATGCTGGGTTATTGGACAATCCAAATATTCCAAATCCAATTGCAACTGTTTCGGAAACAACCACTCTTATGCTTACTGCATCTGGTGGAGACAATGGGTGTTCTAAAACAATACCAGTAACGATTGAAGTTTTGGACGATGAAGAAATTACCATTACTGGTAGTGCCGATGATATTGCTTGTGCTGGTACACCTACACAATTGAATGTGACGGGTGGTATGAGTTTTACTTGGAACAATGAAGAAACATTGGACGACGAGTTTAGTGGAATGCCTATTGCAACTATTAATGAGACGACTCAGTATGACATTAATGTACTCAACCAAAATGGTTGTATGCAAATGGAAACGTTCACCTTAGAAGTCTATCCAGATTTTGAAGCCTCGCTTGGTGTAGATGGAACTGTTGGTTGTACTGGTGGTGAAATTCAATTGAGCTTAACAGGTGGTGCGGATTTCAACTGGGTTACAACTGAATTATTGAGTGATGCTTCGATTCCAAATCCAACTGCTGTCATTACAGAATCCACCACTTTTGAGGCAACCGTTTTTGATACAAACAGTTGTGCCAAAACCGTACAATATGTTGCAGAAGTTGGAACAGCTCCTGCTTTAAATATTGGAGGCGACACATTGGTTTGTAGTGGTGATGCCGTAGAATTAATGGTAACAGATGACGCAGCATACAATTACAATTGGACCACCAATACTGATTTGTTAAGCATTACGAATGATGCAATTACTACAGCAACTGTTGACAATACCACCACTTTCGAAGTAGAAGTAGAATGGGCTGAAGGTTGTACCGAAACATTGGCGATTACCATTAATGTAGATGATACACAAGATGAATGTGAGGAGTTTAGAATGCCTCCGAATACGATTACGCCAAATGGTGACAATATGAATGATACCTGGAAGATTCCAAATTTGGATACAACCTATCCAGAGCACATCATTTCTATTTACAATCGTTGGGGACAAATGCTTATAGAATTTGAGAATTATGCCGATCAATGGAATGGAGAAATCAATGATGGTTCTGAATTACCAGAAGGAACTTACTATTATATCCTTCAACGTACTCCTTCAGATAGTGAGCCATTGACTGGAACAATTACCATTTTACGATAGGAATAGATAGCGTTTAATTTAATTAAGAATAAAAAACCATACTTCGGTTTTAATTTTTTCATACACCTGTCAGGTTTTAAAAACCTGACAGGTGTAGAAAAAAATTAAAACTAAAAGGTGGTTCCGAAAATAGAAAAAACAAATGAAATATATAATTACATTATTTTTCATAATGGCATTGACTTGGAACTCAGCCCAAGCACAACAAGTACATCAATTGTCGAATTATGTACTCAACCCATTTGCCTTCAACCCTGCAGTAGTAGGTCATGATGCAGAGCATGTGGTTATGAAAGGGATTTATCGCCGCCAGTGGGCAGGTGGTTTTGATGGTGCAGAGCCGACCACTTTCACCCTTTCTGCTCATTCTAATTTTACTTTTAAGCGTACTATTGGTTTGGGCTTAATGCTTTTTAACGATAAAACAGGACCAACCAGTCAAACTGGTGCTCAGGTAGCCTATGCTTATCACATTCCATTGGAAAGAACGGCGGAGCATTTTTTGGCTTTAGGCGTATCTGCCAATGTGATTCAATATTCTTTGGATTTCAGTAAAATAGATGTGCTGGATACCAATGATCCAACTATTTTAATGAATACAGAATCTCAGACTTCTTTTGACGCCAACTTTGGTGTCTTTTTACACGGTCCTAAATATTGGGTTGGTATTTCGGCATTGCAACTTGCGCAAACCAAATACCAATTGGGGGGCAATCCTTTAGGGTCTACCGATCCATTAGAACTTGGTTTGGCAAGACACTTTTATGGAATGGCTGGTTACGAATTTAAGGCAAACAACAATATAGATGTAACGCCTTCTGTCTTAGTAAAATACGTTGAAAATGTTCCTCTACATTTTGAAGCAAATGTACGAGCGATGTATAAAGATCAGTATTGGGCTGGCGTTGGCTATCGTGCCAATGATGCCATCAATCTTATGCTTGGTGTTCAGTTTGACAATGGCTTAAACATCGCTTATGCCTATGACATCATTACTTCTGGAGTGAGTAGTGTTAGTAATGGCTCGCACGAAGTGGTGATTGGATATAACTACTATTGGTTAAAAGGTCCATCAAAAGCTCGTGTTTTTGAGGATTAATCAAGAATTGAAAATTTAATACAAAAGCCAAATGGTAGCCGTCTTTGTGACATGCTATCATTTGGCTTTTTTTGTTTTAATAAAATTTGGGTTACTGGTTCACATTAAAAACAGTCATAACCAAATCATCCATCATAAAATCCTGACCACAATAGTTGCTCAAGACTTCTTGTGTCAACTCAATGCCTATCTGATGTCCAATATCCTTCCAAATATTGACTTAATGAAGCACTAAAAACAGCTGTGTTTTACTTAGAAACAATCGTCGGATAAGCCATCCTAAACAACTGCACTGGTCCATTGTTATTGGCAACCAACACACCAGAACCACTTCCGTGGCTAATCAGTTGAACATCTTTTACATTTAAAGGAACAGAAAAACCACTATCGGCCCCTTTGACATATTCAAACTGCTGATTGCTTTTGTTGATTAAAACAACTCCTTGCCCAGCATCATATCGCTGCGTTTCTATTTCTGTATCAAACATATTTCCAGCAGCGACAATATCTGGTAATTGATCGTTGTTTACGTCAATAATAACCACACCATTTAAGGGAGAAACCTGTGCCATAATGGGCAATTCCTCTGCTTTATAGGTTCCATTGTCGTTCCACAAAACCATAGAGCGCATTTCATTCACTTCTAACTGCAAACCTTCGGACAATTTCTCTTCTCCATATACTTCTTCTAAACTAGCATTGGCAAATGCAGTATAATTTGGAAATTTTTTGGTAATAAATGGCATTTGCTCGGAAGAGCATTCTCGTCCTCTGGTAGGAACCAATTTGTCTTTATAGGTTTTACTCAATACAATGTCAAAGGAACCACTTTCGTCAAAATCGTTGCAATAAACGTATAAAGGTTTCTTCGCTTTTGCTTGAAACTTATTGTTTTTACCAACATTCCCAATAACCAAATCCACATCGCCATCCTTGTCTAAATCACCTGCTGAAATACTGTACCACCAGCCTTTCAAATCTTTACGCTCGCTGCTTTTTTTAAAACCAG
>ENA-ORXT01005099-ORXT01005099.1-marine-metagenome-genome-assembly--contig:-NODE-5099-length-13097-cov-55.546083_pt1 | contig 13097 bp, 12 predicted proteins | sample MGYA00237868_ERZ511482 | MGnify/ENA metagenome assembly ERZ511482 | reverse complement strand
TTCTGATAATAACTTTCATTAGCCTCCTCATTGAGTAACTGGTCCCATTGTATAATAAGGCTATCATAACTAAGGATCGCCTTGTCATATTCCGCCTTCTTAAAGTAGCTATTTGCTAATTTATAGCTTTTGTCCAGTTCATCTGTAGCAATACTGTCTATATAAAACTGCCCATAACAGTTGCTACAAATGGTATAGAATAGAAGACAGTAAAGTATTCTCATTCCATCGATTTTAAATAATGACTCGCTTCTGATTTTTTGTAGTGTTGCAAATCTTGGGAGATTGTATTCAATCTTAGTTTAGCTACCGTAATATCGTTGTTGTAGTAAGAGCTAAGTGCTAAGTACCACGTTGCTTGATCGTAGTAAGGATTTTCTTCATCTATCGTAAGAAGTATGTTTTCAGCATTTTCGTATTCTTCGACCTTGAGATTGCAGACGCCTTTCATTAATGTATACTTACCACTATGATCTGAGATGAACTGTGTATTACTATCTAATGAGTCGAGTAATGATAGACAAGTGTTATAATCTTTATTTACAAAAGACTGTATAGCGCTTTCCCATGTCGAAGTAATAGAAGTCTCATCTTGACTTCTTAGTAATGTGTAGGATGGGTCCTCTACCTCTGATAGTGCTATGGGGTCATAGTTAACCGCAGATTCGCTTACAGATCTATTGTAGATCTGTAATGCTATTAGAGATAGAATGGCTATTGCTAATAAAAATAATAAATAGGGAAGTGGGCTGCGCTTCCTGTTAGTGGATATATGTTTTTTATTTGTAAGTTCTTTGAGGAATTTAGACTTCAGGTCTTGCTCTCCTGCACCTCTAATTGCTGACCTTGCGATTATGTGTGATTCGATTTTGTCTCTGAGTGATGGATTCTGATTGATGGCATCGTCGTACGCTTGTTTATCTATTTGGCTTAGTGTGCCGCTTAGATAAGCATCTATCTGATCTATGTAATATGACTCATCTTTTTCAGACATTTAATCCAAGTTTAGTTGCAATGATTTGTTTAAGTTTTTTCAAACATTTGTATTTCATACTGCGAGCTGTTTCTGCATTTTTTAGATTTGCTCGATTTGCTATCTCGTCCATCTTGTATCCATAATAAGCCCAGTCTAACAAGATTTTTTTGCAAGGGTGACCCATTGCACCCATTAACTTTACGACTTCGTTAGATCTATCTTTAATCTCAAATAATTCCATCAGATCTCTTTCCCTGGCATCATACTCATGTATCTCTACAATGTCCATATTTCTATTAGACGTATTCTTTCTAGAAACATCAACCGCAGTATGATAAAAAATAGAATAAAAATAACTGGAGAGTTTACTTTCGCCTCTGAAAGTGTGATCCTTTATCTTATGTATACACTTGACAAGTGAGTCTGCATAGGCATCATTGATGTCTTCTGTCGATAGATGGAGCTTTTCATTAACCTTGTAGATGAATCCCTTGTAGGCGTTAAATATATACATAGACATATTCTCGAATGCCTTACCACCCGTGAGTAGTTCACTAATTATTTCTTCATCTGTAAATGAGATATCGCTCATAACTCCAATTGCATAATAAGAATTCTAAGATATAGGGACTGTTAAAGTTAACAATCATTGATATAATCCGATAAGCCTTAAGATTATAATTTAGTCCTGAAAAGTAATCATAATTTTATATATTGGATCTGATCAGAATTCGATGCATCTCCTCCAAAGTTTATAGCTGAATCTATGAGCGTATCCAAGTCCAAATTAGTTGTGTCAAAATTACTGATAGCAAAGTCTTAACGATAATCTACACCATTACGATAGAATAACGATTGCCTAAGAGTATCTAATGATGATTCTGTTAACATATGGAAATTACCGCCGTATATTTCAAATGAGAAACTTGGGTGAGTTCGATATTGTATAAATTTTAAGGCCATACTCCATCTCTTCTGAAGGCTCATCTTTCATTAGAAGTTTGCCAGGTACGTATTCGTCAGTTATTTGTACGCGGAATTGTTGTTTACTAATAGAATCAACGTTGCAGCTTAATGTAATTACCGTTATACGAGTAGACATAGATGAATTACTTAGTATATACATCTCTATATTGGTGTAAGACAATATGGTTATGAGTAGACTAACTCATTCCCTCTCGATATCATCCTTGATAAAGTCTAAGGTAGGTACATACTCCTGACCAATAATATCTGCAATATCCTTAGCGGTATCTATGGCTTCCTGGCACTTGCGATCGTCTCCATTCTTGTAGTAAAGTAGAGAGAGTAGGTCATATCGCCAGTAAGAAGTCCCTTCTTGCAGACTCGATTCCAATGATTCTGCTAATTCAGAAAAATCTGTAGGTCGCCGTCGTCGCTTATCATTGAGTAGGAGTCTGATGACTGATGAGTAGAGGACATTATCATTGGATGTCTCTGGGTAATTCTTGATTAGATTGATCGAGTTATTGACTGATGGACCTCTTCCCCATAAGAAATATTTAATTCTGATGAAATCCTCCATCTTATCAAGATCCTTTATTTTGTATTTTCTAAACCATCTTTTGAGTGGCTTATAATTAAATACAGGCCGGCCTCTTCCGTCAGATTTTAGAGAATTGATAAATAAATGAAAAGCAATATCCTCTTTAATTTTTAGGCTATCATATAGTAGAAAAAAGACTTTGTTATTACGAGAGACATACTTCATGTATTTTTTGTCAAGGGTGACGTACTCTTGCAATAAGTTCATGTGAGCAGGGTGATCCCAAGTCTTTTTATTTTTATCGAGATACTTCTTGACTAAGTTTTTTGTAGAGTAGTCATCTCTGTAATACTTTACTGAATCTATGGTCTCTCTTACATTAGAACTATTTAGATTGACCAGCATAGAGTCCAGGTTCTCTCTTAGGTACCGACTGTTAGAATTCGTTTTGGCGAGGGTTGTGTGGAGTTCGCCTACTGTCTTATAGTGCAGTTCTCTAAATAATACATTCCCATCATAGTCAAAGAAAATGTAGGCTGGAAATATAGTTATGTTATGCTCTTTAGCAAATCGAGTCTTTCTGGATGCATCGATTGCGACAGGTACATAGTCAGATGAGACTACGTGGCATATGCTACTGTCAGCGAATGTCGACTCAAACATTCGTTCGCTCGCTACTGACCAATCAGTATAGACGAATGCGAACAGTGGTTTGCCTTGCTTTTTAGCAGACCTTAAAGATTTAGTAAAAGATCTAGAGAAATCAATGCAACCAGTACTCTGAGAGTACACTATGGAGGAGGAGATAAGCAATGTCCAAAGGAGAGGAATAAGAGCAAGATATTTGTTAAGAGTTATCAAAAAATGAGATTGTTGGTTATATCTGAAATCACTTTATCCTATATTATCCATTAGAAAAGAATCCATCCATGCCTTATAAGCATTGTTGATGGTGTGTTCCTTAGACTGAATATAAGGAATTTCGTAAGGATGATGTTTGCTTATGTATTTTATAACAGTTTTAGAGTTGTTCCTGCTGGTTTTGAAGTATACTCCATACTCTTGATCTTCGTGATAATTTCCTTTCCAGTGATACTGACTCGTCGTGGCTACAATATTAGTGCAAGCTATGAGATTCATCTCTATCAGCTCTTTGCCGATCTTGAGAGCAATTTCTTTATTTGGGAAAGTGGTATAGATTACGGATATCATAATGAAAGTATTTCTGCCATTTCTATCATGTGATTTTCTGGATCTTTCTTATTGGTTATTGCATCGATGAATGGGGTATAGGCGACTTGACTATTCACTATTCCGATAGCAACATTACTCTTGTTTTCTATTAAAGCATTCACAGCATAATAACCCATCTTACTGGCAAGTATACGGTCACTGGCTGTAGGAGAACCACCTCTTTGCAAGTGCCCGATTACCGTATTTTTTATATCCACATCGCCTAAGCGATCTTTCACTTTTTCAGATAATTCTTGTGCTCCTCCATTGCTATTGCCCTCAGCTACAATCACTAAGTTAAATAACTTGTTTCTTCTATTGGCTTTCTTAAGTAACTCGCAGAATTCATCCAGAGAGTTTTCTTCTTCCGGTAGGAATATGTAAGAAGATCCAGAACCGATGCCCGTATATAATGCAATGTATCCACTGTGACGGCCCATCACTTCTATGAAGAAAACCCGAGAATGAGAATCTGCCGTATCTCTGATCTTATCCACCGCTTCTACAGCAGTATTAATAGCCGTGTCAAAACCGATCGTATAATCTGTTCCGAATATATCGTTGTCTATAGTTCCAGGTATCCCTACGACAGGGATGTCATATTCTTCTGTCAGAAACTTAGCACCAGTGTAAGTACCATCTCCACCGATTACTACCAGTCCATCTATCTCAAATGCACTGAGAAATTCAAATGCTTCTTTCCTACCTTCTGGAGTTCTAAACTTTTCACTTCTCGCCGTCTTGAGGATGGTTCCACCTTTATGAATGATATTGGCAACATCAGATTTTAGAAGTTGCTTGACATCACCAGTAATGAGTCCTTCATAACCACGATTGACTCCGAAGACTTTTACATTATGATAGATGGCTGTCCTGACTACAGCTCTGATGGCTGCATTCATACCTGGTGCATCTCCTCCCGAACTTAATACCGCTATTCTATTTATGTTACTCATTGTTATTTTCCTGTCTGTGATAATCTATTAGTTTTTCCATAGGGTCATCGATTATATTATTAGCTACCATGTCATACTCTCGTAATACATAGTTCAGTTCCTGTTCGAATCGATTAGCTATAGAGCCTACAAAGTTAATTTTATAATTCTGATAGTTCTCTATAGCTGACACATGATTTTTGACGTAACCCATAAAGTTTTTTCTTAATATCTCTTTTTTTAATGTTGTGCTCGATTGATTCAGAAATCGTGAGAATTGGGCTACATAATATTTGGGATTAGAATGACTGTAAATATTGGATATTAATTCCTCCCCTTTATCCAGGTACTCAGTCTTGAATATTTGAGCATCTGCAACACTCATTCTTTCTCGTAGGTAGTATTTGACAATTAAGCGGCCGATGTTGTAGCCTGAACCTTCCTCTGCGATGATATGACCTAAGGACTTGACGGATTGCTTTATCTTGTTTTCTTTGTATAGTACTGTATTCACACCTGTACCTAAGATACTTACTATGCTGGCTTCATTATGACTTGTCGCTCTACAAGCGGCTAAGATGTCAGATTCTATAAGGATTTTGGCACTGGGAAATTTTTGTAAGAATACTCCTTTAGCGAATGACTTTATGGAGGCAGTAGACATTCCCGCTCCATAAAAGTGGACCTCTCGGACATCTTTGGAATTGACTGATTTGTACTCTTGGATTACATGGATGGAGTCTTCGTGACTTGTCAGATTGATGCCTTGTAATCGCTGGTCATCCAATGTTTTATTCGCATCTGTAATGACCCATCTTGAGTGGCTTGCTCCTGCGTCTATGATTAGTTTCATATGTGTATAAATGGGTTAATCAGTGAGTGATCATGGAAGTAAAAATTATATAATAGCTCTTCTAAACTATCAAATTCTTCCTACTTTCGCAATCACAATAATTCCAATATAATGAAAAATATAGCTGTTATCGGAGCGGGTACGATGGGAAATGGTATTGCTCACGTATTCGCCATGCATGATTATCAGGTGACATTGATAGATATCGCTCAAGATAGATTAGACTCTGCCGTCCAGACGATCACTAAGAATCTGGATAGAATGGTGTCTAAAGAGAAAATCGATGATGCTCAGAAGCAATCAACACTCAGCAATATAAATACGAGTACAGATATGGGGGCTGCAGTAGCTAATGCAGAATTAGTCGTAGAAGCAGCGACGGAAAATGTGGATCTTAAACTCAAAATATTTAAAGATCTCGATGCCGCGACATCATCAGATTGCATCTTAGCGACTAACACATCTTCCATATCTATCACTAAGATCGCAAGTGTCACATCTAAGCCTGATAAGGTGATAGGGATGCACTTCATGAATCCTGTTCCTGTGATGAAGCTCATAGAGGTCATAAGAGGGTATCAGACGACTGATACTGTGACAGAGACGATCATGGAGATGTCTAAGGGCTTAGGGAAGGTTCCAGTCGAGGTCAATGATTACCCAGGCTTTGCAGCGAACAGAATATTAATGCCGATGCTTAATGAGGCTTTCTACACACTCTTTGAAGGTGTGGCAGGTGTAGAGGAGATTGATAATGTCATGAAGCTTGGTATGGCTCATCCAATGGGACCTTTACAATTAGCTGACTTTGTAGGATTAGATGTATGTCTGGCAGTGCTTAGAGTCTTGCATGACGGATTCGGAAATCCTAAGTATGCACCATGTCCTTTGTTAATTAATATGGTTACAGCTGGAAAATTAGGACGAAAGTCAGGAGAAGGATTCTACAAATACACTAAGGGATCTAAGGATCTCGTCGTGGCGGATAATTTTAAGAAAGCTTAGGTTAGGCACATTCAGAAGTAGGTCTTGCTGAAATAGTCAAAACGCATTTTCAAATGAATAGGCAAATTTGTGTTTAGCTGTATTGATAAAGTAGGTTTCTTTTGATAGGCATTAACACTGTCTTTGTTCTCAGGTTATCCATACCAAATTTCTGTTTCCCTTGGCCTATTTTTCCTTCTATATGGTTCCTTTCGTTGTTCTTCTTTTTCATTTTTGCTCTCATACCTTTGTCGATGAGCTTTGGGCAACCCAATGGACTGCCAGTATGTTTGATATCGTTCTTTTTCATAAACTTACGGTTTACCCGTGTCAGATATATTTTATGTACAAGTGCATATTCAGGATAATAGCCAAACCTCTCTTTGTAGCTGTTTAATACTTCCACAAGGCATGTATCTTCATTAAAGCCGTCAAAGGAGCTCTGTTCTACTATTGCCATCTTTTTTGTAAGAGATAAATTTTTTTGGCTCCAGATTCTACTGGACTACCTGCTTTAAACAAGAAGAAGAGTTCTTAATAGAGCAATTTGGGGACGACCTTGTAGAATACATGTTCAGAGTTAGAAGATGGATATAAGCACATTATGAGGGCTGAGGTTGTCAGCCTGACTATGCATAATTATATATAATAAGATTGTGAGTTGTCATATATCTACCCACCTGTAGGCGTATCATGATTGTAGATGTACAGTAGCTTTTCCACTGTAATGCAGTTACCTTTGTCTGCTCCGAATACTGGCATGTTTAGTTATAGTTGGTCAATAATACCCAGAAGCAGAATCTATATTTCAATTTAATTCGAAGAAAATCCTAATGTTGATGTAACGTTTTTGCATCTAAAGGGATTTAGTAAGAAATGGTATCAATGAAAAAGCATCTCTATTTACTTTTTATAATCACTGTATTCTATTCCTGCGAGGAAAATATAGATACTCTAATAATTGAAAAGGATATACCTCCAGCGACTGAAATATCGAGTGGTTGCAATATTTCAGGTCAAGTCGTTAATTTTTATGGTGTTCCATTCGAGAATGTAGAGCTTGCATTATATGTAGATCATGAATTCGAAAGAAGTTTTCTGACAGATGATAATGGGGAGTATTGTATTGAGTTAACGACATCAGAAATAGAAAGTTATATCTTATTAGAAGCATCATATGAGGATATTAATGATGTGAATAAGAATTATAGTAAGGTCGTAAGAAAAGCAAGATTTGATAGTAATAATCATTCAGAACTTAATTATCTCATCTTAGATAATTTCCCAGAGGGAATCTCAAATGGTGACCCAGAGGATCGGGAATTACAGTCTGTCTATGGTCAGATAGTAGATGATAATGGTGTAGGTGGATTTGGTTCAGTTACATTCTTTGATAGACCTTTTCAGACTACATTTGCAACTTATGCAGATATGGATGGGGTATATGAGTACTTCGTATATCCTGATGTAGAATACGACTTGTTATATTATACGACGGCACCTGCATCATTAGGTGTTTTGCAATCTGAACCTGAATTTCAAGCTTATTTCTACGAGGTCAAAGATCAAATATTTCCTATAGAAGTGAAACTGGATGACTTCTTAGTCACCAGAGAATTTTCTAATAGAAAAATTATAGGACAAGTTAATTATACCAACGGAGATCCTCTGATGAAAGGGAGTTTTCATCTTGACCAACAATTTGTCAATAGTCCGATCCCAATTATAGATGGCAAATTATATTACAATCGTAATTCTTGCGAACTATTCCAGGACAGTTATGAAGCTTATATAATGGATGAAATTACTGGCCAAAAAACCGATCCATTTACTGTACTCTTTGAAGATGGAATCATGGATATAGGTACAATTAAAATATGAGTTCGAGATTTAAAATACTACTGTCTAAAGCTCAGAAAGGGGATAATGATGCATTCAAAATTATCTACCTAAGGCACTCTGATCACCTTATGGCGAAATGCTTAAGGTATGCAACAGACATTAACATGGCTAAGGATATCATGCATGATGGGTTTGTAAAGATATTCCAAAACATTAGTCGTTTTGAAGGAAATGAAAAAATGCTGAATGCTTGGATGACTAAAATTATCATTAACGAAGCACTAAAGAATTATCACAAACGAAGCAAAACCATATTTGTAGAACATCATTCAGGCTTAGAACAGGTAGAATTAAAGGTAGAAATATATCAAGATATGGCTGTCAAGGATATTCTGAAAATGATCAAAGAATTATCTGAACCTCTGAAAGTCGTATTCATGATGCATTGCATAGATGGGTATAAGCATGACGAAATATCAGATATTCTTGGGATTAGCGTAGAAGCATCGAGAGTCAGGCTAAATAGAGCAAAAACTCAGTTGAGAAATAATTACAATAAAAGTAAAATAGTAAATCATGGATAACGATTCAAAAGTCAATAAGATATTATCAGAAAAATTTGAGTCAGAAAAATTTGAATTTCAGAAGGAAGAATTATGGGCTGAAATAAATGATACTATTAATTCTTACAAATCTTCTACAAGAAAAAAGGCAATAAAGATATTGTTGTTATCACTTTTACCTGTACTGCTTATTTTATGCTTTTATATAGTGAATATAAAAATTAGCCCTGAGTCCTTACCTACAAATGAATCTTCGACAGAAATTGATCAGCCTGTGAGAGATGAGGTCAGTAGGACTGATTTAGTGAAAGAAGGACTGAATATAAATAATACTATAGTAAGGTCAGATAAGGAACCTGAGCTTAGTCAAGATTTGAATAATGACCCGATCCATATTCCAAGCTCTATCAATAACAGAGAGCAATCAATACTAAATGATAAAAAACAACTATCAATAAATAGTCAGAAGAAAATAGCTATTGATGGGAATGATCAGATAGCTGAGGACAGTAAAAATCAGGCAGTTCTAAACGCTGATCCTCAAAAACAAAAAATCAATGAAAGTAATCTGGTCAGCCCAGATGCAGGTTTGATTTCAAATTCGTTTTCTTCTGAGGATAAATTTTCTTCAGAAAACATAAACTATAATCAAGCCGAAATGTCAGTCCCTATTCTACAGGACATTTCGGACAAGTTAAAAAATCAAGAAACCAATGAGGAGATGATTATAGCTTCCATGAGTCTCCTGCCAGGAATAGAATTGCAAGAAATTCCGTATGATAGAAATGAGAATTTCGCAATGGCTTATTCAAGAAGAAAAGATAGATCAAATGGAAGGTCTCAGATTGGGTTTTCTCTAAGTAGTTTTCTATCTGATGTAAATTATAATACCTCACTTACCGGAGACTCACCCACATATGATGCACTACAATCTACAACTGCGAGAACAGGTTATGGAGTAAGTGCTTTCTACAGAAAGACCTTCAGCAATAATTTTATCTTAAGTGGAGGTGCAGAGTATCTTAAGATTAGAGAGAGATTCGTAGGGTCAGCGGACTTAGGCAGTGGTACCTCGATGATGACAGTCGATACTGCGTTTTATCGTAATAACGTAGAGGGACGAGAATATTTTCCTGGAGATGTGCTTGTAGATTGTGACTCACTCCACTATGTAGAGCATACTAATAGTCACAATAATGTAAATCTACTTTTAGCTGTAGGTTATGGTTTAAATTTAAATCAATCAAGGGTTATTTTCATGATGGAATACGGCCTTAATTTAACCTTTAATTATTCTGGAAGAATCATTGATGCGGACAGGCGTATTGTCTATACTGATCAAATGGTCGATTTCTCTAAAACAAGAACAGCTGGAATAGCAGGATTTAAATTTTTAGTCGAGCATCCTATCTCTGATCAAATTTCTTTAGGGGGTGGGTTCTCATTGAGGCAACAATTAGGATCTGGATTTAAAGATATTGATAACAATATTACTATGCTTTCTGGGGATATATCTATCCATTATAATTTCTAATTAGATCCTCACTTACAACTTCACTTAACTTATAATAGAAAATATTATGAATTACTTTAATACACTATTTGTCTGTCTATTTCTATGTACAATACTAAACGGTCAGGTCTCTTATTCTGAAAATTTTGACATTTATTCCACAGGAGTTGGAATATCCACTGTATCTGCTGATTGGGAGATTGTCGTACAGGATGCTGTTATATCCTCTGAGCGTTCGACAACAGGGAGCAATAGTCTATTTTTTAACGAAAGTAAAGATGTAAATCTAATACTCGATGATACTTATGATTCTGGAACTTTTACATTTAGTTGCCAAGTATATATCAATTTTTTAAGCACTAATCCTCAAGATTTTGCAGGCTTTTATTTAGGCTTTGAGGACTCTGATCAATCTTCCTCTTTTAGAAACTTATCACATCTTAGACACGAGAAGCTTATATATAATTATGATCCATTTGAAGAAGATAGAGGCGCTTATACACGTATTCCAGATATAGAAGGCCGATGGTTCGACTACGGGGTAGAGATAGACCTTAGTAATAATGTATGGAATTATTATATAGATGGAATATGTATTTCGTCTATAACTAATACAAATCCTTCTATTGCCAAATGTTTATTTTGGGGAAATACGGTGGAGGTGTGGATCGATAATGTAGAGTATACCCATGATCCAATTCCCGTTAATAATAGCTATACAAATGATGCCGCTATTAATTATGGTCAATATCAATATCATGGAGTTACTGGCGAACCATTTCTGGAGTTGGGACAAGTTACCAATAACGGATCATCTGTAATTAATAGTTTAGATTTAAGATTTGAATATGGAGATGAGACCTTTGATGTAAGCCTCAATAATATGAATCTTCAAAGCGGGGAAACGATGTCTATTGTCCCTGATATTGATATCCTATATAAAGAAGGAAAGTTAGAAAGTGCCTTACAAGTAATCAGTGTCAATGGCGCAGAAGATGAGCTAGAATGTAACAATGCTTTCAGTTACTATGCGGTAGGATATATTATTCATCCAGATAAAAAAGTACTTGTCGAAGTAGCTGTAGGTACTTGGTGTGGTCTCTGCCTGCAAAATGTTTATTATAAGGATCTATTGGAATCGCAATATCCTGGGAAAGTAGTCGGTGTAGAATTTCATACCGATGATGTCATGGAAAATGAGGACTACTTATTAAATAGTTTTACAAGCGGAGGTAATGACTTTAAATTAGATCATTCTTCGCCTCCAGTTGTGAGTGGGACAATAGGCGGTTATGCCTATCAGGAGTTATTCATGATAAGACTTGCATCTCCTCCTTCTGCTTTACTTGATATTTCGGGCACAATGCTTGCGGATCGAACTGTAGAGTTTAGCATCGATATCGAAGCCTTACAACCTATATTAGATGTCCGAGAAATTTTTATCATGGTCAAAGAAAAAAGTGTGACAGGAACCACTCCGGATTACGATCAGGACAATAGTTTTTATTCTGGCAATGAAGTGTATCCCTTTGGAGGCTACGAGTTACTACCACCTGTTATTCCTTCCCAAGAGATGGAATACTCAGATGTGCCCAGAGTATTGCTGACTAATATTAAAGGTGACAGGTTACTGCAAAATGATCTTGCAGTTGGCGATATAGCAAATATCAAATTAGAACATACTTTTGACCAAGACATAGATTTTGAAGATTTATCTGTTGTGGTGGCGATTATGGACAGAAATGACTATGCCAGCAACTCGGAAGAAGCAAGTTTTGTAGAGCTTGGTTTAGTCCAAGATGATCTCGATGGTGATGGCTATAATTCTGATGTGGATTGCGATGATAATAATCCTGATATCTATCCGGGGGCACCAGAGCTTTGTAATAATATAGATGATAATTGCAATGGGAGTATTGACGAAGGTCTGACTGTGGTCACATACTATTTAGATAGTGATAATGATAGCTTTGGTGATGACAATAACTCGATAGACGCATGTATGATGCCAGCTGGATATGTCGAGGTGGGCGGCGATTGCGATGATAATAATCCTGCGGTCCGTCCCGGTGCAGCGGAGCTTTGCAATAATGTAGATGATAACTGTAATGGAAGGATTGACGAAGGTCTGACTGTGGTCACCTACTATTTAGATAATGATAATGATGGTTTTGGTGATGATAATAACTCAATAGATGCATGTATGATGCCAGCTGGATACGTAGAGTTGGGCGGTGATTGCGATGACAATAATCCTGATGTCCACCCAGGTGCAGTAGAACTTTGTAATAATATAGATGATAACTGTAATGGAACTATCGACGAAAGTCTGACTGTAGTCACATACTATTTAGATAATGATAATGATGGTTTTGGTGATGACAATAACTCGATAGATGCATGTATGATGCCAGATGGATATGTCGAGGTGGGCGGTGATTGCGATGATAATAATCCAGATATTAATCCTAACGCTACTGAAATTGCTGATAATGAAATAGATGAGAATTGTGATGGAGATGATCTAACGACATCTACACAAAGTTTATCAGATAATCCGATTACAATATATCCTAACCCTGTAACTGACATCCTTTTTATTGATTATTCAGATATCGATCACACAAGGATTACTATATATAATGCAGCAGGAAAATTGGTACTGTTAAGTAAGAAGACGTCTATGATTTC
>ENA-ORXT01005098-ORXT01005098.1-marine-metagenome-genome-assembly--contig:-NODE-5098-length-13101-cov-8.793151_pt1 | contig 13101 bp, 9 predicted proteins | sample MGYA00237868_ERZ511482 | MGnify/ENA metagenome assembly ERZ511482 | reverse complement strand
TAACTTTTGGAGTTTCTTTAAGTTGGCAATGAGCATTGCTGTCTTTCCTGTTATTATGGTAGTATTGTTAGCGTATATTTATCAATTACAAAAGAATCAAACAGTAGCCAAACAATTGAATAGTCAGTCTGCTAGAATGCAAAATGTGCCAAAAGTAGTAGAACCAATAACTCCAAAAAAATTAGAACTGCTTGCAGAGAATGGTAAAGATAGTCTGTCCATTTCTCCAAATGATTTATTGTATATGCAATCGGCAGATAATTATGTGGAAATAATCTACCAAAAAGATACGGAAGTAAAAAAAGAAATATTGCGAAATACCTTGCAACGTTTAGAAAAACAAATAGGGATAACTGATATTCTACGTTGCCATCGTTCTTATATTATTAACTTGTCCCAAGTCGAACGGGTATCCGGCAATGCACAAGGATATAAATTGCATCTAAAAGGGGAACAGGGGATAGTGCCTGTGTCTCGTTCCAAAAGCAAAGATATTTTAGCAGCATTGAAATAAAATGAATTTATTTGAGTATGGAACAAAAACCAAAAAATCAATAAAACTTAAGCAATGTAATAATCAATAATAACAAAAAGAAGAAAGGAAAAAAGATGGCTTTAAAGATTTGGTTCTCATTAAAATCAAAAATTTTACTTTTAGCTTTGGTGTAAGTGATTAAATTAAAAGTAGCTAAAATCATCATAGTATAGGAGATAAAATAGAAGTACTCCATGTAAATCAAATCTGCTGTTTCTATTTCTTTTCGCAAATCAATATGAGAAAAAATGAGTACAAAAAAGAAGGCAGCCATACTTTCAATAATACCTTGCCTTTCCTCCATTTTACTGCAAGCATTTATTAAGATAAAAACCATGATAAGAGTTACAAAAATCGGAATGAGATAAGTTACAAAGGCGTTTAATAATTTTCTTTTCAAGTAAATATGATAATGTAAGACAGGCACTTCTTCAAACAAAGATTGATCGCCATAGCCAAAACTAGTGTTATAGGACTCCAACGAGTAATTGAAATAACTCTGCAAAACAACACTTCCAGAAATTTGGATATTTTTATTTAAGCCACTTTTTTGGGTAGGATTGGTAAAGGAATAACTCGCCAAATCAGGGGTGAATAAAAGGTGATCGTTATTATTTAATGGTTGAATTTCTATGTTGATATGTCGTTTATCAAAAGGAAAATCTGCATATTGTAAATTGAGTCTAAGCGTCACCCTAAACTCCCAACCTACCAATAAATAACCTATCACGCCCTCTTTAGACGCTATTTTTTTTCGATAGGATTCTTCTATATAGGATGCCTCTGCAAAGGGACTCATCTGCGGAAAAGTAAAGCCCATATTCACTTCTTCAGCAATATCTAAAGGGTATTTTTGCCAAATTGTTCCCCCTACATTCAAATTATAGCTATCTTCAAATTCCATTCTTTGAATAAAAATGCCCGTTGGTACGGTCCTTTTTGGAGTGATTTTTAATTTTTCCGCTCTCTCTTTTTGTTGATCTACAAAAGATTCTAAAGAAATCAAATCAATTATTGGTGGACTTTTTTCGCTGTTATTAGAAGTAAGGTTAGAATGCTGTAAATAACCTAATAGAAAAATATTTCCAATCAATAATAAACTAGAAACAAGACTCAAACTCCAAATTTCATTCTCATTCAAATAATCTTTGTTATAATAGATTGCTAATAAACAAATAAAAAATAGAGATAACAAAATAGCTATTCTAATATACCTCCGACTCAATGCTTGATTGTCACCCAATAAGTCCTCTTCAAAAAACAGCAAACCAATGCCCCAATTAGAAGTTGGAATTTTATCAAAAAAGAAAATTGCTTTATCATTTAATTCTTTATTGTAAAACTCCTTCGTGCCAACTTCACCTGCGGATATTTTTTGATAAATTTCTACTAATTCTTTTTGTGGCTCCTTTTGCATCACAGAATCCAGATTCACTTTGCCTACATATTCTCCAATAGGGTGTGATAAAAAGGTGCCTTCTGTGGAAGTTATTATGCCATACCCTGTCTTACCAATACTCAGGGAGTGAATCATTTTTTTGAAACCACTTGCTATAAAACTCATAGTAATAGTTCCCCTAACTTTTCCTTTATTGGGTCCAGAATTATAATAAAAAGGAATTCCATAATCCACATACCAATCCTGTGCGGCAGTCGCAAAATAGGGTTCTACCCATTTAGCCCCTTCGTCTCTCACCCCTGTATACCAAGCCGTTCCCTTTCCGATTTTAGAATAGTCATAGCTCTCTTCCACCATCACATAACTTTGTGAACCCTTGTTATAATAAGGACAAAACAAGCGTTGTTTTTTAGAAAAACCATAAGGTTCAAAACAAGCAGTGACCCCTTGGATTTCGGGAATACTTAAGGAACTCTTTCTAATTATATTTTGAATTTCCTCGGCAGAGTATTCGTTGCTTCCAAAAAGGTTCGCCAAGCGTTCTGCTTCTACCACAATTTTTGATAAAATAGCATCGACTTGATTGCGTAAAGCCTCCGTAGTTTCTTTTCCTTTTTCTTGTACTAATTGATGCCGATGTTGAGAAAACGTGTAAAATTCAATCCCCAAATAGATTACCATTAAGAATAAGACACCTGCAACAAAATAAAGTAATTTTTTAACCATTTTTTGTTTTTAGTAGAAGGAATAAAAGGAATAAGGGATGAGGAAATAAATAACCTCGTCAGCTAGGTAGGTTATTTATTTCCTCATCCCTAAAGTTTAATTGATCTCTAAAAGTAGTAGCCAAAATTGATATTGAAGCGACTCTCCCAGCTATTATTTGGCTCACCTGTTGACAAGGCATCTGTCCATTGTGGTCCAATCCAAGGTTGATGTTTGCCCATCGCATAATCTACATAAACATATAAAGGTGCAGCCGAAATCAACATACCAAATACATTCATCTGCGTGTCTTCCCACTCGCTGACTGCTTTGTCAAAATAAGTATAATCGTTATAAAGCTGAACAGAAGTAATTGGTCCCCATTTTATAAGAATCGTATAAGCTAAGCTTAGGGAGTACATGCTTCCTTTGGCAGCGGTGTTGTAAGGTGCGCCATAAGCCGTCATTTCTATAAAATCTCTGCTCTCTCCTTGCGCATTGATAGGGCGATTATTGAAAGTAAAAATTTGAGATTTGATATTTATATTTTTATAATCTCCTTCGTACTGCAATCCAATAGCATAGTGACTTCCTACCTCTTTGGTGTCAATATTCCAGATGCCACCGTATTGAATAGAAGTTCCGATTTTTTGAATAAAATCTCCCCCAATCTTATAATTGAATCTAAGATTGATTTGATTAATTTCTCGATTTTTGCCCGAGAAATCATAACTATATCGAGCATCAGAAAGTGGCGCATTATCAGAAAAAGTTAGCGTTTCACTATTTTTATAAAAACCCACATCTAGCTGAACCTGCTTATTTTCAAAGTCATAACTCAAACCCATATCGTGGTCATCTTCAAAACCTAGATAAAAAGGCAGATTAAAAAACCAGCTATGCGAATTGAATTGTTGAGCGCCAAAATAGGCAGGTATTAAACCTAATTTAAGGTGAGATTTTTCATTGAGATTGTATTGAAACCAGCCATATTTCAAAAAAGCCCCCCCAAATTCTTTTACATAAAAGCGTTGGTCAATTTTAAATTCCCATTTATCATAAACGGCATCTACATTGATTCGGAAGACCTCGAATCCAAAATCTCCTCCTCGCTTTTTTTGGTTGGGTTTCCAAGAAGAATAATTATAATTATAGCGCAAAGCACCACCCAAATCGAGTTCTATTTTTTTCTTTTCTTCTTTTTGACAAAAAACAGAAAGGATACCTAGTAGTACTAGGAAGAGTGTAAAAGTGATTTTTCTCATAGCAAGTATATATAAAAACTAGGGAGTAGATCCTACCCAGTAGGCTGTAAAAGGGGTTGCATATCGTTATGGCACAATGTAAGTAATTATATGCATATTTAAGAAAGAAAAACACATTTAAAAAAGCGTTAATAATAGACTTGTTCATCAATAAGAAAAATGTATATGAAATTCATATTTTTTCTTGTAAGTAATTATTTTTTTCAGTGCATAGCCCACGCTACGGACTTAAAAAAATCCTTTCTTAGAAGGAAAAAAATGTTTTCATATACGTGTTTCTTATTGATGAACAGGTCTAATCACTACGGTTACTAAAAATATGGATAAATTCTAATTTGGAATAGAAGTGTTAGGAACGATTGTATATCTAATAGTCACCCTACTTAAATGCAAAATATAGAAGAACCAATTTATTTTTGTTTTCCGCTCCCTTACCACTCACCCCAAAACCTTACCATTCATCCCAAGTCATTGACAATCAACCCAATATTTTGTTATTCTTCCCTTCTTTTGGCAAGCTAATAAAAGTCGATATATCTTTGAAAAGTACTTAGAAACGAGTTAGTATTTTAAAAAGAAATATCATGAAACGATCACATTTGCTTTCCTTAATTATTATCGGTGTTTTTTTAATAGCTAATCATAATATAGCCATTTTAGAACATTTGGCCAGTCCTATTACGGATAGAATTTTAAAAGCTTCTACTTATTATAGTGTTGTGTTAGGTCTAGTGTTATTGACTTCTGCTCTTTTATATACACCTCAAAAAGTGGCTGCTTCTTTAGGACTGGACAAAGGTTTTTTTAGAGGGATGGGCTATGGATTATTATTTACGCTGCCTATGTCTATTGGCTATGCTAGTATAGGCACCTTACAAAATGATTGGACCTTAATAGGTATTTTATTTCTTTTTATTGGTGCTGCTATGGAGGAAGTTTTATATAGAGGTTTTTTATTTGGTCAACTATTTAGGAAAGCAAGTTGGGGATTTTTACCTGCTGTTTTATTAAATGCGGTCATTTTTGGGATTGGTCATCTATATCAAGGTAACACCCTTGGGGAGACAATGGGGGTGTTTCTAGTCACTTTGTCAGGAGGTGTTTGGTTTGCTTGGTTGTATATAGAATGGGACGATAATTTATGGATAGCTATTTCACTACATATTTTTATGAATTTGTCTTGGACTTTATTTGCCATTGGAGATACTGCTTTAGGTGGCTGGGGAGCTAATTTTTTTAGAATAATGACGATTGCTTTTTCTGTAGTCTTCACTATTATTTACCGACAGCAACAAGGATTTTTTCGAGTCAATAAAGGGAATTTATTTAGTAATAAAACTACCGCAACTATTGGTCGAGCTAAAAAACAATTGACTAGTACTGCTAAGATAGCAACGAGTATTTTGTTAATAATGGTTTTCTGCTTTAACGCTTCTTTTGGGCAAGTGCGCAAAAAGCAACCAATTACATTCGGCATCCAATATTTTGGAGAATTGGGTTTTCATCCAGGAGTAGAAGTAGATTATCAACATATTCTTTTCGAAAAGAAAAAGGTAAAACAAAAGCGAACCATTCTACAGCAAATAAAATTTCGACCTTCTATTACCTACTACAATCTTCCAGATTACACCAATAATTTCTTAGTCACGCCTAATTTTGACTACCAACTAAGAATAATCAATAATAAAAAACAGCACTATTTTTATGTGGAACCCTACATTAAATTCGGATATCAAAGATACTTCTTTAAAGGGGCTACTTATGAAACAAACAATGGTGGATTTGAGGAAAGAAAATTAAGTGGGGGGAATTCTTTTGTCTTTGGAGGTGGATTAAGTTTTGGTGGTTCCATTAAACCGAACAAGCTAGATTGGATTTCTGGAATAGAATATCTTCCAGAAGTATCTGAAGGGGCACTTTTTATTCATCATATTAATTTCAAAACAGGAATTAGATATAGCTTTCATAAAAAATAAGCTGATTAGTATTGATTAAAAAATAAATTAGTCTTTTTGTTTTTGAATTGACCTTTTTTTCTGATATGTTTTCAACCCATTAGAAAAAAGTCCATTTCAAAAACGACCAATTTATTTTTTTATCGTTACTTATTTTTTATCAATTCTTAAAATTAGTGATCAAGTATAAAATTCATAAAAATGAAACGATTATTTTTTTATTTCCTCCTATTAGGAGCTATCCTATTCTCCGCATGTAACAAAGAAGAATTATTTCAGGATAGTTCCAGTCATACATTTTGGTTATCCCATAAGGGCGCAGACCTTCCAATTATCGTAGAAGGGAATACGAATTCAAAGATTTTTGTCATTCTACTACATGGAGGACCTGGGGGATCTGCTCATGAAATTAATTCCTTTACGCAACCGTTTACTGACTTATTGGAAGAAAAGTATGCTATGGTTTATTACGACCAACGTAATGCCGGCTTGTCAAGAGGAAATTGGGACGAGGCATTATTTACTGTTGAACAACACATTGAAGATTTAGAAAAAGTTATTGAATTTATTGAATTCAAATTTGGAGAAGACAGTCAAATATTTCTTTCTGGTCATAGTTGGGGGGGGTATTTAGGAACTGCTTTTTTGATAACAGATGACAATGAAAGTAAGGTGAAAGCATGGATTAATATTGATGGCGGAATCAATAGAAATAGGTGGCAAAATGACCGATTTATTCGAATAACCGAAATTGCTAATGAGCAGATTGTACAGAATAATTTTGTTGAAGAATGGACGACTATTCTACAAGACATCGAAGCAGAAAAGCGCTTAGGTATAACTCAATACAGTGTAGAGACGGAAGCAAACTTAAATCGTATAATGAGCAGAGGGGAATTTATTCTTGGTAAATCAGGTATATTTAAACTCAATGTAAATCCAGTCTTTGAAGGGGTTTATTCGACTAATTATCATCCATTCATAAGTATAGCTAATGGTAACATAGATATTACGCCTTTAATAAATCAGATATATGAACAATACGATGATTTGATAGATACTAATTTAAGTAATTTAACGCTACCTGTGCTTTCCATCTATGGAAAATATGATATAAGAACCCCAAAACAGCAGGGGGAATATTTACTCGAAAAGGTCTCAACTCCTTCAGAGGATAAAAAAATACTTATTGTGGACAATGCAGGACACGATCCAATGAGAAATGAACCAATTTTAGTGGCTACAGAAATGATAAATTGGATTGAAAAATATAGATAAATGATCCACTACTAACAAAAAAAGCTATCTCCTTGGGGAGATAGCCTCAAAAACTTTCAGTCGGATTAGTATGAAAAAAATTATGACAGTTTAAAGGGGATCTTTTTTAAAAAGATTTGGTTAAACTGCTATAAAATATTCTTACTATAAGGAGTGATTTTCTTACAAGAACTTTATTTCTTTATAGCTGCAAGGTAAGCAGTCTTTAAAAGTACTTTTAATTTTTTCGATAGACGAACTCGTTTATAAGACGAATGAAAGGGTAAATTCCAAATTTAAAATTTCATTATTTCAATGTATCCCATATAAGTCGCTTTTGAAATTTATTATTTGGATTTTGTGATTTGCTTCTTACTATCTTATTTTAATACCTCCATGAGATAAATAAGCTTTAATAAGACCAAAGCCCTTACTATTAGAACTTCCTAAACGTCCTTTTACCTCTTTTGAATTATTACTATCTTTTTCATAAGTGACATCCATTTCTCTAGGGTACTGAATGCCTGCATGACTTCCTTCAACATCTAGCGTATAGGTTGCCTCATCCGCTACTCGAATACGATAGTTCGTATGCGATCCATGCAAAGTGACTTCTTCAAATCCTGTTGCCAAATGGTCTATATTAGCACCGCCATGTGAAAAATCAAAATCTATAGATTTGCCCACTTCTTCAATATCATATTGCGTATGCTGTGCTTCTGAATAAATCCTGTTGATAAATTCAATTTCAAAATCATCATGTCTACTATCTGCACGTAAATCACCGATCTCTCCTATTTCAAAGTTCGTATGTCTAGAATCTAAGCGTAAGGTTTCAATATTGTCTATATCAATATTACAATGAGCCGTTTCCAAATCAGATTCTTCTATGTTTTTAAAACGAATATTGGAATGACTTAGGTCTGCCTTCAAAATTTTAGCAGCTACGATGATGCCATTAGAATGTGCTGTCTCTAAATCCAGTTCCCCCAAAAAACCTTCTGCTGTGATATTCCCATGTGCAATATCTATTGTCGCATCTCCCGATAATTCGGCAATAACGGTTTCTCCATGTTCATTAGTTAAATCTAATTCTATAGTTGCTGGCAAATAAACATCGTAATTAATGGCATAATCATTATTATTATCCCAGCCGCCCCAGCCCCACCAGCCAGACTTTTTTGCCTCAATTTCTGTTTTTGCCTTTACAAAATCTCGGCCATTAGAAAAATTAATAGCAATACGTTCAAATAATGGTTGTGCCTCTTTTTCTGAGTCTGCCCGTACAATAACTGTAACCGATATTTTTACGCTATTTTTATCCCAAGTATTGATAACCACTTTACCAAATTTATTATCAATTTCTACTTCGCCGTCCGCTTTAATAGAAAACTCTTTTTTTATCGTTTTTGTATAGTCTTTACGATTGTCTGCATTCGCATTCAATGCCAAACTAAAGAGTAGTAGCAAGGTTATTCCTTTATATATCATTCGCTGTTTCATCTTTAAAAATGTATTTCGATTGTTTTTTATTTGTTTATAATGTTTATTCGTTTTTTTGACTAAATGCTTAGTGTTTATATATACAATCTTCTTTAATCGGTGCTTTTTCAACGAAAGAATTCCAGCGTGCCAAAGTAGAACTAAACAACTTTACTTAAATGCTGGTGTTCTCCTCCGTTTCTTCTTCAAGCTCTTGTGATTGTTCTTCAATCAACACTTCCAAAATACGCAACTTTGTTTTATAGGTATTGATAATAGCGTTGATAATTTCTTCTTTTTTCCCTTTAGGTACTTTCTGTAAATCTTGCTGCAATTCCAATAACCAATCATCCAATTCGGCCAAATCTTTTTCAAGAAAAGGATCCCCATGATAGTTCGCTACTTGTGCTTGTTTATAATTGACTTTATTGATGTAATATTGTTCTACCTCTGCATATTCTGGGGCAACTGTCGCTAAACCAACTTCTTGTTTGGGGGCTAATTGTAAGCCTATAGCAATACCTATCCCTATCAATAAAATGACAGAGGCTGCCATACTTAAAAAGCGTCGAATAGTAAATCGTTTTATTTTTTTTACAGGTAGTTGTTGTTCTATCTTTGACCAAATTGCTATATCTGGTACAGCTTGATCAAACTGTGCGCTGTTTTTTTGCACAAATTGTTCAAGATTATCTTTTTTCATCGTAATTGATATAAACTAGTGAATTTTAACACCCTCTTAAATAGTTAACTTGTTCCTAAAATACCTTTAATTTTCTTTCTTGCTCGACTATATTGTGATTTAGAAGTCGCCTCTGATATATTTAATATTTCAGCAATTTCTCTATGGTCATACCCTTCAAATAAATATAGCGTAAAAACGACCCTATAACCATCTGGGAGTTCTTGTAGCGCTGCATTAATACTATGCACATTTAAAGAAATATCAGGCACTTCCTCCTTTGTATCTACTAAAGTATCTGTATAATGGTCCTGAAATTCTTCAAATTGCAAGCGTCTCTTCTTTAAGAAATTAATGCAATTATTTATAACTACTCTTTTTATCCAAGCCCCTATAGAAGACTCTTGTTTAAAGCTATCTAATTTTGTAAAGACGTCTACAAAAGAATTTTGTAACAAATCTTCTGCATCTGATTGATTCTTAACCATACGCAGACAAATATTGTACATCGCTTGTGAATACAAGTGATATAATTCAGACTGTGCTTGTCGGTTTCCCCGTTTGCAGCCCTCAATAATTTCTAAATGTGTGTCGGCGTAATTCAATAGGCTTGTTAGGTGTTTTTCTCACTTATATAGACAAAAGAATTAAAAGGAGGGTTGCATGTAGGCTAAAAATAAATGATTTTTTTTTGATGGTGGTGTTTTAGGCGTTTTTTTTTGAAACACGAAAGTTTATTTTGAAACACAAAAGGCACAAAAGTTCACAAAAGGTTTTCACAAAAGTTTGTTGTATTCTTTTACGTATTTTGTGTTTCAAAAAAAACGCTTTTGTGAAAATATTTTGTGAATTTTTGTGCCTTTCGTGTTTCAAAAAAAACCTCCTCATAGCCCTCCACCATAATCCTCCAACTATAATTATCTATCGTAAACTGCTTCGCCTTTTTACTCCAAGCTTGTACCGCCGTCGGATGATCCAATAATAAATGAATCGTATCTATCCAAACCTCCGCATTTTTACTAGCCAATAAATGCCCATTTTTCCCATCTATTATCGCATCTTTAATGCCTTCTATATTTGCTGCTAGAACAGGCGTTCCTCTGATGGCAGATTCCAAAGCGACTAAACCGAAGCCTTCCATATCTCCTGCTACTTGAATATTGGGCATCACAAATAAATGGGCGGCAGACAATAATTGTAAGACCTCCGAAAATGGAAGTTTGCCTACTTGAATTGCTTTATTTTGGATATTTGGTTGTTGTAGCACTTCCGCTAATGCGGATTCATCGGTGCTAATACCCAATGCTAATGCTACTTGTTTTTGGATAAAACGAGGTAAGTATTTCCAATAAGTAGGTAGTTGTCCTTTTTGTGGACCTATCATTAATAATAGGATGTCGTCTTCTAAATGAGGCACTACCTCTTTAACAAACCAAGAAAAACCTTTCCGCTTGACTGGCCTCCCCATCGTTACTAAAAGCCTTTTGCCTTTTAATGGGAGTTGATACTTTTCTTCAAACTTCACTAAAAAATCTTTCTCTATTGGTATATCTGCCAAGTCATGGTCAACGCCATTTTTTACCACAAATACCTTATCCTTTGCAATACCTCTTACCAAGCAAGCATTTGCTGTTGCTTGACTCACGGCTATAATAGCATCCAGTTTAGACAGGTTTTTTTTAATAAAATGTTGGTAAAAAGCATTGGGATGTACTACGTCCAATCCATGTACGGTAGCGACTAAGGGAATATTGGTTTCTTTTTTTAGCCAAGTCATAAAACAAGCAAGCAAACCATCATTCATATACACCATTTCAATAGTAGGATATGTTTGTAATATGGTTCGTACTCTTTTTTTTAAAGACCTAAAAAAAGTAAAACGCCCTTCTTGGTTATCGTAAAGTAGGGAGTGAACAGTGTGCTGCTTTTTTAAGCGACTTAATAATTCAAAACTATGTTTTTCCATGCCACCAATTACGGGTGGATATTTATGACTGATGAATAATATTTCCATAAGTTGAGTTAGTTATAATAGTTTTTAGCTTGGTATCTGGTATAAAGTATATTTATTGTTTCTCTTTATAGGGAGCAAATTAGTTTTGTTTTTTGCAAAAAAACAAAACCAATTTACTCCCTATAAAAAACTTATTCAAATGCTACTCTTAGAGTTTTTTATACACAAATAAAAAGAATATACCACCAATCAATAACCATATTATTTGGCGAGTTCTTCTTAAAATGGACAAGGTTAGCCATACACTAGGGGTGCTAATGCCCACCACACTCAACATGACTTTATTGCCATATTCTTCCACGCCTATTTGACCGGGGATAAATGCACCCATACTTTTAATACAAGTGACACCCACCTCTATAAGTAGCGCCCCAAAAAAGGTGATTTTTAAATTTAATAATTGTAATAGAAAGAAAATTTCCACTGCCCCCATTATCCAGTGAAATAGAGACAGCAGAAATGCTAAGAACAGTTGGCCCTTTCGTTGCTGATAAAAATCATGCAATAATTGATTAATGTGTCGAAGTTTGGGTAAAGAACTGTGGATAAAAGAGAATCGTAATTTGTTGTTAAGGGAGCTAATCCCCTTATATAAAAGTAAATCGGGATGTATCATACTATAGAAAATGCCTAGAATGCTTCCTATGAAAAGGAGAAACCCAGCTATCCAAGCGAAAGATATTTCAACTAATAAACCTGTTTGATAAAGGGCAAGCGGTAAAAATAAAAATAAACCTATCATGGACAGAAAAATCAAAATTCTGGATAGCAAAATAGACACCAAGCCTTGTTCATAGTCCACGCCATCTTTGTTCAATAAATACACTTTGGCAGACTCGCCTACAATAATATTTGCAGGGTTGATAGTGGTTAAAGTTTCGCCAATCTGCCGATAAACAAATAATTTAGAAGCGGATAATTGACTCGGGCTTTTAGGAAAACATAATAGCCAAGCCGTCGATGCCATAGCATAAGCTATCCCTGTAATCACCAACACAATGCTAAATCGCCAGCCTACTTGCTGCAAATTGGCTTGTACTTGTAGCCAATTCATTTGTGCTATGAAAATGCCTAGTAATGCGAGGGCAAGAATTAGTGCTATTGTTTTATATTGTTTTTTCATCTTCTAAAATGGGAACTGCTAGGCAGCAACCAATTGTGTCTGTTTTGTTAATTGTCTTAAATCTTGAAAATAAATATGGACTAAATCTTCCCAATTTAGCTGTTGGGTGTAAGCTAATCCATTGGTGACCACTTGCTCATATAATTTGGGGGTATAGAGGAGGAGATCTATTTTCTCAAAATAAGCTGCTGCATCTGTAGGTTCACATACAAAACCATTGACTCCCTGAGTAATAAAACTTTTAGAACCACCACCATTGGCTATGATACAAGGTAGCCCCGAAGCCATCGCTTCCACGACTACGTTGCCATAGGTTTCCGTAATAGAAGGAAAAAAGAAAATATCGGCGGAAGCATACAAGACCGCTAATTCCTCATGCCCTACTTGCCCAAAAAAGAAGGCATTGGGCATTTGGTTTTTTAGGGTTTCTTTTGCTACACCATCGCCCGCTACTAATATATTGTAGGACCTATTTTTGGCTTCGTTCAATTGGTATAAGTCAATTAGGGTTTCCAGATTTTTTTCCCACACTAGGCGACTAGCAAACAAGATATTGGGTTTGTTATTTTGGGTATAGTTTTGCAAATAGGCGGTATCCTTTTTATCAGGATTAAATAATTGCCTATCAATACCTCGTTGCCATAATTTTAGATTGCTAGTCGCATGACCAACAGCTGCTAAGTC
>ENA-ORXT01005096-ORXT01005096.1-marine-metagenome-genome-assembly--contig:-NODE-5096-length-13103-cov-4.843851_pt1 | contig 13103 bp, 9 predicted proteins | sample MGYA00237868_ERZ511482 | MGnify/ENA metagenome assembly ERZ511482 | reverse complement strand
CTGGATGTCCGGAGGTGGACGTGCTCCGAATGTGGAGCGCGACACGACCGTGACGTCAATGCGGCGATCAATGTCAAAGCGGCGGGGCTCGCCGTGCTGGCCTGCGGAGGAGATGTCAGACCGACGGCCTAGATTGGCGCCGGCAGTCTCCAGTGAAACAGGAACCCTGGTTCGTGAGAGCCAGAATCCCCGTCCTTCAGGGCGGGGAGAAGTCAAGGTGCTCGGTCTCCGGTGGTGGTGGAGAGCCGAGTGTCGGCACCGGGTCCGGTGCCGCGCACGATCGTGCATCGCGTAGCCGGTCACCGCCCCGCCGGTATCGTCCGGTGGTACCGGAGCGCGGGTGCGGATACGGGTGGAGCCTGTGGTCGGAGCGTTCTTTCAGGCGCGTACGTGGCGGTCAACAATGTGTACGACGTCGGTGAGGAGAAGCTGACGTGTGGCACATCAGGATATTGACGTCCGGTTCACCCGTGACGGGCCGCGTGCGACGGAGCCGGGTGCAAGGGTTCGCTTGTCCCGGATCGATCAGTCGACGCCGTCGACCAGCACGACGCTGCAACTCGCATTGGCGTGACGGATCGCCTTCACCGGTGCGTACTCCTCGGAATTCACGAAGGCACGGGCGCTCGCCATGTCCGGAAACTCGATGACCACCAGCCGGGTCGGCGACCACAGGTCGTTCTCGAACACCTCGGTCTCGCCGCCGCGGGCGCGGTAGACGCCGCCGAACCGCTCGGCGATCGGCTTCGCGAGCGCCTTGTACGCCTCGTAGGCATCGGGATTCTCGATCTTGGTGTCGACGATCAACCAGGCACTCAATGCAGATTCCTCTTGCTTGTACACGGGCGGATGCCCGCACGACGGCTCGTGAACGGTCCGGACCGGGTGCCGTTCGCCACCGGCTTCTCGACCGGATGATGCTCCGACCGCCCATCGTACGCCCTGGTCGTCCGGTCCATCGGCCCCCCTCGCCGACGACGGTCCCGACGCCTGCACCGATTGCCCGAATCGGAAATGACGATTTCCCCCTTGGCGAGCGCGTCCCCAACGTAGGGTTCATCGCACAACGAGAACCGCACGAATGGACAACTTCGATCTTCACAACCCGACCCGCATCCTGTTCGGCCGCGGCCGCATCGCCGACCTGGACGCTCGGGTGCCCGCCGAGGCGAAGGTGCTGGTGCTCTTCGGCGGCGGCAGCGCGGAGCGCAACGGGGTGCTCGGTCAGGTACGCGAAGCGCTCGGCGGCCGCACGGTGGTCGAGTTCGGCGGCATCGAGCCCAATCCGAGCTACGCGACGGCCCTGAAGGCGGTCGAGCGCATCCGCGACGAGGGCATCGACTTCCTGCTCGCCGTCGGTGGCGGCTCGGTCATCGATGCGACCAAGTTCATCGCGGCAGCGGCGCTGCACGAGGGCGACCCCTGGGAGATCCTCACCTCGCGCGGTTCGGCGGTCACCGGGGCGATGCCGTTCGGCACCGTGCTGACCCTGCCCGCGACCGGCTCGGAGATGAATGCCGCCTCGGTGATCACCCACGCCGAGAAGGGCGCGAAGCTGCCGTTCATCAGCCCGCACGTGTACCCGGTGTTCTCGGTGCTGGACCCGGAAGTCACCTACACGCTGCCGGCCCGCCAGATCGCCAACGGGGTGGCTGACCCGTTTGTCCACGTGGTCGAGCAGTACCTGACCTACCCGGTCGGCGCGCACGTCCAGGACGGCTTCGCCGAGACCCTGCTGCGCACGCTGATCGAGCTCGGCCCCAGGGCGCTCGAGACGCCCGACGATTACGACATTCGCGCCAGCCTGATGTGGACAGCGACCCTGGCGTTGAACGGGCTGATCGGTGCGGGCGTGCCGCAGGACTGGGCCAGCCACATGATCGGTCACGAGATCACCGCGCTGAACGACACCGACCATGCGCGTACCCTGGCCGTGGTGCTGCCGTCGTTGCTGAACGACCAGCGGGTGCCCAAGCGGGAGAAGCTGCTGCAGTACGCCGCCAACGTGTGGGACATCCGTGACGGGTCGGACGACGAACGCATCGATGCCGCCATCGCGGCGACCCGCGCGTTCTTCGAGAGCCTTGGCATCGACACCCGCTCGGGCGACTACGGCATCGGTGCACCCGAGATCGAGCGCATCGTCACCGCGCTGGAGGATCACGGCATGACCGCCCTGGGCGAGCACGGCGCCATCACGCCCGCCGATGCCCGGCGCATACTCGAAGCGGCTGCATAGGGGAGCAAGGACATGACACGGAACGACACCACGAACCGGCGCTGGACCCTGGCCGAGCGTCCGACCGGCGAGCCGACCACCAGCACCCTGACGCTTGCCGAGGAACCGGTACCGTCGGCGGGCGATGGCCAGATGCTGTTGCGCACCGAGTACCTGTCGCTCGATCCCTACATGCGCGGGCGCATGAGCGATGCGCCGTCCTACGCCGCCCCGGTGGCGATCGGCGAGGTCATGATCGGCGGCACGGTGGCCGAGGTCGTCGACTCGAACGTCGAGGGGTTCGAGCCCGGTGACCGCGTGCTCGGCTTCAACGGCTGGCAGGACTACGCCGTGTCGGACGGCAAGGGGCTGACCAACCTGGGTTCCTCGCCCGCGCACCCGTCCTGGGCGCTCGGGATCCTGGGCATGCCGGGCTTCACCGCCTGGGCGGGGCTGACGCGCATCGGCGCGCCGCAGCCCGGCGAGACCCTGGTCGTGGCCGCGGCCACCGGCCCGGTCGGTGCCACCGTCGGTCAGATCGGCAAGCTGCTGGGGTGCCGCGTGGTCGGCATCGCCGGTGGGCCGGACAAGTGCGCCTGGGCGGTGGACGAGCTCGGGTTCGACGCCTGCCTCGATCACAAGGCACCGGAACTGGCCGGGCGGCTGGCCGAGGCCGTGCCGGATGGAATCGATGTCTACTTCGAGAACGTCGGCGGCAAGGTGCTGGACGCGGTGGTGCCGCTGCTCAACCCGAATGCGCGGGTACCGGTCTGCGGCCTGGTGTCGCAGTACAACGCCACCGACCTGCCGGACGGGCCGGATCGGATGAACTGGCTCATGGGCCAGATCCTGCGCAGGAAGCTCAAGGTGCAGGGGTTCATCATCTTCGATGATTTCGGGCACCTGTACCCGGAGTTCGCCAAGGAAATGCAGGCCTGGGTGGAGGACGGCAAGGTCAAGTACCGCGAGGAGATCATCGACGGGCTGGAGAACGCGCCCGAGGCGTTCATCGGTCTTCTGAACGGCGACAACTTCGGCAAGCGGGTGATCCGGGTCGGCAGCGGCACCGACTGACCTCTCCCGCCGCCCCTGAAGGACGAGCCTGCGTGCGGCTTCGTCGCGAGGTGCCACCGGGCCGGCACGAGGCGTATCGACCCGCCCCGCTTGAGCGACGGACGACGGAGGCATAGGCTGGACGCTCCATAGACGACCTGCCGGAGGATCCCCATGGGTACGATCAAGATCCGCACGCTCTTGCCGCTCGCGGCGCTCGCGAGCGCCGTCGCGCTCGCGGGCCCCGCCCTCGCCCTCGAAGCACCGTTCGGCGCCGGCGACCAGGGCGGCGCCTCGAACCTGATGACCTCGGAGAAGGCGCTCGAAGCGATCGCGCTGATGAAGACGGGCTCGGTGGTCTCGCTCGGGCGTACCTACGAGCCGGCCATGCCGCTGTTCGGCTCGCGCGTGTTCGCCGTGCGCGGCACCGGCGGGCTGGCCGGTGGGCCGTTCGGCACCAACGAGATGGTCTGGATGGACGACTTCCTGGCCACCGAGATCGGCCAGGTCGGTACCCAGTTCGACGGCCTTGCCCACATCGGCATCGGGGGCGCGAAGCCGATGTTCTACGACGACACTCCGGCCGACGAGGTGATCGGCAGCTACGGGGTGAAGCGGCTCGGAATCGAGAACGTCAAGCCGTTGTTCACCCGCGGCGTGCTGATCGACATCGTCGCGTTGAAGGGCGCGCCGATGGACGCCGGCGAGGAGATCACCGTCGAGGACATCGAGGCGGCGCTCCAGAAGCAGGGTACCGCACCGCCCGGCGAGGGCGACGTCGTGATGATCCATACCGGCTGGGGTCGGCACTGGATCGAGGACAACGCGACGTTCAACGCCGGGGCGCCCGGCATCGGCATGTCGGCGGCGCGCTACCTCGGCGATCTCGGCGTCGCGGTGGTCGGCGCCGACACCTGGCCGATCGAGGTGGTGCCCTATCCGGACGAGAACCTCGTCTTCCCGGTGCACCAGGAGCTGCTCACCCGTCGCGGCATCTTCATCCACGAGAACATCGCCACCGAGCGCCTCGCCGAGCGGGCCGTGTACGAGTTCGCCTACATCTTCTCGCCGCTGCCGATCAAGGGCGCGACCGGCTCGCCCGGAGCGCCGCTCGCGGTCTACTGACCTGGACGATCGGTGCGAAGCGTCCGCCCGTCCGGTGCGACCGCCGGACCGTGCGGCAAGCAGTGTCGGGGCGTCGAGGGAGCGCAGGGCCCGTGTCGGGGCCACGTGACGGCGCAGTTCGAGGGTGCCCAGTACCGGGCGGTACCGGACGTCATCGAACGGTCAGGGGAAGGCAGGCACGACGTGCGCAAGCGCAGGCCGACGCCACTACCGGTCCAACCCGAACCGGGCACCATCCATTCAGACCGCTTGTCGTGACCCTTCGCGCTCGGCACCGGCTGCCGATACCTTCCGGCCGGTGGCCGCGCGAGGGGCTGCGGCATCGACCAGATGAAGGTCCTGGACCAGGGGCAGGCCAGCTTGGCGAACCAGCGCCGCACGCTCTTCGACGGCTCCCTCGTATGCCGCCTGCAAGTGACCGGACCGCTGGGCAAGCCCACGCCACCCACCTCCGTCCACGACGTGCGCAGGCTCCTGCAGCTGGAGCGCGATGTAGAAGATCTGCTCGAACGTGCTGGCCTGCTTGGCGCCTGTCGTCCAGTTCCCGACCATCGACTCGATGCGACCCATGCGTTCGCGGCCGATCTCTGCCGCGGCGCCGTATTGCCGGTCGAGCACCTGGATCGCAAGCCGGCCGGCGAGCACTTTCGGGCTTGCCCATTCGTTGCCGTCTATCCGCAGGTTCGACTCGCGGGCAAGTGTCAGCAGGCGGCTTGGATCGGTCGACCGGTACCATTCGTGCACCACGACGGCGTAGTCGATATCGCGGCGCAGCAGGGTCAGCTCGGCCTCCTTGCGGACCGGCGAGCCCCGGTGACGCTTCAGCAGACTCCAGGCGGCTGCCCGCGTCCGCCTGGCGTGCTCGTAGCACTCCTGCGGGACCCGGTTCTCGAGCAGGCGCCATATCGCCGCATCGGTACTCGGCACGAGAGGTCCGTCGGCGGCCGAATCCAGGTAGTTGCCGGCACGGGTCAGGGACATGCGTACCTCCCGGTCCAGGGCGAGCGAGCTGAAGAACCTGTTCCGCGCCGTGCCGAAGTCTTCCCGGTCGAGCGATCGGTCCAGGGACTGGTCGAGGCCGAACCGGTCCTTGAGGTGCGGGCAACGCTGGAGCAGGTACAGCAGCAGCATGCGCCAGCCCTCGCGCAGCACCTCGCCACCGGTGGAATGCTGCGTGAGCCCGTCGATGCCGGCTTTGCGAAACGCGCTCACTACCAGCTCGCTGTCGTGCGCAACCCCCGATTCGTCGCCCTGCTCGATGGCGTGGAGCGCGCCGCGAATCAGCCACGCGGTGCGTCTCGTCCAGGGGTCGGGGGCGCGAACGGCCACCCAGTCGATGTTCTTGCACGCCTCGCGGAGCGACGGCCGCCGCTCCCGGGATCGTTCGACCAGCTCCAGCAGGACCATGTTCAGTTGAGCCTCGGACCGTTCGCGGGCGATACCGCTCTCGACCGCCCAGGTCGTGTGCCGCGCGAGCAGCTCGCGAGCGCCGACGGTCGACGGGTCGGCGGTTCCACGATGACGCGAGAGCAGGAACAGTCCCAGCTCCCGGTCGGTCATCATGTCGACCAGATCGCTGACGTCGCGACGGTGCTCGTTCATCCGTTCGAAGGCCCACCAGGCGAGCCGCGGTTCGATCCTGATGGTGCGGAACAGCTGACCGAGCACCATCCACGCTCTCGCGCGCGGCTCCGCAAGGTTGCCATCTTCATCGGGACTCACGGCGGCCAGACCGATCACGCGCTCGATGTGGAACTGCGCCTCGATGGCGAGGTTGTGCGATCGCTTGTGGTCGCCACAGCAGTCCGCCTGCGCGGCATCGTCGACCAGCAGCTTGGCCAGCCGCGCCGAGGCGGCGGCGAGCAGCCACCGCGAGTCCGCCTCGCCGCCGGCGGCTTCGGCGTGGCGCAGGGCGTCGAACAGCAGCTGACGCGGGTCCTTCAACTTGCCGTCGCCATGCCATTCCGCCAGCTCCACGTTGGCCCAGCCACTCAGCGTTTCGCACAGCCGGATGTGGTGTCGGATCCGGTTCGGTTCGGGCAGGTCGCGTCGGGCCGTCGCCGTGTGAGCGTCCGGCGCCGGCGCCTCGAGCCGCTTGTCGTGAAGGCTCGCCGACAGTTCGCGCAGGTGCTCGAGTGCCTCGCAGAAGTAATCCGCCGGGCCGACCGCGCCTATCTCGTTCGATCCGCGGTCTTGGGCGAGACGCGTCATCTGGCCGAGTCGATAGAGGCAATCGGCAAGAATCAGCAGGTCCTCATGGTCGACCAGCCTGACCGTGGAACAGCGCTCGGTTCGCGCCAGCAACTGGGTCAGGAGCCGTATCGCCCGTCGGTAATGTCGGCGTGCCTCGGGATAGGCGAGTGCCCGCTCGGCCAGCTCGGCCGCCTTGCGCTCCGCGTCGGCGGCGGCGCGCAGCGAGAATGCGCTCGCCCAATGCGACGCTGCCGCCCGCGCGTTGCGGTACTGATCGTCCAGCGACAGCCCGAGATCATCGCCTACCGGACGGGAGAAGTAGCCCGCCAGCCGTTCGTGCAGCTGCCGCGCGTTGGCGTCGCTCAGGGCGTTCGTCAGGTGCGACACCAGATCGGCCTGGGCGTAGCTGATCATGCGTTCGCCGTCCACGCTGCGGTGGCACACGATCACCGAGCCGTCCGGATCTATCTGCTGCACGTCCTTCCAGTTCACGTCGGCAGCGGTGCGCCAGCGCTTCAGCGCCGCCTCGCCAGGCGCCTGGCCGTCGATGGACTCCGGCGGATGCGTGACCGCGAAGGCTGCCGAGAACGCGAACCGCCTTCCGATCAGCGAGCCGGCCTCGATCAGGGACCGGAAGCGGGCCGGAACGAATTCCTCGATCATGTGATCGAGTAACCGCTCGCGGCTCGGCACGACGAGCTCCTCGCCGGGTGTCGCCGCCACCCAGGTGACGATGTGGCCAGGATCGAGCGCCTCGGCCGATCCGTCCGGGTCCTCGGTCGAGGCCTCCGGAACCTTGTCTTCGACAAGGTGACCGTTGTCGACCAGATACCAGAGTGCCGACAGCACGTAGTAGGGGTTGAAGTCTCCGAAGCGTGCGCCGATGTCATCGTCCAGGCGCACCCTGTGCCGTTCCAGCCAGCGGCGTATCGCCTCGCCGGGTTCGCCCCAGGTATCGGCGTGCTGCAGGGAGATCGACCGGAACCCGTTCGGCGAGTCGATGCCGGGCCCGAGCGCACGCGCGATGCTCCGGCACGCCGGTTCGGGTTCGATGCCGGTCCGCACCGCCGACGTGGCCAGCACCAGTCGAACGTTCTCCAGCTGCCGCTCGAGCAGGCGCCTGATCAGGTCGTTCGAACTGCCATCGATCGATTCGACATTGTCGACGATCAGCGTGAGCGAAAGCCCGCTACGCTCGACGAACTCGCGGATGACGCTCAAGCTTTGGCTGACCAGCCGTTCGGGTGGGAAGGGTGCCCACGGGGCGCTCGGCCGGCGTACCGCTTCGAGGATCTTCCGGTTGCTGTCGTCGTCGCCCAGCGGCAGCAGCAAGCCGGGCCTGATCACCTGGCGTGCCAGCAGGTCCGGCCCCAGCTTGATCACGGCCTTTACCAGCTGGAGGCCGCGCACGCTGCGATCCTCGTGCGCAAGCCCCTGGATCGCCTTCCCGAGATCATCGATCCACGATGCCAGCACGCTGTGGGTTCGGCGGCTTCTTGCGCGCAGATCCAGACCGTGCGCCGCCACCAGGTCGGCCTGCCGGGTCGCGGCACCGGCGATGCGCCGCAGCATGGCGGGTCGACCCGATCCGGAGGCGCCCGACACGGCGATCGAGCGGCCTTCGAGGAGCCGCTCGATCAGCTCGTCGCTGCCCTCCGGCAGGATCTCGGACAGCTCGCGGCCCAGGCCGCCGACGGGTCGATCGCCGAAGGCACCGAGGGCGCGCAGTGCTCGTTCGATCTCGTGCAGGTCGAACCCGGCAAGGTCGGCGCTGACCTTGACGGCCTGGCGTCCGAAGGCCTCCGGCAGCGTCGACAGCCGCGTGTTGGCACCGGTCGGGTCGTCCACCAGCACCGGCAGGACCGGGTTGCCGGCCTCGACCGCGCCGAGAAGCTCGTCCCGGACCCAGTCCTGGCCGTTCTCGCGGATATGCCAGCCCGGACCGATGAGCGCGAGCATGACCTTGGCCCGTACCATCGCATCCTTCAGTTGATCGGACCACGAACACCCGGTCACCAGGCTGGTCTCGTCCCGGTAGACCCGACTGCCCCAACGGCTGCGCAGACGCTGTTCCAGCTTGCGGGCCAGCACCCGATCCGCACCGCGGTACGAGATGAATACATCGATGGGCATCGCGACCCCTCCCGGGCCCTACGGTGACGTGCCGGCGTTCCTCGAGGACGAGGGGCGTGGGACTACAGCTTCTTCCACTCGTTGTCGGAGCAGACGTGGCCGGATACCACCGCGCCGTCCGCGTATTGCTTTCCGTCGAAATGGCAGTCCGCCTGTGCGGGACCTGCGACGAGCACGAGAGCGAGAGCGAGAAGGGATCTTGCAAACATGGTCTTTCCTCCGGTTCGGATGATGGTGCGATGCGAGGCGTACCCTCAACGTATGCGCAGCCTGATCGGCAGGCAGTCCTCTTCCCATTTCGCGGCGAGATACGCGGTGTCGACCGGGAGCGCCTCGCCACCAGCGAGCGTCACGATGGCGTCCGAAGGAGCCGTGAGCATCTTCGCCGCGTACCGCTCTTCGCCGAGCAGCGCGCGTAGCGCGCGATCGGTCTCGGGGTCGAAACGGGTGCGGTAGAGCGTGCCGGCTTCGGCCACGCGGGCGACGAAGCGCTCGCGATCGAAGGCATCCGTGAACAGCAGCCCCCGACAGGTCGGATGCGTACAATCTTGTCCCGACGAACGAGGAGTCGCCACCGAGCACGACCCGATCGAATTGCAGGTGGGCGAGCCACGAACCGTCGAATCCGATCGAGTCGAGGTTCGAGTTGCGAAACCGCATGTGGTCCATCTCGCCGTCGATGAAGTCCACCCTCTCGAACCTGGAGTCCTGGAAGTCGAGACATCTGACGCTGGCGTCCGAGAAGGTCGCATCGTCCAGCTTGAGGGCGCGGAAGGCGGAGTGATCGATGTCGATGCGCGGGCCCTTCTGCAACGGATCCCGTCCGACGTGTCCGCCGAAACCATTGGGTGAGGAATGACCCCGCCGGCGGTGCGCGGCGTGGCAATGCGTTCGCCGACCGCTGCGCGAATCGTCTCGGCCGCGCGTGCAAGCTCGTCGTCGATGCGCGCCTGGACGCCCTGCGGCGAGGTGGTCGAGGAGGCGTCGGAGCGATCGTTCATGACCTGCCACCCGTGCTGAGCGAGGGGAGTGCGTCGCGCGATGGCGAGCGCGCGGCTCGGTCGGGAGAGACTAGCGCGAAGTTGTCCTGTCGCGCGACTGTGCGATGGGACGGTCAGGCAACTGACGCCGACATGATCTCGCCAGACTTGCAATGTGTGCTCGGCGACGCGCGAACAAGCGAGCGGGCCGTTGCGGCCGAGTCCATCATCAGGCGATCTCCGTCTCGGCATCCGGGTACGGATCCGGGTACGGATTGGCGATCGGCGGCACGCCATCGAGCAGGGGCCTGTGCTTCAGGAATGTCGGTGTACGATGTGGGCGACCTGCCAGCCGAACATCGCGGCTGCGATCCGGCTCTCGATCGAGCCCGACGCTCTGTATCCTTGCAGCATTGCCGGATGGGCGGTACCAACCGGTGCAGAGCGGGCAGGAGAACATGCCGTGGCGCAATCGCGCAGGTTGATCGAGGCGCTCAAGCGGGAGCTGAAGCTGCGCGGCATGACCTACCGTCAGCTGGCGCAGGGGCTCGGTGTGGCCGAGTCGACCGTCAAGCGCGGCTTCGCCGGCGGGCGGCTCGACTTCGAACGCCTGGACGCGATCTGCGAGCTGCTCTCGCTGGAGCTGGAGGACCTGATCCGCCCGCCGGAGGACAGCGGCACGGGGCTCGACCGGCTGTCACGCGCCCAGGAGGAAATCCTGATCGGTACGCCCAAGCTGCTGCTGGTGGCCTACCTGGTGGTGAACCGCTGGCGCTTCGAGGACATCGTGGCCACCTACGAGGTCAGCGAGCACGAGGCCATCCGGCTGATCGCCGAGCTGCAGCGCATGAAGCTGGCCGAGCTGCTGCCCGGCAACCGCATCCGGCCGCTGTTCGGTACCGACTTCTCGTGGCGCGTCGACGGGCCGATCGAGCGCTACTTCCGTGCCCAGGTGCAGGGGCAGTTCCTGGAGAGCCGCTTCGATGGCGAGGGCGCGCTCAGGCTGGTGCGCATGGGCGACATCAGTTCCGCCACGCTCGGGCAGATCGCGGTGCGGCTGGACGGGGTGGGGCGCCTGTTCGACGACCTGGCACGAGAGGACCGGCGGCTGCCGAGCGAGGCGACGCGCGGCACCCTGATGCTGCTGGCCATCCGGCACTGGGAGTTCCACGTGTTCAAGGCGCTGGAGCGTCGATCGTGAGCCCGGCCGCGCTGCGCGCAGCCCTCGCGACCGCCGGCTACGTCGCCGACGATGCGCTGTGCACCGCGCTGCACCTGGCGCGCGAGCTCGGCCGGCCGCTGCTGCTCGAAGGCGAGGCCGGCGTGGGCAAGACCGAGATCGCGCGCACGCTGGCCTCGGTGCTCGACACGCGGCTGATCCGCCTGCAGTGCTACGAGGGGCTGGACGCGCAGCACGCGCTGTACGACTGGGACTACCGACGACAGCTGCTGGCGATCCAGTTGACGCGCGATACCGGTACCGGGACCGACGTGGCCCGTGCCAGCGATGCGCTGTACGATGAACGCTTCCTGGTGCGCCGGCCGCTGCTCGAGGCGATTGCAAGCCCGGTGCCGGTGGTGCTGCTGATCGACGAGATCGATCGGTCCGACGAGGCGTTCGAGGCGCTGCTGCTGGAGGTGCTGTCCGACTTCCAGGTCAGCATTCCGGAGCTCGGCACCATCGAGGCGACATCCCGTCCGCTGGTGATCCTGACCTCCAACGGCGTGCGCGAGCTGAGTGACGCGCTGCGCCGCCGCTGCCTGTACCACTACCTGGCCTACCCGGACGAGGCGAAGGAGCGCGACATCGTGCGCGCCCGCCTGCCGGAGGTGGATGGCGAGCTGGTACGGGATGCGGTGCGGGTGGTGCAGGCACTGCGCGAGCGCGGCATGCGCCGCACGCCCGGTATCGCCGAGACGCTGGACTGGACCGCCTCGCTGGTGCGTCTGGGCGTGCGGCGGCTGGATGCCGATCCGGACACCGTCGCCACCAGCCTGACAGCACTGGTGAAGACGCGCGAGGACCGGGCGTTGCTCGATCGTGCCGACGGCGGACTGGCCGGCATCCTGGCCGCCGCCACCGCGGGGGCATCGTCGCCGTGACGGACGGCGAGCTGCTGATCGAGCCGCGCGAACGGCCGGTAGCACCGCTCGACCGGTTGATCGGATTCACCGGCTTTCTCGCCGCCAACGGCGTGCCGGTCGATCCGGGTGCGCAGCTGGACGCGCTGCGCGTCGCCGCCCTGACCGGGCTGTCGGCCCGCGCCGCGCTGCGCTGCGCCCTGCGCGCCTGCCTGACCAGCACGCCGGAATCGTTCCACCGCTTCGACGCGCTGTTCGATGCCTACTTCCAGCCGGACGGGGAGCGGGCGGACGTCGCCGGGACGGAACGGCCCGACGCGACCGCCGGCGGCATCTCGCGGGTCGCCGCGCAGAAGCTGCTCGGCATGGCGGGCACGTCCGAGAAGCAGCGCCAGGAGGAGGAGTTCTTCGGTGCCGGCGACTTCAAGGCGCTGTCGCTGGCCGACTTCCGGTTCGTGTTCGACCCGCGCCAGATGCAGCGCGTGGAACGGCTGGTCGACGAGATGGCGCGTCGGGCGCGGCGGCGCGCCACGCGCCGCTACCGGATCGCCGCGCAGGGGCAGCGGCTGGACATGCGTCGTACGTTGCGCCGCTCGCTCGGCACCCACGGCCATCCGGTCGAGCTGCGCCATCGCACGCCCCGCACTCTGTCGCCCCGAGACCTTGGCGGTCAGGTAGAGCACTTGCCGACGGCGCCCCTCCCCGAGCACCTTGAGCGCCGGGTACAGACTGCTGATGGTCTTGCCGGAACCGGTCGGTGCCTCGCAGAGCAGGCTGCCCCCGTCACGCAGACATCGGTAGATCGCGACCGACAGCGTCCGTTGTCCGTCACGAAAGCGCGCGTGGGGAAAACCGAGGGTCCGCGCACTGGTCGCGAGCGCCTGCCGCCGCCGTTCCACGCCTCGCCGCCAGCGAAGCCACCGTCCGATCGCGCCTTCCGCGTGATCGTCGAGCGTCGCGATGCTGGCCTCGACCCGCTCGATGGCGGTCGGTCCGCCGCGCAGGTTGACGTAGACCAGCTCGAGCAAGGGTGCCGCGGCGACCGGGTCGCCGTCAGCGGGCTTCTGCGCGAGCCACAGCCAGCCGTACAGCAGAAGCTGCGCCCGATGCAGCGCTCGCCGGGACGGCGGAACTCGCTCGGCTGGCACCATGGTGCTCTTGATCTCGCCAAGCAGACCGCGCGTCCGGTCGAGCAAGTCCACGCGTCCGGCGAGCTCGATCGTCTCGCCGTCGAGCTGCAGACGGCGCGCGAGGCCGACTTCGCACTCGCCCTCGAACGTCGCCTGCACGCGCTGATGAGCCAGCATGCCCTCGCGCGC
>ENA-ORXT01005095-ORXT01005095.1-marine-metagenome-genome-assembly--contig:-NODE-5095-length-13103-cov-6.040841_pt1 | contig 13103 bp, 12 predicted proteins | sample MGYA00237868_ERZ511482 | MGnify/ENA metagenome assembly ERZ511482 | reverse complement strand
ACGTGACCCGCGTCGTCGCGGGCCATCTCGGCGTAGTAGCGGAAGACGCCGCCGCAGTTCGCGATCTCCCCGACGGATTCCGGGTAGGGCTTGCCCATCTCGGAGGTCAGCAGCACCGACGCCGTCACGGGATCGGTGGTGTCGATGCTGTGCGCGACGGCGTGGAGGTACGTCGCGCGGGTCCTGGCATCGAGCGCCGCCCAGTCGCGCTGCGCACGATTGGCCAGCCCGAGGATGCGGGCGATCGTGCCAGCCCCGGTGACCTGGCGCGTCCCGACGGTCGCGAGGGTCGAGGGGTTCGTGACCTCGTGGCGTACGTCCCCGTCGCCCGGGGCGTGGAAGTGCGGCGACACGTAGTGGCGTGCGGTGGCGGCGTCCATCGTTCGGGTGTTCAACGGATCATGTAGACCTTGCGGACGGTCTCGTGGACGACGCAGGTGCCGCGCCAGTCCTTCGGGAAGAAGGCGGCGGTGCCCGGCACCACCTCGATGACCTCGCCGCCGTCGTGCGTGTAGGTGCAGCGCCCGGACAGGAAGTGGCAGAACTCGTCCGCGGTGACGTGACAGGTCCAGGTGCCGGCCGAGCAGTGCCAGATGCCGGTCTCCGAAGAGCCGTCCGGGTTCCTGTGGATGAGCTTGCCCCACGTGCGCGGTTCGCCCGCGAGTGCGGTGGGGACCGGCCCCCAGTCGTCGAACCCTCCGTCCCAGTCGATCGCGGGCGCGAGGTGCGGGGCGGTCGAGTCGAGCCGGGTCGTCATCACCGCCCCGTCCCCCCGTCTCGGGCCGGCTCCAGCAGGTCGACGAGATGGCGCGCGGCACCGGCCGTGCCGCCGGCCGAGCGCATGTGCGCGGACGTCTCGGCCAGACGCCGTCGCATGGCGGTGTCGGTCAGCAGCGTGTCGATCGCGGCCTTCAGCGCCGCCTCGTCCCACCGGTATCGGTCGAGCTTGATGCCGTGGCCGGTCTCCTGCACGCGCGTGGCGTTGTCGTGGCCGTCCCAGACGTACGCCATGATGATCGCGGGCTTGCCGAAGTACAGGCATTCGGTGAAGCTGTTGTTGCCGCCGTGGTGGATCACCGCGTCGACCTGCGGGATGACGGAGGGCTGGGGGTACCAGGACGCGATGCGGACGTTGTCCGGCACCGCGTCGTACTCGGCTTCGTAGTCGCCCACGTTGACCAGGGCGCGCACCTTCATGGTGCCCAACGCGGCGATCACGCGCTTGAGCAGTGCCGTGTCGCCGGCGCCCAGGGAGCCGTAGCTGACGTAGAGCAGCGGCTCGCCCTCGTGACCCGGGAACTCGGGCACCTCGTAGTCCGCCTCGCTGCGCACGCAGCCCTCCAGGTAGCGGAACCGCGGCGGGTCCAGCGGCACGGCGCGCTCGAACTTCACCGGTTCGGGGTACAGCAGCAGGTTCAGGTGCGGCGAGGTCTCGAAGAACTGGCCGAGCGGGTAGGGCGCCTCCCCGCACCGTTCCAGGAACGCGTTGAAGTCGGCGTGCACCGGCGCGATCACCTGCTCGAAGCGTTCTCGGAACGCGTCGTGGCACGCCGTGTCGTCCGCGCCGCACCCGGACAGGTGGGGCGGGATGCGATCGTCCTCGATCTCGTTCTCGGAGCACGAGATGATCCGCACCCATGGCTTGCCGTGCGCATTCGCGTAGGCCTTGATCGCGGGGAACAGCACGACGTTGTCGACGCAGAGCACGTCCGGGTCGATCCGTTCGAGCACGCCCGGAAGATCCTTCTCGGCCCACTTCGCGCTGTCGACGACCGCCTCCCAGCAGTCCTTGACGTAGTTGTCGAGCTGATCGATGGGTGCCTTGCCGAAGTTGGGGATGTGGCCGTTGATGAAGCCCTCCCAGAACTTCGCCATCTCCTCCGCGGGCATCGGTTCGGACAGGTTGACCGGGTGGGTCTCGAAGCCGTAGCCCTCGTAGACGGAGACGAAGCCCGGATCGGACAGGAACACCGCCTTGTGACCAAGGGATTCGATCGCCTGGGCGATGCCGACCGAGTTCAGCGCGGGGCCGAACGCGGCTTCGGGGAAGAAGCTGAAGACCTTGACGGACATGAGCGGATTCCTGTGCGGTTCGTTCGGGGTCAGCGGGTGAGTACCCGGGCGTGATCTATCGGCCAGCGGCAGGCGACCCGAGTGCCGGGGGCGTGCAGGGCCGCATCGCGGCTCGAGGCCGGCAGACGGGCCAGCAGGGCACCGTCGATGCCCGCGACGTCGACACGCAACTCGAGATCGCCCCCGCGATAGATCGTCTCGAGCACGGTGCCGGCGACCGAGGCGTGATCCGCCGGCACGGCGCCCTCGGGCGGCGCGATCAGGACGTGCTCCGGACGCACGCAGAGCCAGGCATCGCCGGCCCCCGGCACGGCGTCGGGTCCGTGCACGGGCAGCGCGCCATGATCTCGCGTCACGAGACGGTCGACCTCGAGACGACCCGCCAGGAAGTTGGAGCGGCCGACGAAGTCGGCGACGAAGCGTGTCGCCGGACGCTCGTAGAGCCCCTCGGGCGTGTCCAGCTGCACGATCCGGCCCGACTGCATGAGCGCGATGCGGTCGGCGAGCCCGATGGCCTCGTCCTGGTCGTGGGTGACGACGACGAAGGTGATGCCCAGCTCGTGCTGGAGGCGCTTGAGCTCGGACTGCATCTGCTCGCGAAGCTTGCGATCGAGCGCACCCAGCGGCTCGTCGAGCAGCAGCACCCGGGGGCGCTTGACCAGCGCCCGGGCGAGCGCGACCCGCTGGCGCTGTCCGCCCGAGAGCTGGTGGGGGCGGCGTGGCGCCAGCTCGCCGAGTTCGGTCAGCTCCAGGACCGCGTCGACACGACGGCGCAGCTCGTCCCCGGCGATGCGCTCCATCTCGAGCCCGTAGGCGATGTTGGCGCGCACGCTCATGTGGGGAAACAGCGCGTAGGACTGGAACATGAGGTTCACCGGCCGCTTGCCGGGGCGCCGCGCGGTGACGTCCACCCCGTCGATCAGCACCGCCCCGCGATCGGGGCGCTCGAACCCCGCGATCAGGCGCAGCAGGGTGGTCTTGCCGCAGCCCGAGGGGCCGAGCAGCGCGAAGAACTCGCCAGCGTCGAGATCGAGCTCGATGCCGTCGACGGCCACCACCGGACCGAAGCGGCGCGTGACGCCGTCCAGGCGTACCACGGGCGCGGGCAAGGGCGCGGGCGCGGGCATGGGATCAGTCATCGGGAAGCGTCGCCGAGCGGTCCAGACGCTGGGAGAGCAACACCAGGGTGAAGCTGAACAGCATCACGATCGTCGCCATCGCGTTGATCTCGGGCGTCACCCCGAAGCGGATCATCGAGTAGATCCGCATCGGCAGGGTGGTCGAACTCTCGCCGGGGCCCGCGACGAAGAACGCGATGATGAACTCGTCCACCGACAGCGTGAACGCGAGCATGGCGCCTGCCAGCACGCCGGGCAGGATCATCGGCAGCGTCACGCGCCGGAACGTGGTGAAGCGGCTCGCCCCGAGGTCCTCCGAGGCCTCCAGCACCGCGAAGTCGAAGTGCTTGAGCCGGGTACGCACCACCGCGCACACGAACGCGATGTTGAACACGACGTGGGAGGCGATGATCGAGTGCAGCCCGAGCGTGACGTTCAACAGCGAGTAGAACGACAGCAGCGCGATCGCGAGCACGATGTCCGGGATGATCATCGGAGCGAACAGCAATGCGTCGAGCGCACTGGACGGCGGGCGTCGGGCGACACCGAGCGCCAGCATCGTGCCGAGGGCGGTGGCGATCAGCGTCGAGGCCACCGCCACCACCAGCGTGTTGCGCGCCGCCGACAGGATCTCCGGGCTGTCGAGGAGCTCGGCGTACCAGTTCAGCCCGAAGCCGCTCCACACCGTGGGCAGGCCCGCGCGATTGAAACTCAGGGCCATCAGCACCAGGATCGGGCAGTAGAGGAAGCACAGGACGACGCCGAGCCACAGTCTCGTCGCGAGGGTGCCGCGCGCGCCGGCCGGGCGCTCGGCGGCCGCGTCAGCGGCCACGGTCGGTCGCCACCGCCTGCGCGAACAGCAGGCCCATCATGATCGCGATCAGCGCGAGCGAGAGCGCGGCCCCGAACGGCCAATCGCGCGCGGACAGGAACTGGTCGTAGACGAGGTTGCCCACCATGACGACGCGTCCGCCCCCGAGCAGGTCCGGGGTGATGAAGTTGCCTATCGACAGCACGAAGACGAACACCGCACCCGCGGCCACGCCCGGCATCGTCAGCGGCAGCACCACCCTGAGAAAGGTCCGCCAAGGTGGCGCGCCGAGGTCCTCGGACGCCTCCAGCAGGCTCGGGTCGAGCCGTTGCAGTGAGGCGTAGACCGACAGGATGACGAACGGCAGGTAGTTGTAGACGAGTCCCACCACGACGCTCGGCGCGGTGTACAGCAGCGACACGGGCGCATCGATGACGCCGATATCGACGAGCCCGCGGCTGATCAGCCCCTCCCGGTTCAGCAGCACGATCCAGGCGTAGGTGCGGATCAGGTAGTTGCTCCAGAACGGCAGCATCACCAGCACGAGCAGCCGCGTCTGCCAGCGCGGGCCGGCGCGCGCGATGCCCCAGGCCGCCGGGTAGCCCACCAGCAGCGCCACGACGGTCGCGGCGCCCGCGATCAGCGCCGAGTCGATCAGGATCGACACGTACAGCGGCTCGACGCCGCGCACGAAGTTGTCGAACGTGAACAGCCATTCGATGCCGCCGTAGGTGCCGCGCTCCAGGAACGCGTAGACGAGGATCAGACCGCAGGGCACGAGCATGAAGACGACCAGCCAGGCGAGGCCGGGCAGCACCAGGGCCGTCGGAGCGCGCACGAGGGATCGGCGAGTGCCGTGACGCGGCGCGTCAGCGCGAGGAGGTGATCTCGGTGACCGCCTTCGTGTAGGCCTTCTGCGTCTCGCCCAGATCCCTGAGCTGCTCGCCCTGCATGAGCTCCTCGGGCGTCATCGCAAGGTTCGGGAACGACTCGAGCATGGCCGGATCGATGTTCTTCATGGCCGCCTCGTTGGGCACCTTGTACATGATGTTCTCGACCACCCACTGGCCGGTGTCGGCGCCGAGCACGTAGTCGATGAACCCGTGGGCGGCATCGACGTTGTCGGAAGACTTCATGATGACCATCGTGTCGACCCACAGGTCGGACCCTTCCTCGGGCACGACGTAGCGGATGTCCGGGTTCTCGGCGATGCCGTAGTTGCACCACCCGTCCCACGCCTGCACGAGATCGGCCTCGCCGGACACGAGCTTGGAGTAGAACGTCGTGTCGTCGTAGGCGAGCAGCGTCCTCTTCGTCGCCACGAGATCGTCCCGGACCTGCTCGATCCTGGCAGGATCGGTCTCGTTGACGGAGTACCCCCGGGCCAGCAGCCCCGCGCCCATCAGCCAGCGATCGGTCGCGAGCATCGTCGTCCGCCCCACCAGGGCCTTGTCGGGATCGAGCAGGTCCTGCCAGCTGTCCGGCGCCTCGGCGAGCCGGTCGCTCCGGTAGCACAGCCCGGTGGTGCCCCACGCGTAGGGGACCGAGAAGGTGTTGCCCGGATCGTAGGCGAGCTCCTCGGCCTGCGGGTAGAGGTTCGCAAGGTTCGGGATCTTCGCCCGGTCGATCGGGGCGAGCAGGTCGAGCTGGTGCAGGGCCTCGGCGAAGGGCGAAGACACGAAGAGCACGTCGTAGCCCTTGCCGCGGCTCGCCACGACCTTGCCCATGATCTCCTCGTTGGTGGCGTGGAAGGAGACCTCGACATCGGTACCGCTCACCTCCGAGAAGCGCTCGGGCAGGTCCTCGGGCATGTATCCGTCCCAGTTCGAGACGACCAGGGTACCGTCCGCCAGGACGGAGCCGGCGACGAGCACCAGTCCGCCCGCGGTCGACACCGAGGCCATGAATCGCGTTTGACGGGCACGAAGGGGTTCGCACATGGGATCGCTACGCTCCGGGTCGGGAAGGGCGGCACGTCGAGGCGTCGCGGGGCGGAATCGATGTCCATGCGATGGACCGTCCCGCCATGTCGCCTCTTCGTGGTCCCCCATTGATCCCACAAGTTGCGGTTTCGATCAAGCGGTTCCGTGCGCTGGACCGTCATCACGAGATGGCCGGACAGGTGCCGCCGCAAGGCGCAGGGCATTCGCAAGCCGTGGGCCGCCCGGAGGGCGATGCACGTGCGGCGCTTCGGACATCGCATCGATCGCGCGTTCTTGGAGCGCAACGAGCGCCCCGCCAGCGCGTGACGGATCGAAGGGGGCGTGCAGTCCCCTTGCGGTACGGCGGCTGCCCGACGCGTCGGGCAGCGCTCAGCGGGCGGAATCGTCCGAACTCCCCAGCCGCTCGACGAGCGTGCGTACACCCTGCCGCTCGCGTTCGGCGCGGATGCGGCAGGCGATGTCCCGGCAGCGCGCGGCCAGTTCGGGATCGTCGAGCACACGACCCACTGCCGACACCAGCCCGTCGAGGCGCGCCTGGCGCGCCACTCCCGCCCACCCGAGCCGCGCCGCATGATCGGGCTGGTCGTAGTCCACCGGCACGACGATCGCGGGGACGGCGTTGGCAAGGCAGTGCCAGAGGATGCCCGCGCCGCCATGATGCACGACCGCGTCGTAGCGACGAACGTGACGGGCGTAGTCCACCCACGGCAGGCGCACGAGATTCGCGGGCGCGTTGTCGACCGTTCGATCGCCGAGCGGTTCGTCGTTGCACGAAGGATCGCCGATCTTCGGCACCTGCCCGGCGCTTACATGCACCTCGAGATCCGGACGCATCCGGGCGAGGGTCGCGGCCGCCGCGGCGAACGCCGCCCGGCGGTGCGCGAGGTGCGTGCCGCACGTCACCAGCACGTGCCGCCGCCCCTCGCGAAATGTGGGCGCCAACGCGTGGCCGGGTGGCGTGAGCAGTCGCGGCCCGACGAAGTGCACCGCCGCCGGCCACCCGCAGCCGAACTCGAACGACTCGAGTCCGAGCGCGAGAATGCACCCGGGCGAGTAGACCTGCTCGGTGCCGTCGTCACGATAGACGGCGCCGAGCCCGAGCGCGGTCAACCGCTTGCGCTCGAGTCGGGCGACGCTGCCCTTGAATCCCCTGACGAGCGCGCGTCCGGCCCCGTCCCGCCACCGCCCGACCGGCCCGCGTATCGGCCGGAGACCGCCGAGGTATGCCGGCGGTCCGCGTCGGGTCTCCAGCACGCACGGAGAGGGCAGGGATGTCCACCAGGGGACTCCGTGGCGCGCGGCGACGATCCCGGCGATGGGCAAGGTGAAGTCCGCGATCACCAAGTCGGGGCGTTGGTCGGCATCGGCGTAGAGCGTCTCGAGTGCGACCCGGGCGCTCGCGAGCACGTCGAGGGTTGCGCGAAACTGCTCCAGAAGCCGCCCCGGGTGATGTCCGATCGTCTGTCGAGGGTTCGAGATCGCCTCGAGTCGCGCCTCGTCGGCCGCCCCGAGGAGCGCGCGTCCGTGCAGCCCGCACGCGTGCACTTCGTGCATCGTCCCGGGCGTCGACAGCACGCGCACCGTGTGACTCGGGGCGAGCTCGAGCGCGATGCCGAGCAGGGGATGGAGGTGGCCGCGAAAGGGTGGCGCGATCACGTCTATCCTCACGCCGCGCCCCCGTTGGCAGCCGCCACATCGTCCCGTACCTTGGTGACGAACCGCCGCGCCCGTTCGATCACATCCGGCTCGAGGAGGTAGTCCATGTGCCCGACGTCGACGATGTGATCGACGCGCGTGCGAGCGATCCAGGTGCGTGAGAGCCAGTCCGTCCGGCCCTGCACCAGCTCGAGGGTGGCAACGGGCGGCAGACGCCGCGCGACCGGGCCCCAGGCGAACACGTGCAGTCTCATGAGCGTCGTCCGAGGCAGGGACAGGTTTGCAAGGAGTTCGAGCCCGCAGCTTCCGCACAGCAGCACCGTCCGATCGACGAGCGCGACCCGCCGCTCGACGGCCGGTCGGTGCCGCGCCTTCCATGTCGGTCGACGTGAGCTTGCGTACTGCGCGGCGTTCTGCAGGGATGCGCGCCAGAGCGGTACGGGCTGAGCGTGACTCGTGTACAGCGGCGCGAGCTCCTCGCCGTCCGCTGTCGGCGCCGGCCAGGGGAAGTTTGTGCCGAGCACGCGCACGCCGGGTATCGCGACCGCTCCGAGCAGGGCGGCTTGCGAGGCGCTCGGTCGGGCGTCCGCCGGGTTGCTCCGCCCGGTCATCAGCGCGAGCTGCACGCGCTCGGTGCGCGCGTCTCCATCGCGTTCCACGCACGCCTCGGGTGTGCCCCTCCCGCTTGCGGGGCGGGCCTCAGCGGACACCGAAGTCATCGACGGCGCGCACGCGGTAGCGGCGCGTGCGCCAGTGGATATCGCGAACAAGCAGTGCGTGCAGGAGGTGCAGCGGCTGCAGGAGTTCGACCAGCGCCGACAGGAACGGCCGATGGCGGAGCGCCCCCGGGACGAATCGGCGGTGGAGTCCCCCGAGCACTCGCTGCCGGAGCACGAGCGTGGCGGCGAGGCCGGCGAATGCGGCAGGCGAGGCGGCGAAGGACGTCGCGCCGAGCGCGCCCCACAGCAGCAGCGGCGGCAAACCCTGGAGGAGCGCTGCGAGCACCCGCACCCGCGGTCCGTGTGCGGCGAGCAGGAGCGTGGCGAACAGGTACCAGCGGTGCATCAGCCGTACGTAGCTTCCCTGGTCGGCGAGCGAGGTGCGCATGCGGACCGGGGCGCTCGTCTGCACGATCGGAAGCGCGTGCGCGCGCAAGCTCAGCGCAAGCGCGAGGTCGTCCGTGAGATGCGCAGCGAGCGGCCCGAATCCGCCGATCGTATCCAGCGTCTCGCGCCGGAGCGCGTAGGCCATGCCATTGATCGAGACCGGCGGCAGGAGCGCAAGCGGGGCGAGGTAGGTCAGCGCCGCGTGATCGTTGACGAAATGCGCGAGCAGCGCTCCGGGCAGGGAGGGGGAGTCGTCGTACCAGGGCAACGCCGTCGCGAGTGCGCCGTGATCGAGCGCACCGAGCAGCGTGTCGAGAGCGTCGCTCCCGAGCCGCGCATCGTCGTCGAGCACGACGAGCACCGGCTCGTCGCATGCCATCACGCCGGCGGCGAGCTTGACCGTCTTCGGGTTCGTGCCCGGCGTGGGCGGCGGGCAGAGCAGGCGCGTGATCCGACGCTCGGACCGGGCGTCCATGAGCGAGGTGGTGATCGCCACTGCGCGCGGATCGTCCTCGTCGACCAGCCACATCACGTGTGCGGCCTTCGGCAGGGCGTCGAGCGCCTCGGCAAGCACCTCGGGCAGGGCGGGGTCCCCGGCGAGGATCGGTTGCAGCACGGCGACATCGGCGTACGCGATCGTGCCCCTCGCGCTCGGACCGGCGCGTGCCGCCTGCCGGGCTTCCTTGTCAGCCGCGCGGTGCGCAAGCCTTGCTCGTGCGAACAGGACCAGCAGGTAAGCCGCGTCGATGAGCCAAGCCGTCATCGGCCCGGTGCCGAGCGATGGGGCGTGGGCGTCCATTCGGCACGCTGCCACGCGACGAACCGATCGACACCGTCGGCAAGGGTCACGCTCGGCGGTCCGAGGTCCTCGAGCATGCGCCGGACGTCGAACGTCTTGTCCCAGGCGAGGGTGGCGATCCCGAAGCGCGTCGCGGGCGGCTCGCCGGGCAGGTGGGCCACGCGCCAGAGCCGCTCGAGCGCGCCCGCGACCTGCAGCGCGCGGCGGACCGGCACGCGACGGGTCGGACGGGGCAGCCCGAGACGGGCGAGCACGTCGAGCAGCAGCGTCTCGATCTCGATCGGTTCTGCGTTCGTCAGGTTGTAGGCCGGGGCGGGATCGGGGTGCAACACCAGCTGAACGAGGTAGTCCACGAGCGCGTCGATGCCGATCAGATCCCCGAGGACCTTCGGCCCGTCGCGCTCGAGCAGCGGAAGCCGGCCGAGCCGGGCGGCACGCAGGATCCGCGGGAAGAGCACCGTGTCGCCCGGTCCGAACACCGCGCGTGGCCGAACGAGGACGGCACGCCCGGTGTAGTCGGCGACGACGAGCTCGCTCGCCGCCTTCGTGCGGGCGTAGTCGTTCAGGAACGTCGGCCCGATGGTGGCCGCCTCGTCCAGCCCTCGCTGATCGCCCGCGACGTAGAACACCGAGGTGGAGGACAGGTGCACGAGACGCGGGCGTCCGCGTCGCTCGCAGAACGCGACCACGCGCCGCGTCGCCTCGACGTTGTGGCGCTCGAACGCGGCGCGCGTGCCCCACGGCGAGGCGAGGGCGGCGGCGTGGACGACGACGTCCGGGTCGACGTCGAGCGTGAACGCGCGCGAGAGGTCGGCACGGTGGTAGCGCGCGCAAGACGCTGGCACGATCTCGGCGGCCGGTCGTCGAGCGACGCCGTGCACCTCGATCCCGGGCATCCGCTCGAGCCGACGCACCAGCGCGCCGCCGATGAATCCGGAGGCGCCCGTGACCAGGACGATCATGTCGCCTCGGTGCCGACGCGCGGGGCGGCGGTGCCGAGCGATCGGCTTGCCGTACACACCGTCGCCGTCGGGCTCACGAGGCGCTACATCGGTAGCGCGCAAGACTTGTCGCGCAGTGCGAGGGCAGGATCACGAGATCGGGGCGCGCTCGGGCGACGCTTGCCAGCGCGCGGATCGTGCGCCGGTACGCCGCATGGTCGGCGATGGCGAGCGAGGCGAGGCGGCTCGGCATCGTCCCTTCCCGCCAGGCCGCCTCGGTCCACGCCGCATCCGCGCAGAGGAGCACTTCCCGATCGTGCGCATCGCTGAGCAGCAGTCCGAGCTGCCCGGGCGTGTGTCCGGGTAACGAGAGGGCGAGAAGGCTGCCATCCCCGAACAGGTCTCGCGCTGGCCCGAGCGTGTGCAGCGTGTCGTGTGTGGCCACCGCGCGCGCATCGTCCGCAAAGTCGATGCGCGCATCGAAGTCGGCAGGCAGGAGCGCGGGGAGCAGGCCCCGCACGAGCCCTCCGAGTCGCGAGGCGCCCCGCAGCCACGTGTGTTCCGCGCGCGACAGGACGAAGCGCGCACGGGGCAGATCGATCAGGCCCGCGACATGATCGGCATGCCCGTGGGAGATGATGCAGGTGTGCACGTCGTCCAGATCGACGCCGTGCGCGCCGAGCTGCACCGCCAGGCGTTCGTCATCGGGCAGGGTCGGCGGCGTGGCCCAACGATAGAGTCGCTCGGGGAACGGTTCGGTCGCGGCGTGGAAGTGCTCGGCGTAGCCGGTATCGAGCAGTACCGCCCCACGGCTCGGGTGGCGGATCAGGGTCGCGACGGCCGGAAAGTCGATCACGCGCCAACGCCCATCCCGACGCACCATGCGCTCGGGGTGGCGGCATCGGCCGACGCTCAGGCACGTGATGTCGAGGCGGACGCTCACGCTCATCAGTAGCGCAGGATGGCGCCGCCGAGCGAGACGCCCGCGCCGCTGCCCAGCAGCGCCACGGTGTCGCCGCGGACGAGTCGCCCGGAGGCGATCGCGTGGTGCAGCGCGCTCGGCAGGGAGGCGGCGACCTGGTTGCCGTGATCGGCAAGGATGTCGACGACGCGGGCGGGATCGATGCCCAGGTGTCGAGTGAGTCCACCCAGCGCGCGTGCCGATGCCTGGTGCGGGACGATCAGATCGAGCGCCTCTCGCCCGAGGTTCGCCCGCGCGAGCAGCGCATCGACGAACGGTCCGATTCGACGGGCGACCGCGCGGTAGAGCGCGGGCCCGTCCATGCGAAAGCGTGTGGCGGCGAGGTAGTCGTCGAGCCCCCGTTCGAGGCGGTTGGCGGTGCCACCGCCGGGCAGCGTGCAGCAGTCGACGTGTTCGGCCCAGGTGGCCATCGACGTCGCGAGCAGAGCCGAGGCGTGGCCATCGTCACCGCCGCTCCGGGGCACGGACGCGTTCGGCTCGCTCCGCCCGATCACGATCGCCGCCGCACCGTCGCCGAAGAGGCCCGCCGTGCTCGCATCGTTCGGATCGATCCCGACGCTCGGCTGCTCGCTCGAAACGACGAGTGCGGTGTCGAAGCGGCCGATGGCGATCGCCGGGGCGAGCAGATCGAGGGCGGCGAGGAAGGACAGGCACGAGGCGTTGACGTCGAACGCAGGGACGCCGCGCGCGCCCAGCCCGAGCGCGCGCAGGAAGAGAGCGGCCTGGCACGGGATCGCCTGCTCGGCGACGCTGGCGGCCGAGACCACGACGTCGAGCCTGTCCGGCTCGAGACCGGCCGCGTCGAGGGCCGAGCGTGCGGCCCGGGCGCCGAGCGCGGTGGCGCGTTCGTCGCTGCCCGCGATCGGGCGGCGCATCACGCCGTGACGGCGTGCCGTGGTCCCCGGCTCGAGACCGAGCCGCACGTCGACGGTGTCGTTCTCCACGACGGTGAACGGCAGGCAGACGCCCGAGCCGAGCAGGCGGATGGGCAGCGGCGGCACGGTCGGTCTGGAGGTGGGCGCGGGCACACCGGTCACGGTACACCGCTACGGCATCCGGTCGGGAGAGAGCCGGCATCGCCAGAGGCGATCAGGAGAACAGGACCTCTGTTCCGTGCTCTCTCCTTTCGGTTCGGGCGCGAAGCTGCCCTCGATCGGAGCGTCGGTGCGTTCGACTCACGGTCGATACCTGCCGAGTCCGTGCGCCAGGTTGCGGCACGACCGTTGGCCATGCCCGAATCCGGCGGTCGCCCCTACTCGCATCGCGACACGGAATCGGTTCACGGCTCGTTCGCTACCCGCCGGCGGACGACCCGACCGGCGCCCGCCGGCGAATCCGGTGCACCTGCACCTTCGTGAACGGCCGGCCACGTGCGGTGGTGTAGCCGGCGGCGTTCAGCCGGTCGGCGATCTGCTGCAGGGTCGGCCGATCATCCGTCTCGGCCTCGATCTCGGCGATCACTTCGGACAGCTGCGCGGCACGTTCGGCCGAGCGGCGCGATCGCTCGCGGGTCGCCGCCCTCGTGTCGCTGTTCCTGACCAGGTGCAAGTTCGGATTGCCCAGCCGGACACCGCGCGCCTTGGCAGCGGCGAGTCCTGCGCGCGTGCGCTCGCTGATCAGCTCGCGTTCGTACTGGCCCATCGCCGCCATCACCCCGGTGGTGAGCGTGTTCGC
>ENA-ORXT01005094-ORXT01005094.1-marine-metagenome-genome-assembly--contig:-NODE-5094-length-13107-cov-5.556639_pt1 | contig 13107 bp, 11 predicted proteins | sample MGYA00237868_ERZ511482 | MGnify/ENA metagenome assembly ERZ511482 | reverse complement strand
CAAAACTATTCTAAAGATAGGGGAATTAAACTAAGTCATTTACAGCAATAGAATATAGGTTCAAGTCAAAGTCACCTCGATGATCCATTTAGTTAAGACTTTTCTAAAATTAGGAAATTACTATGGAAAAATAGAGATGGGGGATATACTCGAAATAGAATCTTACACGTGGGTGAATTGATATATACAGTACTAAGACTATAAAATATATCAGGTTTTGAATCTTTAGCTCTCCAACTGCTAAATGTCAATAGACCTTATCAGTCTGACCGAAAAGCATTTACGCATCCAAATAATAAACAAATAACTATTTTATTAATAACAAATAAAGTTTAGTTTCATATGTACTCGTATGGAACTTCATAGATGGTAAGTAGAACATCTGAAGGTTCTTACTGTAGAAAAAGAGAGCTTACTACTCGCCTTCATAATACTCGACTCTTTTTATTAAAGTTTAGGAAAGAATTAATTAGGTATCATTAACCAGTTTCACATTCAAGTGCTACCTCCTGTTATAAATCTTAAAGTATACCTCTCTAAGATTCATCGTGCAAATACACTACACGATACCTCTTTTCTTTGCTATGTAATCAAGTGAAGAAATCGGTTGAATAAACCGACATCATGATCATTAACTTAAAACAATACTTATGAATCAAACCTGCGACATCTGTAACAAAGACATTCCTTTTGGCAATCCCTACATTGCGGTTTGCTATAACATAGAAAACTATGAACGAGACCATGTGAATCAACAAGATACAGTCAATGTCATCAGCCCGGACCAAATCCTGACGATGTGCGGAAAATGTGGCAATAAGCATCAGTCTGAGATGGCTGGAAAAGCTCTTGAGCTAATTTTCAAGCAAAGAAGTTTTAAGGAGCTGAATTAATTTGTATCTTGTATTCAAGAACAATTCCCACATAAAGGAAATGAATAGATACGATTTCATAATGGCTACTTAATTTTCTTATAAAGTAGTCCTTTTGATATAGTCTAACTAATGTAATAGGTTCAACAGCGGGAGGTAAAATGGATAGAAAAAAAAGCCAATTAGAATTTATAGATTTATTTGCAGGTTTAGGAGGGTTTCATGTTGGTATGAATAAATTGGGACATAAGTGTGTTTTTGCGAGCGAAAAGAAGGAGGTATTGGCTGATCTGTATTCTCAAAATTTTGATATTGAACCAAACAGGGATATCACAAAGATTTCTCCTGAATTTATTCCAAGACATGATTTTCTATGTGCAGGATTCCCTTGTCAGCCCTTCTCAAAAGCTGGTGACCAAAAGGGATTAGAAGATGAAAGAAATGGAAATCTATTTTATAAAATATATGATATTCTTAAATACCATAATCCAGAATACTTTATTCTTGAAAATGTAGCTAATTTAGAAAAGCACGATTCAGGTCATACTTGGAAAGTGATTAATACTATGTTGAGTGATCGTCTCGGATACTCAGTAGAAAAAAAGATTTTATCACCTCATGAATTAGGAATACCTCAGCATAGACAACGTCTTTTTATTGTTGGAGCAAAGAATGGCCTCAATCACTTTAAATGGCCTAAGCAAAAAGCTATAAATTTTGATTTAGATTCATTTTTAGACAAAACTCCTAATGCAATTCCCTTAGAAAAAGAAAAAAGGTATGTTTTATCATTATGGCAAGAATTTATTGACAGGCTTCCAAAATCTACTCAAATTCCGAGTTGGCCTATATGGAGTATGGAGTTTGGAGCAACTTATCCTTTTGAAGAATCAACTCCTTTTTACACCTCTTCTCGAAAATTAGGAAGTCTAAAAGGTTCATTCGGGACTCGTTTAAAAGGACTAAAAAGGGAAGAAAAATTTAGTCAACTTCCAAGCTATGCAAGGATAGATCAGACTCAATTCCCAACGTGGAAAAAGCATTATATCAGAAGCAATCGACAATTCTATAAAGATAATAAGAAGTTCATAAAACCAGTTGTAAAAAAAATTAGAGAATTAGAAGTTCCAAGTTGGCAAAAATTTGAATGGAATATTAAAGATGGTAAAAGAAAGATATCAAAACACTTAGTTCAATTCAGAGGGTCCGGTGTAAGAATTAAGAGGTTTGACTATTTTCCAGCATTGGTAACAGTATCTACTCAAATACCGATAATAGCAAAACATGAGAGATATCTTACCCCCAGAGAAGGGGCAAGGATTCAATCTTTAAATGGATTAAAATTACCTAAAAATTTAGGTACTTGTTTTGGTGCTTTAGGAAATGCAGTGAATGCTAAAGTAGTTTATTTAGTTGCAAAAAATCTTATTAATGAGTGATATAGAAAAGGTATCAATTAAGATTAATGTTGGAGCATATAATGCTTATCGTAATATGCAAAACAAATCTCATTATGCAATATCTGAGTATGTTGATAATGCACTACAAAGTTATATTGATAATAGAAAAAAGTTAGAAAAACTTAATGGAAAAAAATTTCAATGTAACATTCTAATTAATATTAATCGTGATGAAGATTATATTGAAATAATAGATAACTCGGCTGGAATCTATAACAAGGATTTTAAAAGAGCATTTGAGCCTGCAAATATACCATTAAACACGAAAGGATTGCATGAATTTGGAATGGGTATGAAGATAGCATCTATTTGGCTTGCAGATAGGTATACTGTAACTACAACTGCATTAGGAGAAAATATTGAAAGAACTGTACTTTTTGATTTAAAAGAAGTAATAAAAGAAAAAAAGGAAGAACTTAAAGTTGAAACAAAATTAGTTGATATTAACGAACATTATACCAAAGTTAAATTAGTTGGTTTAAGTAAAAATGCACCCTCTAAACGAGGCTCAAGTATTCTGAGAGTTAAAAACCATATTGCTTCAATATATAGAAAGTATTTAAATGAAGATAAGGTAAATATAATTTTCAATGGTGAAAAATTAGAATACGTTTATCCAAAAATATTGACTTCACCATATTTTAATAATCCTAATGGTTCTATTTCTGAATGGAAGGAGACAGTTAGCTTTGAAAGTGGGCCTTATAAAGTAACTGGGTTTATTGCATTGCTCGAAACTATGAAGAGTAGTGAATCTGGATTTTCACTTTTTAGAAGAGGGCGAGTTATAAAAGGAAGTCATGATGAAAAATATAAGACTAAAATTTTATCTGGACAATCTGGTTCACCACTCGATAAAAGATTATTTGGTGAATTTGAATTAGAAGGATTTAACGTTTCATTTGATAAGGGCTCGTTTATAGAAATGGAGGATTTCGAGGAATTACTTCTTGAGATTAAAAAGAAAATAGTAAAGGAGAGTTCTGAAAATATTTTTAAACAGGGGCAAAATTATAGAAAAGTATCCAAAAAAGACAGGAGAAAAGTAATTCAGAAAACTTTAAAAAAGTTGAAGAGTAAATCTTTTGAACAAGGTGCATCTGATGAATTGAATAAAAGAGTTAGCTCTATTAAATCAAATCCTAAAGCCTTGAAGCAAAATATTATAAGGAAAAATGAAAGAGAAGATATTGTATATAGTTTTGATTGGCAAAATAATAAGTATGATTTTAAACTGCAATTTATAGAGCAATCAGGGGTAGATTTCCTACAACTTCATTCTGTACCTAATAGGCCTTTTCAATGGTTAGGAATTGTTAATTTAGCTCATAAGTATTTTGTAAAATTTATGTTAGTAAATGATCAAGAAAAACTTGAACCTATTATTGAATTTATTAAGGCGCTTTTAATTTCAGAAGTTATTAGTAAAAATCAAGGAACTAAGAATGCAGGATATATAAGATTAAATCTTAATAAAATTTTATAGTATGTCAAGTTTAATTCGCGTAAATAGTCAAGAAGGAAGTGTTGTAATTGGAGAAAGATTTACAGCTATGCTTAACAATTTAAAATTTTTAGATAAAGAAGAATGTGACACTCTACGAGATGAGAGTGTGGAGATTATGTCCAATTGTACTAATATTCATAATTCTGACTCTTTTCAAACAGGATTAGTGATCGGTTATGTACAAAGTGGAAAAACATTATCATTTACTACATTAATTACATTAGCTTGCGATAATAAGTTTTCAATAGTTATTGTTTTAGCAGGGACAAAGAAGAACTTATTATATCAGACAACTTCAAGATTAAGGAAGGATTTGCATAGCGTGGATTCGAAAGCATTTAAAATTATTGAGAATCCTGAATTATCAGAAACTGAATATATAGCTAGAACATTAACTTCAAAAAGAGAAAGGGTTTTAGTAATCACGGTTCTGAAGCATAATCTTAGAATTGATACGCTTTCTTCTATATTAAGAAGTGCTAAAGTTCAGGAGGTTCTTAGTACAAGTCCTGTTTTAATTATAGATGATGAAGCAGATCAAGCAAGTTTAAATAATAGGGCAAGAAGAAATTCAAGACGAAGCGAGGATGCTGAAAGTTCGACATTTGCTTCAATACATAGTTTAAGGAATACAATTAGGAATCATACATTTTTGCAATATACTGCTACTCCTCAAGGACCTCTATTGATTGATATACTTAGTTCTTTGTCGCCAGAATTTTATTGCGTTATTTCACCAGGGAAAAAGTATGTTGGTGGCAGTTATTTTTTTAATTGTGCAAATGGGCATAATAACATTGAAGAGATACCTATAGCAGAAGTATATCATAATAGAACTAATCCTTTAGAGTCACCGCCAGATTCATTGAGAATGGCATTAATGGATTTCTTTATATCTGCTACAATTATCTTGGATACAATGGATCCAAATGATATTCTAGGGGACGAACATTTGTTAAGTATGATGATCCATCCATCTCACCTAATAAGCACAATATCTATATTTTATGGATGGTGTGGAGGGTTTATTGAGGGATGGCAAGAAACATTAATGCTTGATCTTATGGACCCTCAGTATTTAGACTTAAAAGAAGAGGTTGAGGGTAGATTAGTCTATTTTAATAAAGTGGCAAATCTTAGTTTATCATTTGAAGAAATAGCTGAAGATCTTAATGAAAGATTACTGGATACAAGAATTCACCGTGTTACTGGTGATGATTTAGATATTGATTGGAGTATTTCATCGTCACATATTTTAGTTGGTGGAGGTAAATTAGATAGAGGATATACAGTTAAAGGCCTCGTAACTTCATATATGTCTCGAAATACTATATCAGCTTCTAATGCAGATACAATACAACAGAGGTGTAGATTCTTTGGATATAAATTGAAATATCTTCCATTTTGTAGAGTCTATTTACCATCAGATGCTGTTCATGAGTACTCTGCTTATGTTGACCATGAAGAATATCTTCGTGCTGTTTTAAAACAAACAGATCCAGCGGATTTTTCTCGTCATTTTTTATTAGATAATAGATTAAGACCTACGAGAAGTTCAATATTATCAGGAAGTCTTATGAGAACAAACCTTCGAGGGGCTAAGAGTACCTCAGCAGTTAGATTTGAGGATGAAAATTCTAAATTGATACAACAATTATTTGCAAATTGTAAGTTTGAGGCTTCAAAATACAACGGACTGACAAAAGACAGAATTCATTTAGTATCTGAGAAATCCATTGTTGATGTTATTGATTTTCTATTAAATTTTAAGATGGCATTCGTAAGTGACATAGAATTAAAAGCCCTCATTATAGAATATTTGATTTATATGATGGACTATAAAGATATAGGACACTGTGATATATACGATATTGCTCATAAGAAAGAATATAGAGAGAGGTCTGCAAATTTTGATGGAAGTATAATTCAACTTTTTTCAGGTAGGTCTACTTCGGGAAGTAATCTCTATATCGGAGATAGGTATTTGCGAAATGATAATTTGCTATCTATTCAAATACATACTGTAAAATTAAAATCAGATAGCGAGGAATTCGACCAAAAAGTGATTAAAACATTAGGGTTTATATTTCCTAGAAATACTGTCACATTTCAAGGGGTAGAATGATTAATATATATAAAAGGTTGTTTAGTGAAGGTTTACCCAAGGAAGGTTTTTATAAAGCAGAGACTTATGCCGAATATTCAAGGAATAGGATAGGAGTAGACAATCTAGGCTATTTATGTATATTAGTTAGGAATAACAATCCTATTGCAAAAAGACCAAATATCGTTTATAAAAATATATCAGTTAGTTTTAACAGTAAATGCGAAATATTAATTGAGGATAAACATTTTGTAGAGTATTTTACAATTATTACACTTAATACTTATCATGAAGAAATTCAAGGATATTTTCTAAATATATTTATTGACATAGTCTCTGTAGATAAAGGAATAATAGATTTAGATGTCTTATACGATCGCATTATTAATATATTTAACCTTTTCTCAAGAGCTAGTCCGCTTTCTAAAAGAGTAATTCAAGGTTTATTTGCAGAGTTAGTTATAATATTAAGTCAAGATACTGAAAGATTCATTAAAGCTTGGCATATTGACAAATCCTCTCTATTTGATTTTTCATTTAAGAATTGTTTTCTTGAGGTTAAGTCAACAAATAATACAGATCGAATACATAGGTTTTCTAACTCTCAGATTAATTTTCTAAAGAAGCATAGGTCATTTATTGCTTCTGTTCAAATATTAGAATCTGATCTAGGCTCAAATATTAATGATATTTATCAACGAATTAGTAGGAAAATTAATGATAATCAACTTAGATTAAAACTAGATAGATTATTATTAGAAACCTTATTAAATTCAATAGAATTGTCAACAGATACTAAGTTTGATATAGATTATTCATTTGAATCGATTAGATTTTATGAAATCAATAGTATTGATAGTTTTGATGTTAAGATTATACCCAAGATGATATCAAAACTGAACTACGATGTGGATTTGGAAGATATTAAATTCATAGAATTTGATAACCTATTTATATAATATCTTTGAAAATGGTAAGAATAAAGAACATACCAAATATTTCGAATAGATTACTTAGTGTTTGCAATTTCTACTCTTTTTCGTTCATAGAAGATCTTATAGAATACAAGTTTGAAAATGGAAATTTTAACAGTCTAAGGAATTGTGGACAAAAAACAATTGCTGAAATCAACCTATTAATATCAAATATTGACAAGTTTGATCATGTCAAAGAAACAAGAATTAGTAATGATTCTTTACTGAGTTATATTGAACTTAATAAATATAAATTAAGTGCGCGCGCCAAAAATATTCTTGAAGAATTAGAATGTAAAGTTAAAGGTAATAGAATATCTATACAAGATTTAACCTCAAGAAACTTTTTATATTCTATACCAAAGGTAGGAAATAGAACAGTAAAAGAGTTGTATAATTTATTTTCTGATTATGAGTCATATGACTCCGAGGATGTGCCTGTCAATCAAGTATTATATTTAAGGGAATTATTGAATAATAGTGATATAGAACATGAATATTTACAGCAATTATATAACGTATATGAAGTAAGTTCGATTTTCGAACTAGATTTAGTGTCTATACTAATTACAAGTATAACTTCACGAATTAAACGTAGAAGTTTAAATATATGGTATGAGTATTATGATTTAAATTTACCATTAGGTGAGATTAGCAGTAAGCTTGATATTTCAAGAGAAAGAGTGCGTCAAATCAAAAATAAATTAGTATCAGAATCAAAGAGTATATGTAATATTTTGGTTGATATTTTTAAGGCTTTCCATCATAACCCATCATTAGATATTAAAGGAGATTTCATTATGGCACTTGAATATAAATTGGTGCATAAAGTTTCAATAGAATTTTTATTTAGTTGCATAGCAAATTTGACTGAATTTGAATTAGTCATTAGTAATAAGCCTATTAGAGTACCATTTTTGATTAGAAGATTTGAAGGATTATTAATTAGAGAGTTATTTTTAGAAATAGATAGAATTGCATCTTTAGAGTATGAGAAGGATACTTTGATTTCAATTTTAGATTTGATAAATAGATTTTCATCAAATATTACTGTTAATTTAAAATTATTTAAAAATGTACTAAAAAGGGTAATAGATGAAGTTTATAAAATCGAAATATTAGACGATAAATTACTTCTAAAGAGAACTACTTATGTAAAAGACTACGAACGTATTGTATCTATTTTGGAAGAAGCTCAAAAGCCATTACATATTGATTTGATATGTAAAGAGTTAATTGTTAGGGGTATTAAGAAGGAAGGATATAAGTCAGAAAATATAAGAAGTCACATGTTAAATTATCCAGAGGTATTTATTTTTACTTCTTGGAGTACGTATGGTTTAAAAATATGGGAAAAGCAAAAGAATTTGGTTGGCGGAACAATTAAAAATTTAGTTGAAAACTATTTATCACAATTTGAATCACCTAAACATATATTTGATATTACCAAATATATATTAAATCATAGAGATACAAACTTAGAGAGTATTCGAGGAATAATTACTCTTGACCCACATAATATATTTATAGTATTTAATGCTGGTTTTATTGGTTTAAAAAACAAAGAGTATACATTTTCAGATACTAATTATAGGAATGTATCAAATAGGTGGTTTCAAATTTATCAAGATAAATATGTGATGAATGATATAAGTTTGTATCCAATTAATATTCTACAACAAAAGCTAAGTAATGATTTAAACGTAAAACCAATTCAAATTGAAGATGTTTTACAAAATAGAATAGATGATAAACAATTATTTGTAGACAGTGATAATTATTTACATAATAGTTTAGCTTCTTTAGAAGATCAAAAGATCAGTTTAACAAAATTAGAACAAGTGAAATTAAGTAAATTTAAAAGAGAAATATCTAATCTGGACTTGATAGCTAAATGTATAGAACTATTGGCGAAACGCAATGTTCAAATAGGAATAAAAAAGGCCAAAGTACTTTTGGAGAATATATAATAATTAGTATTTTTTGAAAATATCTTAATAAGAATTTGCGACTATTTACATTAGTAATATTATTAGCATAGCCGTAGAAAACAAGGTAAGACATATAGATTTGAATATTTCTAGTAAAGCAGTGTTTGTTTAAAATTGACCTTACTTATTTGCATTTGGTTTTGAACTTTGAATGACATCCTTTGGCTTTTCATTCAATTGATCAATATAAGCCTTAAAGACTGTTTCAAATTGATCTTGAACGTCAGGGTCAATCTTTTCTTCATCATAGCTTGATCCGCATAAATACTGATATGATTTGGAAAGGCAGAAGTATTGCTTTTCTCTAATTTAATCGGTGGACATTGAGTTAACAATTCTATCAATTCTTCAGTTGCTCAACCTAACTGCTATAACGACTATTATATGTTTAGAATCGAACACAAATATTATCAAACATTATATTATAATTATTAAGATATTTACGTTAAAGTTTATGCCTTCTAACCAACCAGCAAAATTTCTAACAGACAACCCTAACAGAAATCTATGTGCAATTTGTGGCGAAGAAAAGAAACTATCCTATGAACATCTTCCACCCAAAGCAGCAGGGAATAATAATTATGTCAAAATTTACGGGATAGAAAGTTTCACACCTTATGGGGGTTACTTTCATGGACGACATGTAAGAGAGAAGCATAATGGAATGGGGGGTTATACACTTTGTAAAGACTGCAATAATCTCATGGGTTCTTGGTATTGTAATTCTTATATTGAGTTATCAAATAACTTAATCAAAATTCTTGAAGAAAACACAGGAAAAAAAGATGTTGAATTTATTGTAGAAATCAAAGCGCTAAATTTCTTAAAGCAAGTTGTTTGTATGTTGCTGTCAGCAGATCAGGCAACGGGAATATTGAGAAATAGAATAAATGCTAAAGAGTTCTTACTTAATAAACATTCGAAAGAATTGCCAGAAAATATATTCATAAATGCAATTGTGACTCCCATAAAATATTTCTTAATTAAAGGGTTTTCTTTAATTTATAATAATATTACAGGGCATAACCAAAATATAGAATTTGCCCACAGACCTTTTTACTTAAGATGTTCATTCGAAGAAAAATATGCAATTAAAGCAGAAATGAATATTGCAGAATTTAAACAGTTTGACTATAATGAAAAGATTACTCTTATTTTTAATCTGCCATTGAAAGAAAGAAAGTTGACTGATTTTGAAGGGATAAATTTTGAGGATATTGTTAAAGCCTTAATTATTTGAACTGGTTTACATCAATCCTGATAGCTCTATTGGTCCCATTCATAGGATCATCACAGACAGAAAAGCAATATGCAGATTATATATACAAGGCTTAATAGGTGGTGAAAGAGAAGTATTAGTCCCGTCTGGCCGTGTGGACCTAATGACAAAAGAATATGCCTTTGAGATCGAGCGTGCCGCAAAATGGAAAGATTCAATAGGGCAAAGTCTATGGTATGGATTACAGACTTATAAAAAGCTTGGGATCATCTTACTATTGAAGTCTGAGAGTGAATACAAGTATGCCCAGCAACTCAATTCAGCTTTGCAATATGCTGGGCTGGATAGTTCGATTGTGGTATATTTATATCCTTATGACTTTCAGAAGATCATTGATGAGAAGCGGGCGAAGTGAAATTGATCAAAAATAGTTGCCAATCAATAGAGCGATACTGGAGATTCTAATTTTCGATGTATTCAATTGATGCTCCATGAAATATTATTGTATTGTCTAAAGGTAGATTTATGGGAGACATAGATATATTATATGTACTTATAGAATTGTCTACAATTCTTTCATTTAACCCAATCGAAAGTGATTCATAAGTTCCGTCGCTACTTAAACCCACAGATGCAAAACCTCCGTTTATTGATAAAAGAGTTTCATGAAATATAAAACGAATCTGGTTATTAGGATTTGTATCAGTATAATAATATGTTATATTTTTTAGCATCACATCATCTGGAATGTTTACAGTAAAAGTCATACCTCTCAAGTCTGTAGTTGCTGGATTATAAAATGTGCCAAAAACTCCAATTTTCAAGTTTTCATCATAAACAGCCTCAGTTGCGGGAATAGAAATATGCTTAGTTTTATTCCAATTATTTCCATCATAGCAATTTAATCTATTAGTATCTGTATTATAAATGCATTGTCCTTCCATAGCATTTAAAGCATCTCTTTGAACTTCATCCATTCTTGGAAACACTATCCCATCTGGATTCAATTCTGACTCTAATATTTGTGAATATGAAGCTTCTATGCTCAATGCTGATAGCAAGATGATTAAGATTATTTTGATGTTCACAATCGAGTTATTTTTGATTTGTAAAGAATAATTGAATATGAATATATGAAGTTATGGTGTCACCATAACTTCCTTCCAGCCCAAAGAACCTTTGCACAAATAGAGAGTACTATCCATAGCATTTACATACAACAGCCCTAAGTCATTAGCTCCACATGTTGGTACGGTCGCTTGTGGTTCAAGCTTTGCGGTTTCTGTTATGTGGAGAGTTGTTAGTGATGTCGTATCTGCAACACTCATAGTTCCAGTTACATCAAAGGTTCCGTTGATCTTAATAAGATCATTATCAAATTCTCCATAGATAAGAGGATTGTCGTTGCCCAATTGATTAAAAAAAGATTGCACATCTATATATAGCTTGTTGCTATTATTTGAATTATTTGCAGTTGGCCCTGCACCATAACCTATAACTACATTATTGGAGCCTGTAGAATTATTATGACCTGCATTAGCACCTAAAAAGCTATTATTACTTCCAGAAGTATTTCTATGTCCAGAAAAACGTCCAAAAAAACTATTATCGTTTCCTGTGTTATTTGTGAATCCAGAGAAGGCGCCAAAAAAGCTATTGTAGTTTCCTGTAGTATTTTGACGACCAGCACTTCCACCTAAGATGCAATTATCAAATCCAGATGTAGTACCTACTCCCGAATTAAAACCTAAGAAAATATTTCCATTACCATCATAAATATTCAATTTCCCCTCAATCTTAGCATCCTGCTGCTCAACTTCCAGCCCATAGTTGTATTGACCTGTTAGAGCAATTCCAAAAAGTAAAAGTGTTGTTGTATAAAGTAATTTCATAGTCGTAATTTTTTAAAGTTATCAATGTGGAGATTGTTCTAAAACTAAGATAAAAAAATGCTGACCACTCGGAAGCAATCAGTCTTGATATAATTTTAAGGATGTAAGAGGTTTAGTTTAAATCCTGCCAACCGGAATTAAAAGTGCAAACTTTCAATTTGTCTGCGATTCCATCAAAATACAATAGTCCAACTTCATTTGGTGTATTACAAGCGCTAGGTTGTGACATTGGAGTTAGTTTTGCAGTTTCTGAAATGTGTAGGGTTCCGTTTACCCTTAATAAATCGTTATCGAATTCGCCATAGATTAACGGAGTTTGGTTATCGGGATCATTAAATCTGGCAGAATCAATATAAAGTCTGTCAGATCCTGTTTCATAAAATCCAGAATCATAACCAATAAATATGTTCCAGTTCCCATTTGAGTTGTTACCAGAAAATCTACCTATCATTACATTACCAACTCCTGATGTCAACGAAACTCCAGACACATAACCTAATAGGGTGTTATTCCAACCAGAATTTAGTGAAGTCCCTGCTTCAGCTCCAATTATGGTGTTTCCAAAAGTATTAACATTTTGACCAGCATTAAAACCCATTAATGTGTTGACATTTCCAAGATCACTATTAGCGCCAGCTCCAATACCTAGTATTGTATTCCTCATCCCATTAATATTCGAAATGCCAGTATTTTCTCCAATAAAAATGTTGTCGGTGCCATCTTGAATATTCAACTTCCCTTCAATCTTAGCATCCTGCTGCTCAACTTCAAGCCCATAGTTATACTGAGCTGACAAAAGAAATGTAAAAAGTAAAAGTGTTGTTGTATAAAGTAATTTCATAGTCGTAAATTTTTAAAGTTATCAATGTGGAGATTGTTCTAAAACTAAGATAAAAAAGGCTGCCCACTTTGAAATAATCAGCCTTGATTTATTTTAAGGATTTGAGAGGCTGTTAGTTTAAATCTTCCCAGCCTGCATCTGTACATAACTTTAATTTATTTGGAGTTACGGAGCTATCATAATACATGAGTCCGTGTTCTGCTGCTGTTGTGCATGTTGACGGTTCTGCTGTCTGTGGCTCTAGCTT
>ENA-ORXT01005093-ORXT01005093.1-marine-metagenome-genome-assembly--contig:-NODE-5093-length-13107-cov-10.736531_pt1 | contig 13107 bp, 8 predicted proteins | sample MGYA00237868_ERZ511482 | MGnify/ENA metagenome assembly ERZ511482 | reverse complement strand
CAGATAAATTACAGGGTCGCGGGAAGCGACCGTGTAATAAGGTTCCATATATCAACCGACTAGATAAACTTGTCCAAATAAGTAACAAGAAAATGAAATACCTACTAACTATAAGCATCCTATTACTTAGTTTAACCGCTTGCAATAAAGAGGCAAATCCTGGAAAAGATAGTATCCCTACCGATTTGGCAGGAAAGAAAACCTATCTTAAAGAAAAAAAAGAGGAGCTTCGAACTTTAAATAGAAAAATTGCTAAAGTGGAAGCGGAGATAGGGGAACTAGTTCCTGCTACCGAAAAGGCTAGAAAATTAGTTGCTACGATGCCTGTTCCTACGAAAGATTTTAAACGATTTGTAGAAATTCAAGCGGTCGTTCAATCTGATGATATGGTGGTAGCGAGCAGTGAAACGGGTGGTAGAATTCTCCAACTAAAGGTAAAAGAAGGACAAGCTGTAAAAAAAGGACAATTAATTGCTCGAATAGACTTAGAGCAAATTGATAAACAAGCTGCCGAATTAAACAAAGCATTAGAATTAGCCAGTGATTTATATGAACGGCAGGCTCGTTTATGGAAACAAAACATTGGCTCAGAGGTGCAATATTTACAAGCTAAAAATAATAAAGAACGTATTGAGGCAAGCTTAGAAACGATTGATTTTCAAAAAACCAAAGCGAATGTATATGCCCCTATATCAGGCGTAGTAGAACAAGAATTTTTAAAAGCAGGAGAATTAGCAGCACCGGGTATGCCTATCGTTCAAATTTTAAATACGGCTAAAATAAAAGTGGTAGCTAGTGTACCAGAAACGTATCTAGGCAAAATAAAAAAAGGTGCTATGGTCGATATTAAGTTTCCTGCCTTAGATAAAACGACTAGAGCAAAAGTGACCCAATTAGGGCGCACCATCAATCCAGGGAATCGAACTTTCGAGATTGAGGTTGCCATGGCGAATAAAGGTGGCTTACTAAAACCTAATTTGTTAGCCTTAATGTTGGTCAATGATTTTTCTATCGACAATGCTGTTGTTATTCCCATTGAAATTGTACAACAGGAGGTCAGTGGTAAAAGATTTGTGTTTCTTAAAGAAGATGGACCCGATGGTGCTATTGCCAAAAAAGTGTATGTAGAAACTGGCGAAACTTATGAAGGAGAAATGGTTATTACCAAAGGTCTTCAAGGTGGGGAATCCCTCATTACGGATGGGGGTAGAGGGTTAACGGATGGGCAGTTGGTTAAGAATTGAGAATGGAGAATGGAAAATTGAGAATTTACTAGGCGTAAGCTAGACGTTCTTTTGTTCCTTTTGTGTTTCAAAAAAAACGTCTAGCTTACGCCTAGTAAATTCTCAATTCTCCATTTTCCATTCTCAATTATTTAGAGTTTCATCAAAAAACCGCAATGTTTTTTCCACATGCGCTTGCCAGTACGCCCACTCATGTCCGCCCTCAAATTCTTGATAGATATGTGCAATGTTTAAGTCTGTTAGTTGTTGATGTAACAAGCGATTGGGTTCAAGCAAAATATCTGTCCTACCACAATCAAATCGAATAGCAGGCAATTGGTCTTTGTGTATTTTCATAGCGTCAATTACATTCGGCAAATCAGTAGTATAAGCGGCTATAGGTTCTTCTACAAACTGCGCCATCTGTTCCAACTTTGTAATTGAACTATGCCCAGAAATAGCTGTAAATTTCTCCGAAAATCTTGCCCCTAATAACAAGGCACCATAGCCACCCATAGATAAACCACCGATACATAAAGTGGATCCCTCCCCTGCTGCTGAAATATTTTCTTTAATCGCCAAGGGTACATCATTTACAATCCACTGATCAAAATTTTTACCATTATGCGCAAAATAGGCAGAGCCATCCCCCCAAAGTCCATCAGAAGGCATCGCTATAATGGCTGGCTGAATTTGTCCCTGTTCCATTAATCTTTGAGCTATTTTTGCTGCACCTCCTTGCATGGCCCAACTCCAAGCACTACCGTAAACACCATGCAGTAATATATATATGGGTAAGTCCGTTCGTTCTTTTTCCACCTTTGGAATGGATAGGCAAATATCCCCACGTCCTTGAAGATTAGGTGTTTTGACGGTTAGAAAACGTAAGCCGTTTTGTTCATAGCGACTATCTGATAATCTGATGGTTCTGAAACTGCTCATTTATAGAAGTTAGTTTTTTTAAAAACACAATTTTTTTGAAACACAAAAGGTTTTTCTTGAAACACAAAAGGCACAAAAGTTCACAAAAGGGATTCACAAAAGTTTTTTTTTAAAACATACACAAGACGATGTAAAATAATACAAAGAACTTTTGTGAAAACCTTTTATGAACTTTTGTGCCTTTTGTATTTCAAAAATAAAAAAACTTTTGTGAAAACCTTTTGTGAACTTTTGTGCCTTTTGTGTTTCAAGAAAAAAGCGTTTTGTGTTTCAAGAAAAAAAACATTTTATATTTCAAAAATATGTTTTACCTTCGACTCAACCAATAAGTATTTATAAATATTCCAACATGAAAAAAATTCTAATCGTTACAGGAGACGCTGGAGAAAGCTACGAAACCTTATACGCTAAACATCGCTTTGAAGAAGCGGGCTACCAATCGGTAATTGCCGCACCAAGCGTCAAACGTTTAAACTTAGTGATACATGACTTTGAACCCGGTTGGGATACCTACGTAGAGCGCAAAGGCTATTTGGTAGAATCAGATATTGCTTTTGCTGATGTAAATACAGCAGACTATGAAGCTATCTTGTTAATCGGTGGTCGAGCACCCGAATATCTTAGGAATAGTACAAGAGTCGTAGACATCGTGAAAGAATTTAACAAGGCCAAGAAATATATTTTTGCTATCTGTCATGGCATCCAAATTCTAGTGACAGCAGACTTGGTCAACAAAAAACGGATTACTTGCTATGAGCATGTAAAATTTGAGGTGGAAGCTTGTGGGGGGAAATATATCGGCAAACACCAAGCGGTGAAATCTGGAAAAATTGTAACGGGGCAGACTTGGCAGTCGCATCCTGAGTTTTATCGGTTGGTGTTTGAGTGTTTGGGTAAGTAGCTCAAACATGGAAAACTCAAAATAATTAAGGATTCTTTTTCTTGTAGTCCTCTAGCATTGATTTCATTTCCTCTAATTCGGCGATTATAGTATCTATTGCTTGAGGAGTAGCTTCTTTGCTCTGACAATAAGCCAATATTTCTTTGCCTAATGCACCCATAGATTGCGGAGGAGATACTTTAGTTGTGCTATTTTTCATTACGTATTTTTTTAATTCCTGGAGATAGAAATTGATTTTTTTCAATAGATGTTAAAGATATAGCATTAGTTAAGAATCGTCAAATCATTGCATTCTTGACTTTTAATTGTTATAATTGTTAGGAACAAATAATTATAAATGATGACAGGAATAAAATTATATCAGTCCGTACTTAGAAAGTTAGGAAATATTCCTCAAATTTATTTGATGGATATAGATAATTATTTGACGGAACTGTTGAATAAAAGCGAAAAGCCTAAGTCTAAAAATATTACTGCTATTATGTCCTTTGCAGGTAGTTGGTCTAATATGGAAGAAGAAGATTTTATTGATTTTACTGAAAATTAATATAGTACAAAAAAAGCCCAGCTTTTTTACAAACTGAGCTTTTTTATCGTGTACCCCCGGGGGGAATCGAACCCCCACTTCCGAAGAAACTGGATTTTGAATCCAGCGCGTCTACCAGTTCCGCCACAGGGGCAACTATTTTGCGGTAGTGGGCGCAAAATTAGTTATTTTTCTAACATATCGCAATGAAAAGAATAAAAAGATTGTTGAAATTGTTAGATGGCTTGATGGTTACCGCAAGACGTTAACCATCTAGCCATCAAACAATTTCAACCATCAAACAATCTTTTCTAGGAAAACCACTTCCGCACTATATCCAATCCATTTGCATAGAGCATCAATCCGATAAGTAGCACGAAGCCAAATATAGTAGCATATTCCATGAATTTATCACTTGGTTTCCTTCCACTAATTATTTCGTATAATAAAAACATCACATGCCCGCCATCTAGTGCTGGAATCGGTAATAAATTCATAAAGCCTAAGATAAGCGATAAAATAGCGGTCATTTTCCAAAAGCGTTCCCAATCCCATGAATAGCCAAACATACCTGCAATAGAACCAAAGCCCCCTAAACTCTCGGATGCCTTAATTTTGCCTCTAAACATTTGTGCAAATGCCTTGATTTGAACAGATAAGAAGTCTACTCCATTCGTTACACCCGCCGGTAAAGCTTGTACTAGCGTATATTCTTGTCGTTCTAATGTGGGTCCTTTTCGAGTCACACCTATTGTTCCTGTTTCTGATAAGGGTACTTTTATATTTAATTTTTGTCCACTTCGTTCTACCGCTAAATTAGCCTCCTGCCCTTTAAAGTCTTGTACTGTTTTATAAAATTGATGGTAGAAAGGGGTGGCGATTCCATTAATGCCAACTACGGTATCTCCTTTTTTAAAACCCGCTTTATATGCCGGCATACCCACAACTACAGAATCTAAAACAAATGGATACCGATAAGTAAAGATGTTCATATTCTTATTCTCATGGCGAGACAGAATATCCGTAAATTTTGGATCAATTGGTAATACCTGTTCCCGACCATTTCGTTCTACTTTCATAGAAGTGGCATTGTTAACAACTACTTCTCTTTTTAGAATACCTGGATTAAATTTGGTGAAAGGTACATCTCCTATCTGCAAGACTTTATCCCCATCTTGTAGCCCCAATTGCATCCCTAAGGAATCTACCACGATGCCATAAGTTGCATTTTTAGCAGGTATAAATGTCGAACCCCAATTCCAAAGCATCAGGCCCCATATTAAAAAGCCGAGGATAAAATTAACTGTTACGCCGCCTAACATAATAATCAGTCGCTGCCAAGCTGGCTTAGAGCGAAATTCCCATGGTTTAGGCGGTTGTTGCATCTGTTCTCGGTCCATACTCTCATCTATCATCCCTGATATCTTTACATAACCTCCTAAGGGCAACCAACCGATGCCATATTCTGTTTCGCCCCTCGTATATTTAAATAAGGAAAAATAAGGATCAAAAAACAAGTAAAACTTCTCTACCCTTGTATTAAACCATTTGGCTGGAAGAAAATGCCCCATCTCATGCAGGACAATTAAAATGGACAAACTTAAAAATAATTGTCCTAGCATTACCACGTAATCCATCTAGCTGATTATTAGTTGATTATTGACTATAATGAGTAAATTAGTAAATGAATAGATGAGTAAATAGGGGCATTCTAGTAATTTTTGATAGCTTTTCCTATTGAAAACGACTGCCTTATTTACTCATTTATTCATTTTCTCCTTTACTCATTTAACTGGCTGTAAAACGCATACAGTAGATACTTTGTTTTCTGCCAAGCGCAAAAGTACTCCCTTTTTTAAAAGGAAAAGCGGAAATTGGTACCTCAATTTCCGCTTTTCTCTCGAATTCCACATAGCCCCCAAAAAAAATTCGGGCTAACATACGAAGATGTCGCCCGGATTTATCAAGACCATGAATATATATCTTTATCTGGACTTTAGCCATTGGTCTTTAGTCTTTGGTACGCTTATGCTTGGCAGTAGGAATTAGATAAATACTGCTGTCAAGCATAAGCGTACCAAAGACTAAAGACCAATAGCTAAAGTCCAGTTTATTAAGTAGCTATAAATAAGCTCGTCGTGATCACGTCATAAATCTGACTTCTGACAATCCTGCAAGGATGGTCTGACCGCTGACTTCTTTTCCTTATCTAAGCACTTGAAATTTCTTACTAATTAACCCCGCTTCTGTCATTGCTTGTGCAATATACAGACCTTCTGGCAATTGTGCCACAGGAATCGGGAAATATCGAAGATCTAAATTAACAGAGCGATATACTTCCTGACCTGCCATATTGAACACCGCTACATTGGAGATAACTTGCTCTGCATCTTCAAACTGCATCGTCATTCTATCAGATGCTGGATTTGGATATAGTGCTAACTTAGGGGCTTCTGTGGATACTTTCTCGTCCTCATTTTTAAGCGCAACAGAAAGGTCTAGTGTCGTACCTGCATATTGATAGTATTGACCATTGCCATCTACAGAATACGCTTCGCCTATTTCTAAGCCTAAGTCCAATATATTACTTGGACGCTTAAAGCCTTCTACATCCTCTATAATAACTACAAAACCTACCGTAGCTAATCTTCCACTTCCACTAACAGAACTACGACTCGTTCTAGTAAAACCAAAATCCAAATTAAATAGCTCTGGATCATCACTTTCTACCTCTCTTTGCAAAGTTAAAGTCGGCGAATTTAATGCCGCCCAACTATCATCATGGAAAGTAACTTTAAAACTTGCAGGGTCAATAAAAGAACGCCCGCCCATTTTGAAAGGAAAGGTAAATCCATATAGATCTAGTTCTTGTGCATCCTCCTCTCCTAAAGCAATTTCTATTTCTATTAAAGTACCCGCTGGAATTGGTTCCCCAGAAGGAATTTCTGCTAAAGAAGGCGTTACTCTACTTGCCTGAATCGCAATGCCTTTAGATAAAGCAGCTTGGCTATAAGGCACCAAATGATTGACCTGTCCATAATTATCTAAAATAGCTTGTACATCTTTTTCTGTTAGAACTCCATCACCGTTGGCATCATGGTGCTTTAGGTTTGCACTAGCCCCTTCTATCAAACCCATATTCCAATCTGCCGCTAAATGTGGCTCAAATACCGTGGAACGATCAGAGCGTCTAGGTCCTTGCGCTCCTATATGTAAACCTAATGGTAATAAATCAATACTATTGACGATACCATCAGAATTTATATCCCCCGGTAATACACAATCATTGGAACAACCACTACTAACAGCTTTATCCGTAATGTTCATCGTAATTTTCACCTTCTGGCAATCATCTGGATGAGCATTAGCTGGCGCACAATACAAAATTTCAAATTCATCAGAGAAACCCGCTTCTTCTGGTGCATAGTATATTAGCGAGCCTTTAGACATCGCCTCTATTTCACCATAAGTTTCTGCATTTTCATCTGGTAATAACTGATAATTATTGATAGGTGCTAAATAATCAATATTCTTTGTTTGCCCTGGATTAACATCAAATACGTATTCATAATCTTGATCATTTGGACCAAAATTATGGCGATTATATATGATGTAAGCATAAGCCCAATGTTCTTTAAAGAATTCATCATAAGCCATATAGGCTACTCTGGCAACCCCACTAAATCCTTTACTTGGCACAAACTCCATTAAGCCATTGCCCAAGTCATTAACTTCCCCTCCATTTAATGCATAATAATTAACCCCTCTTACCGTCTTTATATTATCATTAGCGGTTACATTCAATTGAACGGTTTCTCCTAATAATGCATAGCTTATATCATTATCTGCCAGACTTAAAAAATTATTAGTCCGCTCAATCACGTCCATAATGATAACCCGCTTGTGTCCATTTCCTTCTACTGTAATTATCTGTTGCCCTGCATATTCAAAAGCAGGTTCATACACCACCGCATATTGAGAGGCTTCTATTTTTACATTATCTGGTTGATCGGTATTCGTCACCATAAAAGGCATTGGAATTGCCTTCTTGGTATTTTGACCTGTTCCTAAACGAATCGTATCATTATATATCTTCCCTATTGGATTAACGTATATAGAAGCAGCACCTGTCGCACAGGTACCTATAGAATCACAAGCAATATAATTAAAGTCTGCCAAACCCGTAAAACCAGATTCTGGCTTAAAATCTACAAAGCCCTGTTGCGCACTTAAAGAAACCTTACCATGATTAACAACTGGAAAAATAGGTTCTAATACCACCTCGCCATGAGAAACAGAATCATTACCAACTACTTTGATGCTTACGGTTTCTCCTTCTTCCGTAATACCATAATCATGTTGTGTCTCCACTAAGGAAGGAACAATTTTTAAATGAATATCTGTTCGGACCAAACCAACAGCTACATTAGGAAAATAATCGGTAACGTTTTCGACTATAATCTTATCAAAACCGATGAAATCATCAAATGGCTGGTATTCTATTTGCCAAGTAAGCGGATCTATTTTCTCTGGTGCAGAGATTTCTCCTTTGGTGGGTCCTGTAAGGATGGTAGGTTTAACATCGACACTCCTAATATGTATTAGAATAGTTTCGTTAACGAATCCCGTCTCTTTTTGTTGAAGCCCTATCTGCGAAAATCCCGATATAGGGATAAGCGCCAATAGCAACAGCCAAAGACTAGATTTAAAAATTTGTTGTAGATTTATATTCATGGCGTTGTAGATATTACCGTTAATTAATAAGTGGCTTATCAAATTAACAATCTTTCTTTTAATTCATGGTTGACATTGTGGCTAGTCCACTGCATTAGCAATTAAAGGAATGCTCCATTAATTATCAATAATTTTATATGTCTAGTTATGGTCTTGAAATTATAGGACTAAATAATAGTTCCTAGTACTATATATTTGATATGCAATATACAATAAATATTAGTAAAAAAAAAATAAATTGTATAGTCAAAAAAAAAATTCACTATTATGACAATAATTGTCACTTTAAAAACGATTCGTTATCAATATTTTGTAAAGAATCTTCCTTTTTTAGGATTTTATAAATTTTCTTTCCTTTATGCTCGCTGAAAAACTCTTAATTTTGCCATAAGTACCTTAACCTTTGGGTTGAGGAGGTATTAACCTAGCTTATTAGCAAAAAAAAGCCTAAAGGCTATTATACTATCCTACGTAAGAAACAAAAAGATGTTCTATTCATAAATAATGACTTTTCATTCCATACAATACACTCTACACTAAATTACGTCTCGCTCTAACAATGAACAGTAGCAAAACCTATACCATACTCCAAAGTTTTGATAAATACGAAATTAACCGTATTCGTAAGTTTTTGGAATCTCCTTACTTTAATTCCAACCAAGCTATTATTGATCTATTTGAAATTATAATAGGAGATATTTTATCTACCAAGCAGAAAGAATTAGAAAAAGAGCAGGTATGGGACACAATCTATAAAGGGAAAAAATTTGATGATGTACGATTTAGAAAATTAAATTCGGAGTTATTAAAATTGGTGGAGCAATTTTTAGCACAACAAATTTATGAAGAAAATCCTATTCGACAGGCGGTACATTTAATGGAAGCTGTTGGTAATAAAAAACTAGAAAAACTATATAATAGTACCCTAAGAACTGCACGAAGATTTTCAGAGCAACAGAAATATAGACCAGCTAATTTTTATTTCTACCAATATGAAATTGAAAGAAATTATTATGATTTAATCCAACTAGATCAAAAAAGAACTACAAAAGGAAATGAAGGAGAGATAGCTATAAATTTGGATTGTTTTTATTTGGCAGAAAAATTAAGAATCTATTGCTATACTTTGACTAGAAAGAAATATACTTCTCACGAATATAATATCTTGTTTATCGATGAAATAGTAGAGAGTATTCAAAAATACAAGTATGACAAGTATCCTCCTATAGCAATTTATTATCAAATCTTTCTCACTAGCACTCAACCTGAAATTGAGAAAAATTACTATAAATTAATCGACTTACTTAATCAACATAGTCAATTATTCCCTCCAGATGAAGCATTATCGATGTATCGTTTTGCAACGAATTACTGTATTGGAAAGGTCAATAGAGGACAACAAGAATTTTTAAGAGAACTATTTAATTTAAATAAAATATTAATTGATAAAGAATTAATTTTTAACGAAGGAGAGCTATCTCCATGGGGATTCAAGAATATAATTCTTTCAGGGTTACGATTGGATGAATTTGATTGGGTAGAATCATTTATTGAAAACTATAAAGAAAGAATTCCGCAAAAATATCGTGAAAACGCTGTAACCCTCAATCTTGCCCAGTTATATTTTTTCAAACAAGATTTTGAAAAGGTAATCACTTTATTACATCAAGTTGAATATGAAGATATATCATATAATTTAGATTCTAAAATGATGTTAATCGTAACTTATTATGAAACCGATGAAATTGAACCCTTATATCACTTATTTGAAAGCTTTAGAGTCTATTTAAATAGAAATAAGAAAATACCTCAAGTTAAGAAGAAAAGATATTTAAATCTTATAAAATATACAAAGAAACTAACTAAGTTAATCCCCGGAGACAAGAAAACACTAGCTAAAATTAAGAAGGAGGTAGAAGACACTAAAGGTATTATTCATTCAAAATGGCTCAAAGAAAAAATAGCAGAGTTAGAATAAATAGGCAATTTCAAGTGCCAAGTTCAAATTGTCAGAACAGGATTTATAAGATTTTAAGATTAGCAAGACTTTAGATAGTAGCACAAGCCAAAATCCTGCTAATCTTAAAATCTTATAAATCCTGTTCTGACAGTTCCAAATATTTAAGAAAAGCTAACTTAGGAGCTGTTTTTCAGGGACAACAGGAGTTGTTTAACAAATAATACTCTTTTTTGCTGAATAGAAACAGCAAAAAAGATTATTTTTGCTGAATAGAAACAGCAAAATGGAAAAATTAATAGAAAAGTCACAACGACTTATAAAGCATACCAGCCTACAATTTCAGCGAGAAAGTATTCAAACCATCCAATGGGAATGGCGATTAATTTCCTTAATTGGGACAAGGGGCGTTGGCAAAACGACCCTCTTGTTACAACATTTAAAACAGACCTACGGCCTCGATACTGCTGCCTTGTATATCTCCCTTGATGATTTATACTTTACCACTACTCGTTTAGTAGATTTTGCAGATACTTTTTATAAGCAAGGTGGCAAAATTCTGTACCTAGATGAAGTTCACAAATATCCGAATTGGGCAAGAACGATTAAAAATATCTATGACTTTTATCCTGATATGAAATTGGTGTTTACTGGCTCGTCTATTATAGAATTACTAAAACAAGATGTTGATCTCAGTCGCCGTGCTTTGATGTATGAGTTACAAGGTTTATCTTTTCGGGAATATTTAAAAGTACTTGGCATTTATAGTTCTCCTAAACTTGAACTACCCATCTTATTGGAGCAACACACTTCCATAGCTGCGGAAATTACTAGTAGCATCAAGCCATTACAACATTTTGAACAATATTTAAAAATGGGCTACTATCCTTATTTTTTAGAAGGCGCAACTTTTTATAGCGATCGACTAGAACAATCTATTCGTTTGGTGATTGAAAATGACCTAGATTTCATCCCAGGGTACAATCCTAGAAATGCTCGAAAAATTTACCAACTTTTTTATATTCTGGCTTCCAATGTCCCTTTTAAACCTAATATATCTAAATTAAGCGAAAAAATAGGGGTTCATAGGAATACGCTCATTCAATATTTACATCATCTTGAAAAAGCACGGCTTATTCACACCCTATACCCTGCTGGCATTAGCATTAGTATTTTACAAAAACCTGAAAAGATCTTTTTACATAATACCAATATCTCCTATGCTATATCTCCTAGTCAAGTAGATATAGGTAGCCTAAGGGAAACATTTTTTTTGAATCAATTGAAACCCAATTTTGAGGTCTTTTTACCTAAAAAAGGAGATTTCTTGGTAGATGATAGCTATGTATTTGAAGTAGGTGGACCTAATAAAAATAAGTCTCAAATCGCAAATATTGACAATGCCTTTCTTGCAGTAGCTGGTATTGAAATAGGAACTGGAAATAGAATTCCTCTTTGGCTATTTGGTTTTTTATATTGAAATTGTTTAAGCATGGGGGTTGTGTAAAAAGTATTCTTGTATTATAAATTTTTCAAATGTATAATACAAAAACACATAAAGGGGAGTCTCTTACAAAAAGTAAAAATTTGAATTTTATTCAAATTTTTACTTTTTACACAACCCCGAATCAATTGAGAAATTGTTTGATTGTCACCTAGCAACAATCAAACAATCTCTACAATCAGACAATCTCTGTTAATACCCATTCATCTTCGCATAGCGATCCAAATGATAATTATAATCCCCCAAAGTCTGTTGCACCACTCTAGCCCGCTTTAAGAAAAAGCCAATTTCCTCATCATCCGTCATACCGATGCCGCCAAACATCTGAATCGCTTCATTAGTTACTAACTGTAATACCTCTCCCAATTTAGCTTTTGCCAAACTTGCCAACATTGGCACTTTTGGAGAATCTGCATCTACCGCTTGCAAAGCAGCGATAACGACTGATTTACAGTTTTCAATCTCGCAATACATGTGCGCTGCTCGATGCTGTAAGCCTTGGAAAACGCCAATAGGCACCCCAAATTGCTGTCGTTCTTTCAAATAAGCGATTGTTCGCTCAAATGCTTCTTGCATGGAACCTAGCATTTCTGCTGCCAAGCCTATTCTAGCGATGTCCATTGTCTTTTCTAGTATCGCCAAGCCTTCGCCCTCTGTGCCAATTAAATCTCCTTCCGCCACCGCTACCTTTTCTAAAGTGATGTTAGCTGCATTACGGCTATCCATCATAATCGTTCTTTCGATAGTGACTCCTGCTGCTTTTGCATCTACTAAGAATAGACTAATACCGCTATCGCTATTTTTTCTAGCAGACACAATGAGTTTATTCGCAACGTGTCCATCTAGTACCCCTAGTTTCGTACCACTAATGGCAAAACCTGATTTTGTAGTTTCATATTTAGCATTCACCACAGATGGTCTATGTGCTTGTGTCTCTTCTGTCGCTAAGGAAAGTAATAATTTACCTTCTGCTACCGCTGGCAATAAAGCTTCTTTTTGAACGACATTCGCTCCGTGATTCAATAGCGTTGCACCAATTAAGGCAGTAGACACTAATGGAGAAGCCGTCAAAGTCCGACCAGTTTCCTCCAATATTTGACCTAAGCCTGTATAGCCAAAATCTAGCCCACCATAAGCTTCTGGAATGGTTAAACTTGCCCAGCCCATTTCTGCCATTGCTGCCCATACTTGTGGGTCGTAGCCTGTGGCACTACGCTCATCTCTTAATGCACGTAGATTGGCGACGGGTGCTTTTTCTTTTAAAAACTCCTTGGCAGAAGTTTTTAACATGGATTGTTCTTCTGTTATTACTAAAGGCAT
>ENA-ORXT01005092-ORXT01005092.1-marine-metagenome-genome-assembly--contig:-NODE-5092-length-13107-cov-11.364236_pt1 | contig 13107 bp, 8 predicted proteins | sample MGYA00237868_ERZ511482 | MGnify/ENA metagenome assembly ERZ511482 | reverse complement strand
CGACCACTCGCATCTGTAATTGTACCCGAAATCATAATCGGTAACTTCACCCCTTTTTCATCAAATACCGACTCTACCGCAAAAATTGCTGCCTTGGCATTGAGCGTATCAAAAATCGTTTCTATCAATATAATGTCTGAACCTCCATCAATTAAACCACTGACTTGCTCAGAATAAGCTGTTACCATTTCATCCCAAGTAGCCGCCCGAAAACCGGGATTATTGACATCAGGAGAAATAGAAAGCGTTCTATTCGTTGGACCAACGGCACCAGCTACAAATCTAGGTTTGTCTGGGTTTTTAGCCGTATATTCCGTTGCCGCTTTCTTCGCAATTTTTGCAGACTCGAAGTTAATCTCGTAAGCAAATTCCTGCATATCGTAGTCCGCCTGTGCAATGGTCGTACCGCTAAACGTGTTGGTTTCTAATATATCCGCACCTGCATCTAGGTATGCTTTATGAATGGCTTCAATGATTTGCGGCTGGGTAATAGATAAAATATCATTATTCCCCTTGATGTCCGAATGCCAATCCTTAAAGCGGTCGCCTCGATAGTCTTTTTCCTCTAAATTATATTGTTGTATCATGGTTCCCATAGCACCATCTAATACAAGAATTCTTTTTTTGATAATTTCAAGAAGGGTCTTTGACATATATTGATTAAATTGTTGGTTGTTGATTTAACATTGTAAACGTACTATAATACGTGTAAAGTAAACAAAGAGTTTTGTTGCAAAGTTTTTTAATATAAACAGATGTATTGGGATAAGCATTGAATGACGTAAAAAAGTCTAGTTCTTACTATTATTGCAGGAAAATTGACTGTTTTTAGACTGGATGATGTAAGTATTTGGTGAATATTCCTGTGCATTTTTTTTATTATCAAATGCTGTTTTAAGTATTAATTTGTTGACTTGTATAAGGTCGGTGATTATGTAAAAGTGTTTAAAATAGGGGCGTTAGCCCCTATTTGGAGTGTTATTTGGATTTTACTTTTGGTATCCCATACTTTTCACCGTCATACCTTCAGGAAATTCACTAGAAACTACCGTAAAATCAAATTGAGAAGCATCCAAAAATTCTATGCCCACTTGAATATTTGCATCTCCACCAAATAGCGTCTTATTACTCATACATTGAGCAACTAGAGAAGTCGCATTGGAACTTGTTGCTAAGTGTACATCGCCACCTACAAAGACAGATTTGCTAATAGTCGCCTGACTTAGTGACCCATCATTGGCTTCATTCAACACATCTAAACTAGTTCCATTATTATAAAAAGTTGCGTTTTCAATGATAGCAGAAGACCCTTCTTTTACATTAATAGCTACGGTACAATCCACAAATAAATTATTGAAAATAAAGAGGGATTCGCTGCTACCAAAGCCCTCGCTACCCAATTCTAATGCACGGTCATTGACCTTGTAAAATTCATTATTTGCTATCAAAGTTTCGGAGCAATGGTTTTGATCAATAGCATCATCATTCATACCTTCAAATCGGCAGCCACTAATTTCGCCCTTTTTACAATCAATATATTCAACTGCATCGGGAACTTTTAGAAAGGTACAGTTTCTGACAATAGGACCTTGTACATTATGTAATAAAAAACCTTCCCCTTGATTATTCCAATCAACCATACAGTCTTCTATCAATATTTGACCAAACCAAAATCGGGCAACTGCATCATCCCATTTAAGTGACTGATTATTCGTAAAAGTTACGTGATGAAAATGATTGTTTGTGTCATAGGAAGTCATTAAACCATTGTTAATTTCGGCGTAGGCAAGCGTGAAATTTTCGGCCTCTCCCTTGACTTGTAATATCCGATGATTATCCTCTGGGTTTTCTGTTGTCAGTTTAATCAGGCTATCGGGTGTGCCTACGATATATACATCCCCAAAAGCAATAATCATTGATTCTGGTTCAAAAAGTACTTCGGTTCCCGGTGCAATGATTAGTTTTTCTTCTTCTTGGATAATTATCGTATCTGTAACAGTAACAAGACCTTGCCATTGGATAATGTCTGGTTGCACATTATCTTTTTCACAAGCACTAAAAATACTTATTAATAACAGGAATGCAAAGAGTTTACAAGTGGGCAGGTGATTTATGTTCATACTTTGATGAGTTAAAATATAGGTTTGAAGCTGAATACCATAGCTTTTAAGTTAAGAGTCGGAAACGTCAATTTTTATAACGCAAAAGAAGTAGAAATATTTACTTCAACCAATCCATCCCATTTACATACTTCGAGTTCTTACTAAGCCGATAAGGAAAATGCTGAAAAATAGCCGCTGCTTCTTTATCAACAGCTAATAAATATTTCAATTCCAAAATAAAAGTACTCAAATTAGTTAGCCTATGCAAGGAGCGATTTTGCCAACGAGTAGGCTTATAAAAATTCATATCCTCATCTAGCGTTAATCTAAATTTTTTATCAGTAGACTGAAAATACGTCCGTTGATAAGTATTGACTAAAGTGGGTTGTAATAACTTAAATTCATGTAAAATAGTGGCTGGAATTTGTCCTTTGGTAGCTAATTGTAGGAAAAAAGTAGCAGTTAATTGATGAGGTAGCTCAAAGGCAGGCAAAGGAAAAACTAATTTATCTCCCACCAAACCTGATTTCAATTTAATCTCCAACTGAGGCTTTTGAGCTACACCTAATTCCGTACCGTACCACCTAATTCTGATTTTTTTTCTGTCTGCAATACCGATTTGATTTGCTTTATAATATTGTAATTGCGGAGTATCAAAATAGACATTGTTAATCTGCCGAGACTGAAAAATAGGCCTAAAAAATGCAGGATGGTGTTTGATGTAATATAATACCTGTTGCTTGGCCACTCCCTCAATTCTACATTTTCGCTCGTATCTTAGGTTATTGCCTGTTTCTGTTCGTACCATTCTTAACTATTAATGGTTTTTTGAAACACAAAAGGCACAACAGTCCACAAAAGGATTCCACAAAAGTTTTTTGTGTTCTTTAATTTTTTGAGGATTTCAAAAAATAAAAAACTTTTGTGAAATCCTTTTGTGGACTGTTGTGCCTTTTGTTTTTCAAACCTTTTGTGTTTCAAAAAAAAAAAATGTGTTTCAAAAAATCACTCAGTCTTAGCCCCAAATTCCACCCCATACATCCGTTCTTTCACTTTATCTGATGCTACTAAATGTTGCCCATTCAATCGAATAATCGAACCTTTTTCTAATAAATGAGTGAGCTGGTTACTGTCCATTTTAATAGAATCTGCCACAATACTTGCACTTCCAAATTCTGATTTTTTCTGAAAAGCAGTGAACGCTAAATTGTTGTTTTCTAAAGCACAATCCTTCATGGTAATAGTGGATTTATCTTTACTAGCCACGCCAATTTCACTTTCTTTGATAAGAACCTTTTGTGCGTAGATAGTGCTAGATTCTCCCGCACTTAGCCCTTTATCACCTGCCTTCGTAATAATGACTTGCTGTACCTTAATGTCCGAACCCGATACATCAATAGCATCATTGCCTAAATTATTAAAAATAGAATTGCTAATTGTTCCTTGTACAAAATCGCCATCGAAGGCATCTGATGCTGTATTAGAAAAGACCACTTCATCCATTTCAAAATACGTATTAATAATATTTAAACCATCTTCGGATTGATTATTTGTAAAGGTACTATTGGAAATTTTAACAGGTGCTTTATAAAAATTAACGGCTCCTGAAACCACCCAATCTTTAGTCGATGGATTAGACAAACCGTCGAAGATGCAATGTTTAAGGATAGAGGTATCTTGGCAATTAAAGACCATTAAACCCTGTCTGTTATTGCCAGAATTAGAGAAGATTTTTATAGGCTGCGCTTTCGTTCCCTCTAAATGAACAGGCGAAAAAGAAATGATCTTGGCTATTCCTGTTGTTATCTCTATTTGTGTTCCTGCACCAATATGAAAAGTATAATTAGGAGGGATAATTAAAGGTTGATCCAAAGACCACAAACCTTTTTTGCAACTGATTGTTTTTTGTTCTTCATCAATATTGAGAAAATCAAATTGTGCTATAGTTGATGCTTGTCTGAAAATAGCTGTGGGAAGTGCGGTGTTTTTATCCCAAGGAATGATAGTGGCTCGTCTTTTTTTGTTCGTGCCTAGTGTTTCGTATTGGACTTTTAGTTTATAAATATCTGATTGCACATCAAAGCCCGTTTTCTTGAGTTTTTTAGTGATGAATTGTTTAGAAAAATTAGCATCTAGCTTAAAAGAAATCAACTTTTTTTCGTTTGCTAGAATAATAGATGGTGCTACGGCTTTTCCTAATTGTCTACCATTGTCATTGTCAATGCCGAATAACTCGACAGGAAATTTACCATAGTTCTCTATTGATAATCTCAAATATTGTTGGTCTATTCCTTCTAAGAAAACATTCAAGGATTTTAAAGGAAATAACTTTTTTTGTAGAAGATGTCTATTGTGTTGTAAAATAGAATCCCCTTCCCAAGTATAAGCAGGATAAACCCGCTGTAATAAATTAACTTGCTTGGATAAACCCTGCCAATGCAATACCTTTTGCACATAAGCTTCTGCTGTTACTTCTTGCAATGCTTGGGTATAAGCTTTTTGGTAAGCGAGGTCTTTTTCTGCATATCTATAACTCTGAAAATAATATTCTTTAAGCACAGGATTCGCATCAAAACCGATGGGTTCTAAACGGCTAGTAATTGGATTGTAATAAAACCGATAGTTGTGCCACACCAAAGCATGATTCGCCCCCAATAAATTACAAATAGCATTGTATTTGGCGAGCAGTTTTACATCAAAAACTTCGCTAGGGGCTAATTCGCCATTGAAATAAGCGGTCAATAATCGCTGCCCTGTCAAAAACTGTTTAAACAATTGACTATCTCGACGGATTCTTTTTTCCGAAAAAGGAAGAATATTTAAAGTGTTGGTGCTAGATAATTGCACATATTCTAGGTCATTAATATCTAAATTATTTACTAAAAAATCGGCTCTTTCTTGCCATAAAGGCGCTTCATCTATTTTTAAAATAACCCCTTCTCGTCTTTGATTGCGTTCAATTAGTTGCTTCTCAAAAGACTCTTCTAAAGCATAGACTCCTAGATTTTTTCTTTGCGTTGTTGCTCCATCTTGAACGAGTAATTCCACTTGAATAAAGTCGTATTTCAAATATAAAATACCTGCTTCTTTTAATAATTGATGAAATAACCATTCCCCTGCATAATTTCGGGTTTTTGGATGATGTAAGGAAAATTTACGCATCCCCATCAAGGTGTTTTCCCCATTCAATTTTACTCTAAAGGACCATTGTTCCCCTTCCAAGTGGTCTACCCAATCGCCTTTCAATCTAATTTCGCCTTTATAGTCCGCTTCATTATAAGCGATGTTAGCAGGAACAAAATCTGCATCTTCCGTTAATAATATTTGAGTGGCTAAGGCTTCCGTTCTTTTATTTTCTAGTTTTTGATACGCTTTTTTATCAATCCTAAGCGTAATTTTATCAATGGTAGCTAAATAAAAATCTATAGGTTTACCTTTAGCTAAAGGTGTCTCTTCTGCAAAATAATCAAAGGTATAAGAAGCTAATATATGTTCTCCCTCTTGAATAAAAAGATTGAGCCCTCTCCCAACATCTTGATAGACTTGATCGCCTTTTACTAATCTGCTAAAATTACCTGCCTTAAAGCCAGCACTCTCTATGGTAATGCCAGCTGTTTCCACTGAAACTGCTTCGCCACCATGTTTTTTTTCTTTTATAAAAACGCCATTTTTAATAATACCCACATACGCTTCCCGAAAGGCAAGTTGACTAAGTAGCTGCCCTTTTTTACTAGCAAAAAAAGCTCTTGTTGCAGGTGTTAGTTTCGTAGCAGCATCATCTTTTGCACTTACAAAAATGGTTTTATCCTTAAAATGCGCCAACACTTCTTCAATGGAAACGGCTCTTTCTAAAAACTCTAATTGTTGAGAAGAAACAGGATAGGCGGATTGTGTTGTATCCTTTTGGGAAGTAGCGAAGGTAAATAATAGCACAACCGTTAGTAACAGGACCAGAAAGCCAATAGCTTTTAGAATATAAGGAGTAGGTTTGTTTTTAATTTCCATTGGACTTATTGCGAGTAGAGCAAATTCATGAATTTTCTCTACTATTTTAGCTCTAAAAAACTAAAGGAGATAGTTGGATATTTTTTTTGTAAATCTTCTTTGGTAGATAATAGCTTGTGAATATCGCTAAAACTAACAGAAAAAGATAAGGATGTTTGTTGTGGATGGTCGTCTAATCTATGTAAAGTTAATTGCGTAGAATATGCTTCTAGCGTGTTTAATATACTCTCAATATCGGATTTTGTAGCTTGTTCTAATTGAACAGTAAAATTTTGAGTAATCGTTTTGTTTTTGGCTAAACCCATTAAGAAAATGATACTGCATAAACCTAAAGTACCTAGTGCGGTTACAATAAATTGCCCTGCACCAATGCCCAATCCAATCGCAATGACCATAAAGAAATAAGCCAATTCTTCGGGTTCTTTGATAGCCGTTCGGAATCGCACAATAGATAAAGCCCCTACCAATCCTAAAGAAAGAGCTAAAGAAGACTTAACGATAGAAATGATAAGCATCGTGGTTAAACTAATAAGCACAAAAGTCTTGGCAAGCGCTGTTCTATTGGATAAAGCATTGCCAAATCTTATATAAAAATAGCCCACTATTAAAGACAAGATCGTCGTCACTAATAGTTGGACTAAAAAGACAAGAATATTGATAGATGCTCCTTCGGAGTTAAATAACTCTTGTAAAAATTCGAGTTCCTTGTTCATTTAGTTGCTTTCCTTTTTTCTGGACTTTAGCCATTGGTCTTTAGTCTTTGGTACGCTAATTCCTACTGCCAAGTATTAGCGTACCAAAGACTAAAGACCAATGGCTAAAGTCCAGTTTACCAAAATGTAAAGAAACAAAAAATAACGATTAAAATTTAAGGAATAGCTTTAAGTGTAGTCTGCACAAGGTAATAGATTCTTTTAGAGGGAGACAAATTGATTTGTTTTTTTACAAAAAAAACAAATCAATTTGTCTCCCTCTAAAGAACCCTCCTAATACCTAGCTGCATAGCGTTCAAAATATAAACATTCTTGTACGACTTCTTGGTGAAATTTGGTATCTGCATAATTTTCAATAAGCAGATTAAAATAAGAACGATACTCATCTGGAACTGGGGGGATGTCGTTACTATAAGTGCTGTATTGACTTCTTTTGGTCGTGTAATACAGGTTTTGTTCGCATTTGGCGGCCATGAAAGCAGCTCTTGCTGCCAATTCAGGAGAACGAGCCAAACGAAACGCTTTATCAAAATAGTATAAGGGTAGGGTACAGTTGACCGTTTCTCGATTACCATTATAAGATCTACTAGTCTCAAAAACAGATTCTCCAGTTTTTAGATAATTCCAACTAGATCCACTTCTAAAATAATCTGCGAGTTCCCAAGAATGACCAAAATAGCTCATATTGTATAAAACGACCCCAATTTGATAGTTATATCCCGCTCCTTTTTCTTCATCGGCTTTAGCTTTATATTCCATATCTATTAATTGTTCTAGGACTTCTACTTTATTATAAGCAGCGGTATCAATGATTCTACAATTGATACAATCAACAAAAGCTTCTCTAAATGGATTGGCAAGTTTATACTTGTTTCTGTCTTTTCTAGGCATTTTTCGAAGTGCTTCCAGTGCGCTTTCTAGTTTATATTCACTTAAATAATAGACCCCTTTCATATCTAGTAGATCATTTTCGATCGTTGTTCCGTCTTCTTTTAGGACTAAGGCATCTTCAATTCGAGTTCGGTTTTCCTTTCTGCATAGTTCCAATAAATTGTCTATAACATCTATTTGGGGATTATATTTCAAATCTTTGAGGGAATGCTCATAGAGAAAAGCCTTGCCTACCAAACCTTCTTTTTTAAATAAATAACTCAATTTATCTTTCGAGAATTTTTCAAAATCAGGATATTTTCTATAAAGCGGATTTCTGCTATACGTTACTATTGTTTTTTCCATTTCCTCATCGGCTTCCTCAAAACTATCAATATCAGCTACCATGATCATGGCCTCTAATTGTTCTTTTAGTACTTCGTCGTCTATGGTATCTTGTAGCCGTTTTAACGTTTTTTTAGCAGCATAATAATCGCCTGCTAATAGTTCTAAATAGCCATCAGCAATTCGCCATAAATTGAGATTATGTATTTTTCCCTCTCGTATGATACCCCTTACTAATTGCTGCAAGTCTACTATTTGTTTCCCTGCAATTTTTCGAGGAATGTTGTAATAGCGTTTGTTTTGTTGCTTTTGTGTGTTAAATGCTAGCCCTAGCAAGTCTTTTTCTAGCCTTCTAATTTCTCTTACCAATAATAATTCTAAATTTTTATTTTCTGGATCTAGCAAATAAATCTCTTCCATTTCGGGGACTAACTTGCTATTAGGTGCGCTTGCTCGCATTGCATGCAAGGTAGCTCGTTCATGGTTATCTTGGCAAAGTTTTAGGCATTCTGTCCACTCTTCATCCGAATTAATTTTATAACTTAGATACGCACTAGAGCGTTTACTAGGACAATTTTGAAAAACTTTAGCATATAAATAAGTGGCTTCTACATTTTTGCCAATACCCATTAATGCACCCGCTTGATGCCCAAGTATCCAATCGTCAATGATGCTAGAGTCGTTTTCTATTTTAGGCATTAAATAGTCATATAATTCTAAAGTTTGCCCGTAGTTTTTTTTGTAATGTGCCAAGCGAATTAGCTGATAGGCATAGCGTAGTTTAAAATAATCAGATTTGGTTCGGCGAAAGTTTCTTGATCCTTCCTTAATCAATAATTCCATGGCAATCGTATCCCTATTATTGGTGTCCCAACCATCGGTGGCAATTACATGTGGCTCACATTTTTTAGCGAACAATAGATAATCAACGGCTTCTGTACATTGGTTTTTCTTCAAATGGGCAGCAAAGGTGTTTTTTGCTAAATAGGGTGGAAGCACCGCCTCTTTTCTTCTAATGGTATTTTTTAAGGCTTGAATTTGTGGGTAAGGTGCTTTATAGATAATTTGATACAAATCTTGCGTAGTAGGAATCTCACAAAAACGTTCTCGCCATTCTTGCAAATTGTCTTTTTCTTGAATATTGCTAATAGGATGGAGTTGCTTAAATACTTCTTCAAATCCAGCAAAATAAGCGGCATACTTAGAATCCAAGTTAACAATTTTCGGATTGAGGAAGGAATATCCATAAAATCCCAAATCATTAGGTCCACAACTTTTAGCGATTTGAATAGGTACAATCAATAAGCAGAATAATAGCAGTAATACATACTTAAACTTAGAATGGAGTAATTGTTTGAACATAGTTAGTGAGTAAAGCGAATTATTAATCCGCAACGAAATTGTAGTGACTTGACAAGCTGCATGATCTTACAATCAAAAAGGGCTTGCAAGAGTCAAAAATGACGTTTTTACGGGTAAGTTGCTGACAAAATGACATAAAAGACAACTTGGATATAAAATTGATATTTTTTAACATATTACTAAGTTTCTAATAACGAGTAATTACGTCTAAAAGGTAGAAATAAAATAGAGTAGAGAAGCGAGAATAGAGACAAGTCGTGCTATATCTCGCTTCTTTGCGCTCTATTCTAAATAATATTCATAAAATTATAAAAATATGAAGACTAATAATAAATTTGATGATCCTATTTTTGAGCCTTTGAATAAACTGATAGAGGAGTTTATTCCAAAAGATTTGCAAAAATGGGCAAATGATAAATTCTCTAATTTTGGGATTTATATACCTGCTGCAAATATAGTGGAAACAGCAACGGACTATGAATTGGAAATGACGGCTCCGGGTCGCTCTAAAAAAGAGTTTTCTATTAAATATGCTGAAGGTAAATTGGTTATTTCTGCTGATAAAAAAGAATTTCCTGCATTAGACCCGAAAGATTCTTATATGCGCAAAGAATTTGCTTATCCAGAAATAAATCGCCGATTTTTCTTTCCTAAAAATACGATTAAAATAGAAGGTATTAAGGCTTCTTATAAAAATGGTATTTTGAAATTAGTTTTACCTAAATTAGGAGAAGGGAAATTTAGCATGGGTAGAGCGATTAAAGTAGATTAGGTGGTCTATTAAGGGCGTTGTGTAAAAAGTGTTTGCGTTCCACGTAATTGCCAAATTTATTTGGCAGATTCAACGTCTAACGTAAACACTTTTTACATAACGCCCGTAATTATCCCTCTGGTTTGCATAGATTGTATTAATTTTGTGTACTATCAATTTTTAACAAAAATCAACACAATCAATACAATCCAGTCCTACTTTCAACTCCAATATAAACGACTTAATCGGCTACTACAGGAACTAGGTATTGCGCCTTATTTTGCCTATTTATTATTGCTCCTTTCCTTTATAGCAGTTTCTAAATTCTTATTTTATAAAACGGAGTATGCTGCTTATTTGTATCCACTGCTTGCCTTAGCAAATGTATTCTCTTTAGGAGAACTAAGTCGCAATGAATTTTTAAAAGCTACCTTTGCAAAGGCAGACTATCCTAAAATAAGGCTATTAGAAAATCTACTCTTAATTTCCCCTTTTTCGCTTTACTTATTATATGAACAACAGTATTTAATTGCTTTCCTATTATTGGTTATAGGTATGGCTTTCTCTTTTATTAAAAACGGAGCAAGTACTAATTTTGTATTACCTACTCCTTTTTACAAATATCCTTTTGAATTTATTGTTGGTTTTCGGCAGACTTTCTGGGTTTTCATTTTATTGTACGTATTAGGAGGGATTGCTTTAAGCGTTGGCAATTTTAACCTTGGCGTATTTGCACTCGTAATTGTATTTTTTGCTTGTTGGCCCTTTTATGCAGCAGCGGAACCAGTGTATTATATATGGACACATGCGTTTACGCCAAGTACTTTTATACTGCAAAAAATCGGAATAGCACTATTGTATAGTTTTCTGTTAAGTTTACCACTTGCTTTAGCACTAGTAGTTGGCTATCCTGACAAGTTCTTATATATTCTATTAGCTATTGTTCTAGGAATGGCGTTTTTACTATTGAATCTTTTAGGAAAATATGCTTTTTATCCTGCTTCGATGCCCATTATACAAGGCTTTTTGTTGGTGTTCTGTATATTATTTCCTCCTTTATTGGTAATCATGCTTCCTTATTTATATGGGAAAGCTATAAAGAATAAAAATTTATACCTCAATAAGTATACTGGATAAAGTTGTTTATTTATTTTACTATCTAAAATAGTAGATAAAAAGTATATTTAGCAGATAGGTTCTTTAGAGGGAGGGAATTTGATTTGTTTTTTATAAAAAAACAAATCAAACTCCCTCCCTCTAAAAAAAATCTATTCCATTTACTATTTATCTAATTGACAAAAAAAATGGAATGCTAGAAATTCAATCCTTATATAAAGTGTATGGCTCCAAGCTCGTCCTTAAAAACATTACTCAATCTTTTGAAAGAGGCTTGATTCACGGCATTGTCGGAGAAAATGGGGCAGGTAAAACTACGCTTTTTAGATGCTTGGCAGATATAGAAACCTATCAAGGGCGTATTGATTATGATTTAGCAGGCGTTCGAAAAGATAGGACGGGTTATTTGACAACACATCCTTTTTTTTTATCCAGAATTACTGGCGCAGAATATATTCAATTGCTCTTAAATGCTAGAAAAATAGCTATAAAAGAAATAGCGGCGCATAATATATTTGAATTACCGCTTAACCAATATGCTGCTACCTATTCTACGGGCATGAAGAAAAAATTAGCACTCACGGCTATCTTACTCCAAAAAAATGACCTATTTCTACTAGATGAGCCTTTTAATGGTATGGATATTCAAAGTAATATTCTATTTAAGGAGGTATTGTTCAAGTTAAAAGAACTAGGAAAGTTGATCCTATTATCTTCTCATATTTTTTCTGCTTTGGGGGAGACTTGTGATGTATTACATCATTTAAAAGATGGAGAGATTGTGCGAAGTGTCCCTAAAGCTTCTTTTCATTTAATAGAAACAGCGATGAAAAATCAAGCGTTTCAAAAGAAAATAGAGGAATTGCCTTTATGAGAGGTGAGAGCAGAGAATAGAGAGGTGAGACGCGCCATCGTTGAAGTAGAGCTGCGTTGCTAAATTTAGCACGAATGCTTCTCTGCTCTCTATTCTCTGCTCTCACTTCTCTAAAAAAAACAGGGCCCCTACCTAACTACAGATAGAAGCCCTAAAATATAAGTGTTATCGTCTTTAGAAATCTTAGACGATTTCTTTTTCTTTATGTAAGCCACCCGCTTGTCCAACCCAATCATCTCTTAGGATTCTACCTGGGAAAAACTGAATAGCATCTGTAACATGTTGTATCAATTCTGCGTCAAACTGGCTAACCTGCTCGAAGGTATAAATACCTAGATTATTTAATTTTGTTTCAATAAAGGGACCAACACCAGTTATCCTTTTCAAATCATCTTTCTTTTCTATTGTTGCTGCTGTAATTTTAGTGCCAATCGCTGCTGTAATTTTTCCTTTAGCCAGATTCGCCTTCGCCTCTTTTTCCGCTTTAGTTGCAGGTTTTGCTTTGGTTGTAGCTGCCTTTGCCTTCTCTAGAGCAGCTTTTAGTTGGGCATTCTCCTCTGCTAATTGTTTTTGTTTCGCCTCCCAAGTCGGCTTTTCTGCATTGAGTGCCGCCCATTTTTGCTTGTACTCATTATCAGGAGCAGGAGCAACTGCTACTACTGCGGCGGCAGCTTTAGCGGTATTCAAAGCAGCTTTCAGTTGCGCATTGTCATTAGCCAACTGTCTTTGTTTAGCTTCCCAAGTCGGTTTTTCTGCATTAAGAGCCGCAAACCTTTGCTTATATGTTTCTAGCTCAGGAGAAGGAGCAGCTGCGACAGCTTTTGCTTTATCCAAAGCCGCTTTTAGTTGGGCATTGTCATTAGCTAATTGTCTTTGTTTAGCTTCCCAAGTTGGTTTTTCTGCATTAAGAGCCGCAAACCTTTGCTTATATGTTTCTAGCTCAGGAGAAGGAGCAGCTGCGACAGCTTT
>ENA-ORXT01005091-ORXT01005091.1-marine-metagenome-genome-assembly--contig:-NODE-5091-length-13109-cov-5.310927_pt1 | contig 13109 bp, 9 predicted proteins | sample MGYA00237868_ERZ511482 | MGnify/ENA metagenome assembly ERZ511482 | reverse complement strand
GGCGGACGCGGCGGTCGCGGTCAGCGATCACGCCGGTGAGGTCGCGCGGGCAATCCGGGCGGCGCGCGGCGAAGTTTCCAGGATGAGGTCCTCCGCATTTTCGGAGACATCCCAAGGCTAGCTTGATAAGTTGTCTCTTCGATCATGAAGACATTTCTTCCACGCCTGCTGCTTCTGCTGACCGTCATCCTGCCATCGACTCTCGTGGGCGATTCGTCCGTTGAGGATCGGATTCTCCTCATCAAGAGACAACGGGAAGCAAAAATCAAAGTGGCGATGGAACCGATTGACCAAGTCTACAGGAAGGCCCTGCAGGACCTCTTTGACAGCTACTCGAAGGTAGGAAGATCCAAGGAAGCTGAGGCGGTCGCCAAAGAGATTTCGCAGGCCGCCCCCTTCTCGATTTCCGGTTCAGATCTGGAAAAGGTGCTCCTCAATACCCAGTGGAAATGCGAGCAGGAGAAGCAAGGAAGTCTGCTCCTTCTCCCCAATCACAAGGTCAAGGACAAGGACTTTCCCTGGTCCGCAGTCGGCTGTCACATCGTATGGGGCAGTACTCATCATGTCGGGACGTTTGCACCTGACATGAAATCCTTTGTCTCGGTCAATGCGAAGGGAAAAAAGACCACCTGGAGCAGGGTGAAGTGAGGAGCCTGATGCCGGGAGGATCTTTCCCAACCGCGTGCGGAGGCAGGGCGATTTCGTCTTACAGTGCCGGACCCGCGAGGATTTTCTTCGGCTCCTTGGCTTCCTTTTCAGGATCTTCGGGGCGCTTCTCGGGCATGCTGTTCTTTTCCTCCTCGAACTGGTCGTCGAAGTCGGCGGGAGCACTCAGGTAGACGAGCTCGCCTTCTTCGAGACCCTCGCGGATCTCGACGAAGGAATCGTTGAACTCGCCGATCTTGACCTCGCGCTGCTCGGGTTCGCGGCTGCCCTGATCGATGAAGCAGAGACGCCGGTTGCCTCGGGAAAAGACGGCCTGAACGGGGACCTGAATGACGTCTTCGAGTTCGTTGACGATAATCTCGACCTCGGCGCTCATGCCGGGCTTGAGCCAGTCCGGCCCGCCCTCGATGGTGATCTCGGCAGGGTAGAGCTTGAGCGTGGGGTTGTAGCGCATGGTCGAGGAGTCGGGAAGGACGGCGAGTTCGGTGACTTCCCCCCAGAGCGGTTCGTCGGGTTCGGAGTCGAGAACGATTCTCGCACGCTGTCCCAGGGTGACCCGTTTGATGTAGGACTCGTGGACGTTCACCTTGACGGACATCTGAGTCATGTCGGGAATGGTGATGATCGGCTGTCGGAGGACGACGGTGGCGCCCTCGGCGACGGCGTCCCAGCGGTAGCTGCGGAAGTAGTTCACGTTGGGCGCGCCGTAGGCGACCAGGCCTGGTTTCCGGGCGCGCATGGTGCAGCTCTGGAGCTGGACCTCGAGTTCCTGAAGCTGGCGGAGTTCGACCTGGTACTTTCGCTCGGCGATCAGGTACTGGCTGTTTTCCTGCTCGATTTCCTGCCGGGCGGATGACTTGGAACGGCTGAGGCGGCTCAGCGCTTCCTGGTAGTCGGAGAGACGCTCCTCGGCGATCTTGGGGAACTCGTAGTCCTTGAACAGATTGAGAAGGGTCTCGCTGCTCTTGAGGTCGAGGCGTGCCTTGTCGAGCATCATCTCGTCATTCTCCAGCGCGGTGCGGGTGATGAATTCCTGCTCGGCGAGCTTGCGCGAGGCGGCCGTGGTTTCCTCGGCGATGCCGACTTCGTTGCGAGACACGAGGCGCTGATCCTCGAGGTTGCGGAGCACCTGCTGGGCTTCGCCGTCGCCGAGCCTGTCGCCCTCGAGCAGAGCGGGGAAGTCGATGGCCTTGGAGGGGGCACTGCGCTTGACGATGCCTTCGAAGGTGAACTGGTCTTCCTCAAATTCAGTGGCTTCGCCGAGCCCGTCCTCGAAGGCGGTCATGCTCTCGAGGTCGAAGGGCAGGCTCGATTCGTGGAGAATGCGGGCCCCTGCTTCTTCTCCGACGTACTTGAGAAAGTCGAGCAGTGCAAAGCGGGCGGTGAGCCGGGCATCGCGGATCGCGCTCTCGGCCTGGCTGGCCTCGATGGTGCGGTCTTCCTCCGCCTGCTTGAAAGTGGCGAGGGAGGACTGGTAGGACACCTCCTGTCCGACGATGCGCTCGCGGAGGTCGGTGGAGTCGAGTTCGCAGAGGATCTTGCCGTTTTCGACGTCCTCGGGGGTGACCATGTAGCCTTCCTCGACGATGTACTTGATCTTGGCGCCGGCGCTTCCGGAGACCTCGCAGAGGTAGCTGACGGCTTCCATGGTGGCGAGGTTGCCGCCTTCGAGGACGCTGATGGTGAGGTCGTCGCGGCGGACGTTCACGGTCGTGATTTCCTCATCGCTGGAGGAGTCGCCTGCGGACGAGAAGACCAGCCAGAGAAGGCCGATCCCGGCGAGGAGCAGGGCGGGCCACCAGCGTTCGAGGAAGCCTTCCCGTTCGGGCGCTTCGGCAGCTTCGGGGCGGACGTCGACTAGTTCGACTCTGCGTTCTGTAGTTTTTTGATCCATTGGCCGTTTGGCTTGATGAATAAGATTCCTAAGTCCCTCCAGAAACTAAGACGCGCAATTGTGTGCCCAACTTTCGCCGCAGTGAGTTGATTGAGCGATTCGACGTAGTCGAGCTGGGCATCAACGAGGTCGCGGGCGGTGCTCCGGCCGGCTTCGAGGAAGGCTCTTTCGGCGGCGAGACGCTTCTCGCTCAGCTCGACGCCGAGCACGCTGATCTCGTACTGACGCCGGGCCCGCTCGATGTCGCGGAAGCCGTCGATGACCTGAAGCTTGATGGTGTCTTCGGCGAGGGCGAGGTCGCGACGGGACCGCTCTTCGTCGATCAGGCTTGCCCGGTAGTTGTTGCGCTCGTCCTTGACGTCGAAGGGCAGATCGAGGTCGATGCCGGCTGCCCAGGTGGGGGTATCGAACTTGAGCTTGGGGCGTCCGTCGGTCGCGGGACCGGGGACGTCGACGGACCCGCTGAGGTCGAGCCCGGGCTTGAGGGCGTTGGCGGCGACCCGGATGCGCCGCTGGGCGTCCTCGACTTCCTGGAGCGCGGTGTGGTAGTCGAGCCGAGAGGTGAGGGCGATCTGGATGGCATCCTGCTGCTCGATCTCGGGGTGGATGATCTTCAGCCGGGTCAGCTCATCGGGGTCGAGCACGATGCGCTCCTCGACGGGCAGGCCGAGTTCGATCTTGAACTGGTCGAGTCCGAGTTCGTAGAAGGCGACCGCATTGACCCATTCCAGCTCGCTTCGGAGCGCGGCCTGCTGAAGGAGCCCGAGTTCGGAAGGGGTGAGCCGGTCGGCCTGGTGGAGAGCCTCGGCGCGCTGGACTTCTCCCTGAAAGGCCTGGTTGGCGAGCCAGGCGTTGCGGGCGGCGTCGCGGCTCTGGATGATCTGGTAGTAGCTGGTGGCGACGTCGACGGCGAAGCTCTTGCGGAAGCGGGTGAAGTCGCGGACGCCGTAGAGGAGTCCGCGCTCGGCGGAGGTGAGGTTCTCCATGGTCGCTTCCCGGCCGGCACCCCGGAGAAGCGGCTGGGTCAGGGTCGCGACCAGCGAGGACGAGTTGGCGGTGCGGGCGTTGCCGGTGAGAAAGCGAAGGAAGTCGGTGCTGAAGTCGGCAGCCAGACGGGCGCCGGTTCGCTGCAGGCTGCTGACGCCGAAGCTGCCCGTCCGGGTGAAGCTGTTGTCGCGGACGATCCTGTCGATTCCGTTCTCCACGGTCGCGGTGGCTGGATTGCTGGCGGAGGCGGGGGTGGTTTCGGTGGCACCGACGATGGGTACCGATCGGATTCCCGCGCTGCCGGTGCCGGAAAAAATGGGGGTGAAGGCGTGACGGGCAAGGGTGAGGCCGAGTCCCTGCAGGTAGAGGCCTTCCTTGCGACTGAGATAGCTGCGGCTCCGGGTCACCGAGATGGCCAGGGCGTCGTCCAGGGTGAGCACCGTGGCTGCCTTTTCCCGGTCGGCGGAGTTGCCGAGGAACTCGGCGGACTGCTCGCTGCGGGCAAATTCGAGCAGGTCGAGCGCGGGCGGAGGGTCGATATGGAAGTCGGTCTCCATGTTGATGACCGCGTCGCCCTTGGCCTTGAGAATGCGAAAGGTCTCCTGATCCGCCGAGCGCCGGTGGTGGCCGGGCGTGCAGGACGACACGAACGCGAGGAGGAAGGCCGCGGTCCCGAGCACTGGTGCCAGACTGTTCTCGTTGATGCTCAAGGAAAGGGTGAGGGTCTTGAACCTTCCCAGGAGCACGGCTCTTTCAAAAATGGCGCGGAACGGACCTTGGCTTCCGTCCCTCGAAATGAGTGCGCGATGATTTGATCCGTGCTAGATTTTCCCTCGAGACGGCTCATTACGGGTCGTAATCTCCCTGATATGGCGAAAGCTCCCACCAAACGCCCGACTTCGAGCAAGACGGCCAAATCTGCCAAGGAGGAGGCTTCTTCGACCGCGAACAAGGAGTCCAAGGCCGACGGGTCCAAGACCGACAAAGGGGCGGAACCAAAAGCCGGGGAGAAGAGCGGCGCTGCGAAGAAGAAGACCTTCGTGCGCAAGCAGAGCAAGTATCCGCCGACGCGTCGAAGCCTGATCGGGCGTCTCGAGAACTGGGAGGACCGCGGGAGTTGGGACGAGTTTTTCCGGATCTACTCGCAGTTTGTCTTTCGGGTGGCCTGCAAGGCGGGGCTCAGCGAGGCCGAGGCGAATGACGTGGTTCAGGAGACCTTCATTCGGGTCGCCAAGAATCTCCGCGAAGGCAAGTTCTGTCACGACAAGGGCTCGTTCAAGGCCTGGCTCATGAACCAGACTCGTTGGAGGATCATGGATCAGTTCCGGGGTCGGTCGAAGGATCTCTCGGCGAGTTTCTCTGCGCCGGGTGGCGAGGACGGCGACCGTCGTACCGCGATGATCGAGAATTTTGCCGATCCGGAAGGCGACAAGCTCGAGCGGGTCTGGAACGCGGAATGGAACAATAACGTCACCGACATCGCGCTTCGGGCCGTGAAGGGAAAGGTTTCGCCCTTGCAGTATCAGATTTTCTCATGCTACGTGATCAAAGAATGGTCAGTAAACAAAGTGATGGATCACCTTGGCGTATCGGCCACTCAGGTATATCTTGCGAAGCACCGTGTCGGACGGGTGATGCGCAAGGAGATTGAGAAACTCGATGGCCAAGACCTCTAGCAGCGAACTTGAGGCTCCGGAAATTCCGGACCATGAGATTCTTGCGCTGATCGGGGAAGGCGCCTACGGCCAAGTCTGGCTGGCGCGGGCGGTCACCGGAGCGTTGCGCGCCATCAAGGTCGTCCGCCGGAGCGACTACCCGGATGGTTCGCTTTACGAGCGGGAGTTCGACGGCATCAAGAAGTTCGAGCCGGTCTCGCGGGAGCATCCGGGCCTGGTGTCGGTGCTTCAGGTCGGTCGGCACGACGCCCGCAAGAACGTCGACCGCTACTACTACTACGTCATGGAACTCGGCGATGACGTCGAGCGGGGTCAGGACGTCGATCCAGAGTGCTATCGCGCCGATACCTTTGGCGAGCGTGCGCGACGCCTGGGGGCCTCGGATCCTGCATTCTGCATCGAGCAGGGGGCGATACTTGCGGAGGGACTGGGGCATTTGCACCGGCATGAGTTGATTCATCGCGACATCAAGCCCTCCAACATCGTGTTCATCGACGGGAAAGCCTGTCTGGCCGACATCGGGCTCGTTGCGGCAGCAGGAGACCGGACCTTCGTCGGAACCGAGGGTTTCGTGGCTCCGGAGGGACCGGGCAGTGCCTCGGCCGACATCTATGGTCTGGGCATGGTGCTCTATGAGCTGAGCACGGGGAAGGACCGGCTCGATTTCCCCGACGTGCCGACCATCGTTTCGGAGGAAGTGGACCGAGCCCTCTGGCGCCGAGTCAACCGGGTGGTGTGCCGTTCCTGTGCCACGCGACCCGAACGTCGCTATCAGACTGGCGAGGAAATGGCGCAGGCGCTGCGCGGCGAGATCGCGGCCGAGCCGAGCCGGAAGCGGCCGCTGCTTCTTGCTGCGGGAGCGGCCCTCGGGGTTCTGGGCCTGCTTGCGGTTCCATTCCTGAAGGATTCCGGAGATCCCGTCCGGTCTGTCGAGGAAGGTACTGACTCCGCGGCTGGCGGACCGGAGACCCCGGACCTGGCAGCCTCGTCTGAAGACGGCCCGACCCTTTCTCCGGGTGCGAGTGCCTCTCCTCCCATTCAATTTTCAGATTCTCCCGAGGTTGCAGGGCCGGGAGTGGAACCCTTCCTCGGTGCGGTCGATGGATTCGAGGATCGGGCGCCCGAGGAGGCGGCGGCGGCACGAGATCTGCAGATCAACAGCTTCCCAGCAGGGGCCGAGATCTACAAGGGCGAACGATATTACGGGACGACCCCGAAGCTGATCAGCCCCGGACCTGCTGATCCGACCTCCTTCACGCTGCGGCTTGCCGGCTACAAGAGCGAGTCGGTCGAATATCAGGGCGACATGGACGACCGGGAACAGGTGGAGGTGCTACTGGAGCCCTTCGTCTTTCCCCAGGAAGGTCTGCCCTGGACCAACAGCCGTGGCCAGGAGTTCATTCCCAACGCCGGAGGGCATCGAGCCAGTCAGCCTCTCGAGGCCGACGGATTTCTGGAGTTCGCGCGAGCCACTGGCCTGCCCGTGGCGGCTTCCATCGTGCAGGGACTGGGTGACGAGGGCCGTTCACTTTCCTATGCAGCGATCACGGCTCGGGACGCGCGTCTCTATGCCGACTGGCTTCTGGTCAGTGATCGGGACGCGGGTGTGCTGACCGACGAGCATTCCTACGTCATCGTTCCGGTGGAGCCGGCCTCGGTCGGGATTGCCACGGTCGAGGATCCGGGCAGGGGCGCGAAGCCTGCCGCCTCCAGCCTCACCAAGGGACTCGGCCTGTTCTCCCTTTCGCTCGAGACCGTGCAGTATGGGTCAGCCTACTTCACCAGCGAGCCCGGAGGCGCGAAGGTCTTTCAAAACGGCAGGCGACTCGGGGAGACGCCTCTTCACGTCAGCCGGGTGCGAGAGGGCCCGACGGAGTTCGAGCTCCGGCTTCCCGACTACAAGACCATCTATCTGCCCAAGACGATCAAGGCCAGCGAGCACCACGCCTACGACGTTGCCTTCGAGCCGGGTGAGGGCGTCGATTTCCAGCACCCCTACAACAACAGCCTTGAGATGCTTTTCCTTCCGCTCGACGGAATGCTGATTGGTGCCTGGGAGGTCCGCCGCAAAGACATGGCGCGCTTTATTTCCGAGGTCGAGGGGGCGCAGAAGGAGGCTCTTGAAAAGGCCTTCCCAAGTCTCTCCGAGCGTTCTCTGCACCCGGTGACGGAGGTCACGCTGGAGGAGGCACAGGCTTTCTGCGCCTGGCTGACGCTGCGGGAGCAGGGGCTCGGCCAGATCTCGGGGCGCCACGAGTACAGGCTTCCCTCTGACCTGGAATGGAGCCGCGTGGCTGGCCTGCCTCTGGAGAAGGGAAAGGACCCGGCCTCGCGATCCGGAGTCATTCGCGGACTCTATCCCTGGGGCTACACCTGGCCCCCGCCTTCTGGAGAGGTCAACCTCGCCGACGCAGGCTCCCTTCCCGAGACCGGTGTGGCGGGTTATTCCGACGGATGGCCCGAGACGGCGCCTGTGGACGTGGTGGCTGCCGACGAGCGAGGTCTATACCACCTCGCCGGAAACGTCTGGGAATGGACCAGCGACCTCTTCGGGGGAAGTGACCGCGACCGCTTCACGGCGAGGGGCGGTGGCTACCTCGATGCCGCCGCCGGGAAGTTTCTGAGTTCGGCCCGCCGGCCGGCGAGCAGGGAAGCCCGTCACCCGGACCTCGGATTCCGCTGTGTCCTGGTGAGGACGACCAACTGAGCTTTGGTCGGTCGTCCAGATCTCTTCACGGCCCGGTCGAAAGAGTTTGCCCTCGGCCACCATCCTTCGCTACCATCACCCACCTCAATGAAGTCTTATCGCATGACCCTGCCGCTGCTCGCTGGAGCCAGCGCCCTCCTTCTGCTCAATTCCTGCAGCACGCCCCAGCTTGTCGAACTCGACGAGGGCAAGAGCTACCCGGTCATGCAGGAAGTCGCGAATCTCTATCGCGCACCGAACTCTTCGGTCTTCGACAAGCCTAGTGTCGTGCTGCGCAGGGGACAGCGCATCAAGGTGGTTGCTGTTTCCGCCCGCGAGGCGGAGGTGGAACTCCCCGACGGCAGCGTCGGGTTCGTGGATCCTTCCGCTTTCGAAGATATCGAGGTTTCAGCGACCGGCCGGACTCGCGCGCCGAGTGAGCCTAGTGAGTCGAGTCGGGCGAGGGGAACAATGGCTGAGGCAGACACCGATGTGCCGGAGGTCCGGCCTGCGGAGAGAAAAGGACTGTTCAGCCGGTTCAAGCGAGAGGAGCCGACCGTGGTCGACGCTGACGTACCCGATCCGGCGCCTCAACCCGATGCCCCCAAGAAGAAAAGCCGCCTCTTTGGCTGGGGCGCGCGCGAAGAGAGCAAGCCCGAAACGGTAATTGTCTCCAGCGAAGAGGCTCCGGTCGTCGAGGTCAGGGAGTCCTCCCCCGCTGCTCCCCCCGCGTGGGTCCGCGAGAGCCAAGCTCCCCCCGCCCCTCAGTCTCCAGGCCGTCCCGTAGTGGAGGCACCCGCGACGGTTCCGATCGACCCGCCGCCGGTCGCGTCGAAGTCCAAACCGGTCGTCACCCTTCCGTCTCCTCCCACGATTCCATCCGTCACGTCAGGCCCGCCCGCCGTTTCCGGTAGCACGGTTCCGTCACCACCGCCGTCGCAGCCTGCCCTGCCCAACATTCCCTCGATCCCGACACCACCGTCGGCACCCACGATCATTCCTGCCCCTTCAGTTACGATTCCGCCCGCGCCGATTCGTTCCGGGGGCCTTGGTGATCTGGAGCTCAAGCCGGTGGAGTAGCCGTCCGTGTGGCTGCGGTGCGCGCAGGGTTCAGCAATCGGCGGAAAGTCCCATCGGCCTGTTCTTGCCTCTCTCCGTCACCACCTCTAGGTTTTGCAATGCGCCGCTCCAGACTTGCTGCACCCCTTCTCTATCTCTCTTCGCTTTTCGGCCTGTCCGCCACGGGCCTCTCTGCCCAGGACGCTGCCGTTGATTTCAACAAGCAGGTCAAACCGATCCTCGAGTCGGCCTGCGTCAACTGCCACAACGCCGAGAAGCAGAAGGGCGACGTCGCCCTCCACACCCTCGAGGCGACGCTTGCTGGCGAAGGCGAGGAATACGGGGCCGTTCTCGTGCCGGGCGAACCCGAAAAGAGTGGCCTCTTCACGACAGTACTACTTCCCGAAGACGACGATTACGTCATGCCTCCGAAGGGCGGCACTCTGAGCAAGGCCCAGGCCGACGTCCTCAAGCACTGGATCGCGGCTGGCGCGAAATGGCCCGCAGGAGTGGTCCTCGAGCAGGCCCCTCGCATTGACTTCGTCAAGCATGTCCAGCCAATGCTCGAGGAAAACTGCATTTCCTGCCACGGAGCGGACGAGGACAAGGGCGACCTGCGCCTGCACACGGCCGAAGTGACCTTCGGTGGAGAGGATCCTTCGATCATTCCCTTCGATCCCGAAAACAGTCTCAGCCTGACCCTCTGCCTGCTGGATGAGGACGACGACGATCTCATGCCCCCGAAGAAAAGCGGCGGGCCACTCTCCGAAGAACAGCTGGAGCAGTTTACGCTCTGGATCAGTCAAGGCGCCGTCTGGCCCGAAGGCGTCGTCCTCGAGGCCAAGGAAAAGAAATCGAACCCCACCAACACGCCCGACACCATGGATCTCGTGCAGAAGATCCACGCGTCGATCGTCGCCACGTCGCTCGAGAAGGCCGAGGCCGACATGAAGGCTTACGCGGCCCAGATCCCCAAGACGGGCGTCGGCTTCGAAATGCTCGCGATTCCCGGGGGTGAATTTCTCCTCGGTAGTCCCGAGGGCGAGGCTGACCGCCAGCCCGATGAGGGTCCGCAGGTGAAAGTGAAGATTTCCCCCTTCTGGATGGGCAAGACCGAGGTGACCTGGGACGAGTACAACCCGTTCATGGTGACCGCGGTGGGTCGCAACAAGGATGGCTCGCTGACCGATTGGGCGCCCGAGGATCCCGTCGACAACCTCGTCTCCCAGCCGACCACTCCGTATGTCGAGATGAGCTTCGGCATGGGCACCGACGGATACCCCGCCATCTCCATGACGCAGCACGCCGCCAACAAGTACTGCCAATGGCTCAGCGCCCAGACCGGCCACTTCTACCGTCTGCCCACCGAAGCCGAGTGGGAGTACGCCTGCCGCGCCGGCACCACGACCGCCTACAGCTTCGGCGACGACGTCTCCCAACTCGATGACTACGCCTGGCACTACGAGAACTCCGAGTACCAGTACCAGCCGGTCGGTCAGAAGAAGCCCAACCCGTGGGGACTCCACGACATGCACGGCAACGTCATCGAGTGGTGCCTCGATCAGTACAGCGAGAAGGACTACGAGACGATGGCCGCCGCCGGCACTCCGGTTGATCCCTGGCGCAAGGCGACCACGCTCTACCCCCGCGTCGCCCGCGGCGGATCCTGGGACGATGATCCCGATGCCTTGCGCAGTGCCGCGCGTCGCAAGTCCAGCGATGGATGGAAGCAGACCGACCCCCAGCTCCCTCAGAGCATCTGGTACCACACCGACACCCTCTGGCTCGGCTTCCGGATCGTGCGCCCCCTTGCCGTGCCGACCCCTGAGGAGATGTACGATGCGTGGTTCCGCGGAGTGATCGAAGACTAGGAGCCGTCAGGGACGTCGAGCTTTCAGGGTGCGCTACGCCTGAAGGCGCCTTCGTAAGAAGGTGGAAGCGCAGCCCTCCATCCGCGACTCTTCCGGCAACGCCTCCACGCTCTCACAAGCGCGGGTACCCTCTGCCATTTAGCCGTTGGCGATCTCGAGCATCTCGTCGTCATACCCAGGCATCGCCCCCGCCATACGGACGACATGCGAGGCCATGAGGGCGGCCCGTTCGAGCGAATCGGAGATCTCGCGGTGACGGCAGATCCCCTCGACGACGGTCGCGAGGAAGCTGTCACCAGCTCCGACTGTGTCGATGACGTCCTCGTCGAACTCGACGGGGACGGCGCGGACCGGCTCGAGTGACTCCTTGTCCGAGTAGATCGCACCTTCCGCATCGAGCGTCATGAGAATGCGAGGGGCGGCGATGAACTGGTGGAGAGCCGCAAGAATCTCCTCGGGGCTGCCGGCTTGGGCGCTGGCCTCGTCGCCGAGAAGGAAGACCGCTTCCTCCCGGTTGCACTTGAGCAGCGTCACGGCGTTGGCCCGACGCAGAATCTCGTCGCGGTCGGAATAAGGTGGGCGTAGATTGATGTCGAAGACGGTCAACGTATCCGGGTCCGCTGCAGCAAGAAGCTCGTCGAGAGTCGAGCGGTTCGTGCCGGAGGAAAGGGCAAGGCTGGTGAACACCACCGCATGGGCCTCGGCTGCGGACTGGGCGATGGCCTCTGTCATCTGAATGTGCTCCCAGGCGGGCCCCTCGAGGAACTCGAAGCGGGCGTCGCCGGAAACCTCGACCGAGATCTCGACCCGGCCCGTGGTGCCCTCGTCGATCATCGAGACGAGGGACACGTCGACCTCCTTGTCGCGCAGCTCGACGACTGCGAGCATGCCCTCGTCGTCGTCACCCACAGCGGAGACAAGGCGGGCGTCGCAGCGAAGCTGGGCGAGATGATAGGCAAGATTGGCGGGGGCACCGCCGAGCTTCTCGCCCTCGGGGAATACGTCCCAGAGGAACTCGCCGAAAGCGAGGACGACGGGTGGAGGAGGACTCATACTCGATCTTAGTCCGGCTTAGGGGATCTGCACCTCGGACTCTCGCCAACTGTGAAAACCCCATGTCACAAAAACGAAAGATGGGGAGGCTTGGCCTTCTCTCTGCCGACCCCATAGTCAAAAGTGTTCGACCGGATTCGAGATCGTCTCCGTTGGGCTCGATCCACCCAAAGCCCGCTAGCATGAGGATCGTATTCTGTCCGTTCATCGCCATTCTCGTTTCGCTTCTGGGGGTAGGATCCACCAGGGCCCAAGAGTTCGTTGATCCGCTTTCCAAAGCGGGCCTTCGAGTGCTTTCTCTGCTCGGGGATGGCGTCAAATTGGAGATCTTCGAAGGAGGCCGTCAGCTTCCCGGCGAGTTCGCGGATCGCGTAACCTCCGGCATGGGCTACTTCGCTCCGAGCGCGATGAAGATCATAGCCTCCGACGGAACGGCTCGTTCGGCGCCCGTTCGCGTCGAGGCGCAGGCTGGTTCGGTGCACCTGCTGGTGGTGACCAAAGTCGGCGAGACCATCGAGGTCTGTCCGGTCCTCTATGAAGGGACTTCCGTTGGTGTTTCCCAGCCCGAACAGGAAGAGGAGCGAGAGCAGGGTGAGGAGGCCATGCCCTTCGCGCAGGTTCGGGTCCTTGATCTTCGATCGGAGCCGAAAGGATGGGTCAAAGTCGGGGGTGACCTTGCTGAAACCAGCGAGAAGAAACGGCTGTCGACCTTGCTCACCTGCCGACCTCACACCAACCACGAACTCCTGCTTGGCGAAGACAAGGAGACTGGGTTCCTTTCCGTCGGCGACCCAGCGGCCGTCCTCGTGGTGCTCGAGGATTCCGATTCAGCGGAGGTGCCGTTGAAGCTGAGCGTCTGGCAGTTTGGGCTTTAGTGGCAATGGTGCTTGGTTAGCGGCTGTGGTCGAGGATTTTCGACGGTAGAGACGCCCCAAAGGGGCATCCTAACGCAGCCCCGGGCATCGCCCGGGGTTCGTTGAGGTGAAAAGACATGAGCCCTGAAGGGGCGCCCTAACTGCCTCGCCCCCGCAAGGATAGAGCGCCCCTACAGGGCTTGGATCTCCTTTTGTGCTGGTTCCTGGGGCGTTGCCCCAGGCTATGATAGGACGCCCCTTTGGGGCTCCGAAGTCAGATGACCAAAGGGGTTCAAAGATCTTAACCAAGCGCCATTGCCCCAAAGGGGCATCCTAATTTAGCCCCGGGCATCGCCCGGGTTC
>ENA-ORXT01005090-ORXT01005090.1-marine-metagenome-genome-assembly--contig:-NODE-5090-length-13110-cov-24.849843_pt1 | contig 13110 bp, 4 predicted proteins | sample MGYA00237868_ERZ511482 | MGnify/ENA metagenome assembly ERZ511482 | reverse complement strand
TCCGCTGAGGATGTTACCATTTGAGTATTACCCACAAAAGGAGAAAGAGACAATAGTGTACAGAGTAGCACTGTGTAGGTGATGGCTTGATAATTTATCTTCAAGCATGCAGAGATCGTAGTTTGTTTCATGATGGTTTTTTTCAAGTGTTTTAAAAGAGGAAGAGCCATGATTAAGCTGATGTAGACATGGATAATTTCAAAAGGCCTAGCTCATAGGCGACACGCACCATGCCAGCGGTATTTTTGACCTTGAGTTTTTTGAGCAGACTCTTGCGGTGCGAATGAGCTGTTTCATAGCTGACGAAGAGTTCTTCTGCGATTTCTTTAGTATTTCGCTCATAGGCGATGAGCTGTAGGACTTGGTTTTCTCGGCGAGAGATTTTGTGAAGATTTGTGTTGATTGTTTTCATGGATGTTGTTATTATCGGGTTAAAAAATAAGGCTGCCCTATCGTCGGATGGGCTGCGAAGTCTTTTTCATGAGTCAAAGATCGTAAACATAATCTGTGGCGTCACCTACATGTTCATGTAGGTGGTAGGATTTCTTTCATAGTGATCTGACATAATTGTATACTTCATCATCCCTAGGCTGATTTTGAAATCGCTATTTGAAGGAGCCCCAACTCATAGGCGACCCGGACCATACCCGCTGTATTTTTGACATTGAGTTTTTTAAGGAGACTCTTGCGGTGCGAATGAGCTGTCTCATAGCTGACGAAGAGTTCTTTAGCGATTTCTCGTGTATTGTACTCATAGGCGATCAAGCGCAGTACTTGGTATTCGCGTTTTGAGATGGTAGATGGATGGGTTGCGATAGAAGTCATGGAATTTGTTTTAAGGGTTTAATATAGGAAATGACAGATAAGTATCAGCTTACGTTTAGGACTGATTGCTTAATGCCGTAAAGGTAATGAGTGACATTGCTGCTGTCAACTACATGTTCATGTAGTCTCGACTGGTCTCGAGCTAGCGAGAATCAGAAGGAACCTGAGCTCCGCGAAGGTTGGGCAGCTAAAAAATAAAGTCATTAGCACAAGTCAAGATTCTAATACGAGTTCAAAATGACTAGAATATAAAAAAAGGGTCATCCTGAACTTGATTCAGGATCTGGCAATAGCGGGAAGCTTCACATAGGAAAAGACAATAATTTGACCCATTATATCCGTCATTGAGTCATTTCCAATCATGCCAAATTTAACCCCTTGTATTCCCCTTGAAAATGGGAACCGCATTTATCTTATAATTAGAATTTTGCTTATCCAGTTACACCTCAATTTCGATTACACAGTCTCCTTTTCAATGGAGACGTCTCCGACTACTGGAGAATAGTCATCCTGAACTTGATTCAGGATCTGGCAAAAGCGGGAAGGAAGCTTCAATTAGGAAAAGACAATAATTTGACACATTATATCCGTCATTGAGTCATTTCCAATCATGCCAATTTTAACCCCTTGTATTCCCCCTTGAAAATGGGAACTGCATTTATCTTATAATTAGAATTTTGCTTATTCAGTTACACCTCAATTTCGATTACACAGTCTCCTTTTCAATGGAGACGTCTCCGACTACTGGAGAATAGTCATTATGAACTTGATTCAGGATCTGGCCCTCTGAGAAGAGCCGTATTAAGCCATCCCACACGGGCCAGACTCTGACATGAGTTCAAGGTAGGACTGAGCGATCCTGCTTTAAGCATATAAGGAAGGAAATTCGACTTCCGTCGAGGTCGGGCAGCCTGAGGTGAATGTCTCACAAAAGCGCTCAGTCATATGCTGTACCTACGGCACAGGTTATTAAGCACAAGATGTGCTCTACCAATATGTTGTACCTACGGCACAGATCCGCCAGAAGCGGATGGAGGACTCACTGATCCATGATCTGGTCACAGGGATTCAGTACTACAATGGTAAGTGGACGATTTATAATCAAGACCTGAGCAGTCCCATGCAATATAATCTGGATTTCAATATTGTGGTTCCTCAGAGCAGCAACTTGGTATTTACACATAAGACTAATATGACTAATAACTCCTCTTTCTCAGCCATAAATCATCCTGCATTGAATGGTCATCCGAATGCAAAATTATTCATCAGCCATAATTTGACCCAATCCATTAATGTCATGGAGACCAAGGTGTCAGTCTACTACAGCCCATTTCTACTGAAGTGGTGCATCATAACCTCTGACTTATCTGTCATGCCTGATGGGATGGCATTTTCTGTGATGATTCCCGATGGAGACTTAGATGGTTATCCGGATTATTCTGATCGATGCTATGGTTATGATGATGCTATAGACAGGGACCAGGATGGCGATCCTGACTACTGCGAGTCTTTTGGATTTTCAGATTTTTGCGATTACAGCAAGACGATGGTTGAAGATCATCTGCCAGGAGAGATTTTAAGGTATGCAGCAGAGCATTCCATCACTTCAGACCGAAAAATCAATACAGGAGCTCAGATTACTTTTGAGACACGTAACCACTATTTAGAGCCAGGCTTTGAAGTGGTGCAGGGCGCAACATTCGATTCAAAGCATGCGGATTGCTTATCTGGAAGCTGAGATGTGGAACATTGACTTGAGTGCGTATCAGTGGATCAAGGGGTTTGACTTTGTGCTGTTAACTTAATTCAAAATCTGGCCTTGAGAAGGAACCGAGGCTCCGACCTCGGATGGGGGACTGAATGGTTCCGCCAAAGAGGAAATCAGATGTACTTAACGTACATCTGACAAAGAAGGAACCTGAGCTCTGCGAAGGATGGGTAGAATTATTTCAGAATCTTGCCATGCACAGAGCCAATTGAGTTCTGGTGTATCGAATGCCTATCTGGCCTTCCACCCTTCGCTGATGCGAAGGTTCCTTCTCTTCAAAGCAAGATTTACTTGCTTTGATTCAGCTGCGCTGGAGCAATCAGTCCTCCCGTTCATTCCTGATAACCGACCACAATCGTGCTTAATATTACCGTTCGTCCAATGGGCTTATAAAACATCAAATAGGACCACCATATTTGATTGATAAATACATGCTGATTCAATAAAAGTATTTGAATATGAAGTATAGACAAAGCTAAGGACATGCGATTCTTTCACTTCAAAGCAAGATTTACTTCCAAAAGTCATCCTGAACCCCGATTCAGGATCTGGCATTGTGCAGTGGAAGGATCAGTCAGCGAAGGCTTGACTCCGCTTCTGATCCATTCGACAAGCTCAGGACAGGTTGATGCGATTCTTTCACTTCAAAGCAAGATTTACTTCCAAAAGTCATCCTGAACCTCGATTCAGGATCTGGCATTGTGCAGTGGAAGGATCAGTCAGCGCTTGCTGCCCATCCGCTTCTGATCCATTCGACAAGCTCAGGACAGGTTGAAGCGGTTCGTGCCCTTTGAAGGTCGGTTTAAGACCTTCAATTGAGAAAAAACCGATTTTTTCTCAACCGGGCACTCTCCTCAGCGCGCGAAGGCTTGACTCCGCTTCTGTTGAAGCGGTTCGTTCGTTTTTAAGGTCCGTTTAGGACCTTCAATTCTGAGAAATCTTTGATTTCTCAGAAACACTCACTCACCCATTTGGGTGATTGTACAGAATAAATGAAGGGTATAGATTTGTAGCGTATCGATTTCTAAAGAGTCAATCGATTCATTGTAGCCATTTGAAAGTGCATACCAGATAACATAAAATAATTTCCAGTTCTGTCTACAGATAGAACCATTTTTTAAACACACAAAACACACACACATTATGAACCACTCCATTACTTCCCGCGAATCTCAGGTCTTGTACCTGATCGCCCACGAAAACACAGCGATCGAGATCGCTTCCATTCTGCATCTCAGTCCTTATACAGTGACTGATCACCGCAAGTCGCTCATGAAGAAGCTGCATGCGCGTAATACGGCTGGTCTTGTCCGCAGAGCCTTCGAGCTCGGGATCATGCCGCTGGTCAACAATATTTTTTCACCACAGGCGGCACCTCAAGCGGTGAGCGCTTACTAAACCCTCTCTTATCCTTAATCCTGCCTGCCGCAGGCAGGTCTTAAAATCTCTCTTTTTAATAATGTCAAAAAACACAAAATCATGAAAACAAAAATAATACTATACATAATCATAAGCTTTATTACTGCGCATCAATTATCGGCGCAAGTGGATAATGGTAATACAATAAACTATGAGATCAGAGCTATTTCTGCCACTACCAATAAGGATGATGGTGGGTCTCTTGATAAAGAAGAAGTACATTTTATATTGGGTGCAGATGAAAGTACATCAACCAATGACGAACAAGTAAATTATGGTTTTTTAAATTCTGAATGTTTCTTCTCTTCGGGAAACTTTGCGTCGGGTTTTGTCACTATTGCATTGACTGATCCTGATCTGGCCGAAATACAAAGGGCAGTACTTAAAAATAATAACGGCCCGGAAGACAATTTTTGGTTAAACTTTTCAAGTAGTACATGGGAAGAAGAAGAAAAGGAGGATGGGAGCACATGTGAATATACTGGTAGTGATAAGCAAAGAGTATTAATCGAAAAGCGAGCAAACATAACCCAGATAGCCCCTCCTGGTAAAGCGACCACTTATGACATAGTTAAAAATGGAGATAGATCTAGTTTTTGGGTCAAATGGAGATATGTGAATGGTACTAAAGATCAGCCATTAGATTTTGGAGATTTGCCGGTAGGTATCCGAACACATAATAATGGAAATTGGGATGCCACAGAGAGTTATTCGTTTATTTCTTTCCTCCCTGATATCATAACTCAATTTAATACCAATGTGGGCTATGCAAATGAAGATACAGATGGATTTAGCCCTGATGTCCATTATAAATTTAATATAGACGAAGAGGGAAAGACAGTAACTTTTTCATTAGAAAATCTTACTGATGGTTTAGCACCTAATGATATGATTTTGATTTTGACTGGCCCAAATAATACATATGAATATATTTCTGGGACTAGTTTTAGTAAAGACCTTTGTCCTGGTATAGGATATAAATTAGTAGTAGACGGGAAATATGCATATAATCAAGGTCAGTTTACATTAAAAATACAGACAGCATCTTTAAGTATGAATCCAGGTACCTTGAGTACTCAGAATTTTGGTCGGTGTGATGGTGCACCAATCGATATCATATATGGAGGCGTTGATGCAGGCGCAGTTAATTTCGATCCTATCGTCTACGCTTGGGAGAAAAGTACAGACGGCGGTAGTAATTGGAATTCTATCATTGGAGCTGATGAGACAGACTTAGATTCCACGAGGGCAGGAGCTATGCCAAATAGTGATATCATGTTCAGAAGAGAAGCAAAATCCTGTGGCTTCACTGTATATACAGATCCACTGACGATAACCAAACAAAACTCTACAGTCGATGCCGGAAGTATCGTATTTATTGGTGATATAAAGATCCCAGAGAACGGAGACCCAGGCATGATAAATAATCAAACAAGCGGATCAGGTACGCCTAATTTCGATCGATACATATGGGAAGAAAACACTCAAGGTACATGGGAAGTTATTGTTGGAGCTACCAATGATAGTTATGATATACCCAGCTTGTGTAAGACAACTAAATTCAGGAGAGTCGCCATCAATGATTGTGATAAACCAGCCAATAGTAACGAAATAGAAGTGATCGTCTTACCTTCTGAAGGTACGATAAAAGGTAAAGTGACAAGTAGAAATCCTGGTCTGGCTCCTCTAGAAGGAATCACGATCACTGCTGTCAGACAGTCTACTATACTAGGAGGGACGACTGGTCCTGGTGGGAATGATGTATACACAGCAGTCACTGATGATGAAGGAAAATACACCATCAGAGATATCTATTATGGAGAAACGACGGATGGTACACCTACAGAATTCGAACTAACACCCTCCAGACCTGATAATTCAACAATTAATTTTGCATACGGACAAATGGAGAATCTTAATCCTCCTCGATCAGCTGAATTAGCCATGAACACTAATGAAATTGAAGAACAAGATTTTGTTGATTTAAGTACATTTAGCTACACAGGGAAGGTATTTCAATTTTTTGAAGGGGTTCAGTGTGGAATCGATTCTATCGTCGTGGATGCAGGAATAGCTAAGGATACGACTGAAACTGCTATAATATTGGGACAAGAAACTAAAGGGAATTTTAATATAGCCATACCCAGTGCTGGAACATACACCATCACTCCATCATTTGGTGATCATGATTTTGATCCACCTTTTTTATCCAATGTTTTTATTAATCAAGATGAATTCGGAGTGGAATTTGAAGATACCACGACCCATGAGATTACAGGCTTCGTAGGTGGAGGGTGTGGTAAAGTATTAGGGAGTAATTCAGCTACGATGTTATCATTTGTCAGTTCAGATCTCTGTATACAGAAGATGACTACGGTAAGCTCTAATGGAACTTTCCATCAGCGGTTACCAGCAAGAAAGTATGATGTGACAGTAAGTAATTTTGATAACCCTAGTCCATATGGTGAGCTAGAAGTATTAGCATTCTTTCAGACCAGTATAGAGATAGATCTGACAGAGAGAGGTACAGTACAGGACTTTATCTATAAGCCAGAGCCTACTATACTCGTGACAGGCTTGCCAGCGTCAAAACCAGGCTGTGTGAATAGTGTACTTATGGAGCAGGGGGTACCTGTTCCGATTACAATACAAGTATTTGAAGGTGATCCTATGTTAGGCTGTCCATTGGATACTGGCTATATCATCATCACAGATGATATCAGTGATCGGAATAGTATGATGATAGAAATCCCGATCAGTCAGGGGATGGCTACCTATGAAATCCTGCCAGGTGCACCTGAAGTCATAGCACCACACTTGAAAAATCTAAGCATCGTAGCGAGAGATACCACTGGACAATCAGATATCTTTAGCACCGAAGTAATAGTGACTGGAACCCAAGCCAGAGATGGTACATTTACGACAGTTACTCCTGAGATACCTTTACTAATTCTGAGAGATCCACCTGGAGATGAGAGCTTTTCTTGGGTGGAAAAGAATCAGACCTTTGAAGTAACAAATAGTTTTTATGCACTTGCTGGTGGGAGTATAAACACTTGGGCAGAAGTAAAATTAGGTGTTCAGTTTGAGGCAGGATTTATAGGTTTTGATACAGAATCAGAGTTCTATGGACAGATTGGGACTTCTATGTCAGTAGGAGGATCAGTGACTACAAGTAATGAAAGCGTCACGAGTATCACGATTACAGAATCATTCTATACTAATGATGGGGATCAAGTCGTCGGTGGAGATGGAGATGTATATGTAGGTGCAGCCATGAATTTGCTTTATGCCGTTTCTGATGTTGTAGAATTTGATGATGTCTCTTGTGTAGTCACAGTAGATAAAAAACTGATCATAGCACCGACAGGTTTTGAGACTGAATACATCTATACAGAAGATCATATTAAAAATACATTGATACCAGGACTGAGAGTTCTAGCAGAAAATGGTGGAGGCCCTCAAGGCCCTGATTTTTTCTATGATCAGATCAATGTATGGGAGCAGACACTGCAGTTAAATCAAGACTTGAAGGATGCTGCTATACCATCTGCCCCTTTTCAAGGCAATAAGAGTTTTAGTGCTAATACAACATATGTTAATTCTGTCACCAGTTCCACATCACAGACTAAGTCGCTAGAGTTCAATGTGGAAATAGAAGCCGAGGTGGCAGTTGAGGTGGGTATGGAAGTCGCTGGATCAGGTGCATCTGGTGGTTATAAAGTAGCGCTCAGAACGGACATTGGTAAAGGCAAATCGCAGACTACGACTCAAGATATGACAGTAGGCTTTGAGCTCAAAGATGGTGATCAGGGAGATTTCTTTTCTGTAGATATTTTCACCGATCCTGTATATATGACACCCGTATTCAAAACAATATCCGGCACATCATCATGTCCACACGAGGAAGGTACACAAGCAAGAGACCAGCCAGAATTGACAGTCGATAATCCTGCGGTTAAAGTCGATATTGCTCCTAATGGTGAAGGAGAATTTACGCTCAGATTGAAGAATAATACCCCTAGTAATGGCATACATGATCAGGAAAAAACGTACACACTGACACTTGATGAGAGTACCAATTCAAGTTTTGCTATTGTGAAGATTAATAATTCTATTTATAATGGACCTAGGGACTTCGATATTAATGCTGGACAGCAACAAGCTGTTCAGATTAAAGTTGGAAGAGGCTCTGCGAATATCTACAGTTATGAAGGTTTAGAATTTGTACTATCATCAGAATGCGAACCTGATATCAATGAGAGGGTGAGCATCAGTGCTTTCTTCGACAGTCCTTGTAGCGCAGTCAGAATAGAGACACCGATTGATGATTGGTATCTGAATGGAGGATCTAATAATATAGCTGTCCACCTCAAAGATTATGATAAGGCGAATCTCGATCAGATCCAGATACAGTATGATACTGTTGGTAACAGTCAATGGATCAACGCTGCTGTTCTGAATCCTTCAGACCTGAATAATAATAATCCAAGTGGTACGAATCTAGGAGATATCACAACGATTAATCTAGCCAGTGTACCGAATGGTGAATATAATATCCGTGCAAAACTAATTTGTAATGGTTCAAGCAGTGTGAGTTCAGAAAGGGTCAGAGGTACAATTAAGAGAAGCACACCAGAAATAAATGGTATACCATCTCCTGCAAATGATGAACTGGACCAGATGACTGACTCACTTAGGGTAGTCTTCAATGAAAGTGTGTCTTGTGCGCAAGCCAGTGCGACCATCACAGATATTAGTACAGAAGCCACATTCAGTAGTACTGTCATGTGCTTCATTAATACGGCTGTCGTGTATCCAGTTTCTACACTTCCTCAAGGCGAATATGCTGTAGAGCTATGTGGTATGATAGATGTAGCAGGTAATGAAATCGATTGTTATACTTGGTACTTCGTCGTAGACGGATATCCAGAAGATTGTGGACCATTAGATGTAGAGAATAATAATACTACTGATGCAAATGCCACAAACTATTTTACCTCCATCGAGACAGGACTATATCAAGGTGCTACAGTCAGATCTGATAATATCATTATAACACCAGGTGGAGATGTCCATTTTCAGGGCGAAAATTCAGTTTCTTTAAATCCAGGATTTGAAGTGCCTAGTAACAGTGTATTCCTTGCGAATATAGATGACTGTGATCCGACAGCTGATGATCCAGTACCATGCGAATTTGGGATCCCTATTGCTTTGGGCAATTATTACTCAGGAAACACTGATAATGCCATTCCTAATAATAGTATTCCACCCATTACTGGAGGATTCTGTAATACCCAATTAGATCCTACTATTCCAATTCAGTGGTATCAATATGAAGGGCAGGGTTTTTACGTAGATCTTTCAATCTGTGGGTATGTAGGATTTGATATCCAACTGATTGCCTTTTCAGGTGACTGTAAGGATGGTCTTTTCTGTGTAACTGCCGAAAGTGGATCTTCAGCAAATCTTCCATTATTTAATGCGCCCATAGGTGAAACATTTTACATCGCAGTCACAGGAACAGGAGCCAATGAATCTGGTGAGTACACCTTGGTCTTCGATACGAGCAATAGCACATCTCTGAAATCAGCATGCCACCAGATCTATGTCGATGAAGATGCCACTGGAGCAAATGATGGCACCACTTGGACCGATGCATATACGACTCTGCAAGATGCCTTAGCTCATACTGGAGGTTTCAATGATGAGATATGGGTAGCTGATGGAACTTATTATACTGACATCGTGACTAATGACCGAGATGCTACATTCGAATTAAATCCAAATCAAACGATCTATGGTGGATTGGCGGGTAACGAGCCTAAAGGCTTTGACATGGATACCAGAGATTTTGAAGTCAATGAGTCAATCCTTTCAGGAGAGATGGGGAATCCGCAGGATAACTCTGATAACAGCTACCATGTCACCACATATACGCAAGGAGGATTTGATCAGACGCCGATTCTGGATGGGGTCACGATTGAAGGCGGTTATGCAGATGGGGGTATCCCTCGGAATCAAGCGATTGGTACAGCACTAGATTTTCAATCAGGGAATACATCTGATCATGTTCAGATCCCTCATAGTTCAAATCTGACACTTACGGACGGGGATTTTAGTATTGAAGCATGGGTTAATCCTTCTACTGGTGATTATAATGCTATCGCCTCTAAGGGACACGGCGGTAGTTATAACACTGAATTTATTTTTTCCATCATGGCAGATAATGATCCTAATGCACCAAGTAAATTAGGCTTATTCTTAAATCGAGTCTTCGATGTAGAATGGCAGTATAGTAATACTTCGATCCCTCAGAATACTTGGAGCCATGTCGCTATCTCGGTGGATCTTTACGTTACTGATCAATTCGGGGAAGATTATGAAGTTGAAGTTTCTTTTTATCTCAATGGAGTTTTGGATGGTGTTAAGAGATATAACAACATCTTTTTAGAAGATTCTCCTTTGTATTCTGGAAATACTCCGTTGTACATAGGTATGCAGGGGGATAATTGTCGTTGCAATCATTTTGATGGCGCCTTAGACGATATTTCCTTGTGGAATAAAGCATTGACTCAAGCAGAGATCAGTTCCGCAGAGGGTAAGCATTCTGGTAATGAATCAGACTTAGTGGCTTATTATTCATTCCAGGATGGAGATATTTGCGCTGATAATTTTAGTAATTTAACATTGACTGATCAATCTCCTAATGGTCATGATGGGACATTGAAAAATTTCGATTTATCACAGGGATGTGTTTCTAACTGGGTAGGAGGTAATCCAGATCAGGCTTTACAAAACAATCAGGATTTTCGTGGAGGAGGTCTTCACTTGGACAACAATGGTTTAGCTGTAATTCAAAACTGTACTTTCCGCGATAATTATGCCTACTTTGGTGGTGCAGTTGGTAGCTCAAACACGATCATTGCAAATGGATTTGTTAATACGCTCTTCTTAGGCAATACGGCAGAGACTGGAGGGGCTATTTATTCCATTAACGATAATAACGAATCATTTGTTTACTGCACATTCTATGGGAATCAAGCATTAGGACAGGGTGATGCCATTGCTGTAGCAGATGGTACAACAGCTATTGTCACTAATTCAATATTATGGGGGAATAATCCTGATAGTCTTGGTGTTGCAGCCAACAGAGTACCTATAGATGTACTATCTGGTGGAAATATTACAGCACAGAATAATATCATCGAAAATGGATCTTCAATTTATGGTGCATCTGGTAACAATCAATTTGCAGATCCGCGATTTGTGAATCCCGCTGCATCTCGAAATTTGCAAGATTACCGCCTGCAAGACGGATCACCTGCCATCGATGCAGGTCTTGATCAATTCTTTGATGCAGATCATGATGGATACAGTCGATCTACCGGTGGTGCTCCAGATATGGGTGCATATGAGTCGGGATCTTCATGTCGCAATGTTGTAGATACAGATGGTGATGGCATATTTGATTGTGAAGACCTATGTAAGAACACACCTGATATGTCACTTGATTTCGACGGAATTAATGATCATGTTACTGTACCACATGAAAGCGAATTTAATCTAAGCGCAAGTAACTTCACCATTCAAGCATGGGTATTTATTAGAGACAATTCGGCTAATACCATTGTTTCTAAAGGTCGAGGTACTGACGGGAATCGTGTCTTCTCACTAGTCGCATCTCCAGAAGGAGATCAGAAATTAGGATTGTACATGTCTGATGGTTTCAATTTGGAATTGGAAAAATCTAATGGTGAAATACCTTTGACTACTTGGACGCATGTCGCAGTGACCTTTGACTTGGCCAGTAGATCAGCCACATTCTATATCAATGGTGTGAAAGACTATGTGAGTAAAGTCTATGCCATTAACTCATTTAATTCAACTGATACTGATCCATTGTACATAGGCCGTAATGGACATGTCGCTGCTGATAGTTACTTCAAAGGAAGAATGGATAATCTAGCTATCTGGGGTGTAGCTTTGACTGATGCTCAAGTCACTATGACGATGTCAGCCAGATTAGTCGGTTCTGAATTAGATTTACTTGATTCTGATCTGATGGTATATTATGAGTTCGATGATTCACCTGCTTGTGTCGGCGGAGGAAATACACTGGCAGCTAAGTCTAAGCCAGTAGGTCAGTGTCAGGGTACCTTAATAGATTTTGACCTGAATAATGGTTGTATATCTAACTGGGCTCCTGGACCAAATGTAGATTCAGACGGAGGAGGAAGAGGAGATGCCTGTGAAGAAATTTCATTTCTTTTTTAAATGAAGTAAACGATATTTAAAGGGAAGGAGTTATGTTAACGATTGACATAACTCCTGACTTCCCACTACGATAAGTAAATCATGAAGCATATCGATCAGTAACTCAGGTGCTGGTCGGTATTGCTTTTTTTAAGAGAGTAAAAATTAATGATCACTTCCAAATCCATAACATGTCATAATCGAATATAATATCACAAAAAATAAATTCAAGATTTAAATAAGCTTAATCAATGATTAAGCAATACAATAAGCTACAAAACCAAAATGATCACTTCCACCATCAACAAGAGAAAATATCAATGTAGAGTGTTACGATAACAGAATTCAAGATTTAGTTAATCCAGATAACTGATTAAGGTATATATGTTCACTAAAAGAATGAGCAAGATCACTTCCATCTTCATCAAAAAAGTCGATATCAATGGATAAGGATAGATCCTTGCCATTAAGCTATCTGATTTTCATGAGAGTATGAGACGTGATCTCAAAGATGTGTGTTTTCAGTGCGGGTGCGCACTGATTGATTATTTGTGTTTCATTGCAGCCCCTTTTATGTGTTTGTGGGGCCGCAGTGTTTTTTTTATTATAGTGATCCTGAATCTGTCAGGAAATTAAAATTGGAACAAGCATTTTCAAACCTTCTGTATCTCCCTCAGCCAAAGGCTGAAAGGTTGAAAAGGGAGACTTTCTTTTTGGACTTGAGGAGTGTTAGGCTAAGCAAGGGCATTTAAATTTGAGCAGGCGTTTTCTAACCCTCTGTATCTCCCTTGGTCACAAGGGAGACTTGTTTATATGGAATTGAGGAGTGGTTAGGGTAAGTA
>ENA-ORXT01005089-ORXT01005089.1-marine-metagenome-genome-assembly--contig:-NODE-5089-length-13111-cov-14.968007_pt1 | contig 13111 bp, 14 predicted proteins | sample MGYA00237868_ERZ511482 | MGnify/ENA metagenome assembly ERZ511482 | reverse complement strand
GCGGTCGCCTGGGCCCTCTTCGCCACGCGCTTCGCCAGCGCGGCGACCGCCGCCGCCTCCCGGTACGCCGCCTGGGCGGTCGCCGACTCGGCTGCGGAAGTGGCGGCCACAGCGGCTGCCTTAGCGGCTGCGGCAACCGCCGCCGCAGTTGCCTCTGCTGCTGCGGCGTGACGCTTGGTCTCGATGCGCTCCGGTAAGCGAGTGCGCTCAATCCTCCTCTTCCGCACAGCCAGTTGGGCCCACTGTTTCCGCGGTGGCCAGGCACCGAACAGTGAAAAGGAGGCGGCAGCCGGGCTTGACTCTTGTGTCAAACCGGCCGCCGATCCACCTGCAGAGATAGCACCTGGGTCGCCCTCGCAACGCGCTGTAGTCTTGGCCGGCGCGGCGGCCGTCGACCGTCCGCCAGCAGGCTGCCGGACAACGCTGTCGGCCTCGTTGCTCAGTTGTCCGGCTGCGACGCGCTCCCCCACCTCGGGGGGCTGGGCGTGCGGCGGCCGGGCGGCGGCCCGCCCCCCCACCACTGCGGGTTCGGCGGTCGGCAGTGCGGCGGTGGAGGCCCGCCCGTCCACCTCGGTGGGCTCGGCGCTCGGCGGTCTGGCGGCGGCCCGCCGGTCCACCTTGACGGGCTGGCCGGTCGGCAGTCCGGCGGCGGGCCGCCCGTCCACCTTGGTGGGCTCGGTGGTCGGCGGTAGGGCGGCGGGCCGCCCGCCCACCTCGGAGGGCTCCGCTCCCTGCGGTCGGGTGGCGGCCCGCCTGCCCACCTTGGTGGGCTTGACAAGCGGCGGTCCGGCGGCCGCCCGCCCGTCCACCTTGGCGGGCTCAGCTGTCGGCGGTTGGGCGGCGGCCCGCCTCCCCACCTTGGTGGGCTTGCCGAGCGGCGGTCCGGCGGCCGCCCGTCCGTCCACCTGGGGGGGCTCAGCTGTCGGCGGTCGGGCGGCGGCCCGCCTCCCCACCTTGGTGGGCTTGACGAGCGGCGGTCTGGCGGCCGCCCGCCGGTCCACCTCGGCGGGCTTGGCTGCCGGCGGCCGGGCGGAGGCCCGCCCGCCCACCTCGACGGGCTTGGCTGCCGGCCGTCCGGCACCGGCCGTCGGCCCCGCGGCGGTTGCCACGGACTTGGCGGCGGTGGTGGGCAGCAGCACTGGCACTGACAGTGCTCAAGATGGGGGGCGACCGCCGCCACCCACTGGGAGACGCGTTCCCGATTCCGCTTCCGCTGCCCCCGTCGACGCTCGGTCTTGCCCGTCCACCGCGTGCCGGACATTGCGGTCCCGTGCGCTGCCGCCGCGGCCCCTTTTAAAGCCGGTGGGCAGCCCCGGATGATCCGTCGCAGCCGCCGGTGGCCGCCGGCAATCGCGGCCGGCAGCCGCCAGAACACCCGCCGCCGGCGGCCGCCGGCAATCGCGGCCGGCAGCCGCCAGAACACCCACCGCCGGCGGCCGCCGGCAATCGCGGCCGGCAGCCGCCAGAACACCCGCCTCCGGCGACTGGCCGAGCGGTCGCGGCTGGGTGGACCGCCGCGTCAGGCCGCCGAGGGAAAAAGCGCGGGCACTCGCCCCACGAACGGCACCCGCGGGTGCTGTCGGTCCGACGGCCTGCACCAGGAATCTGGCGGCGGCGGCCGACAACGACGCGGCCGCCGCCACGGCAAGGGGGGGAAAGAGGGGAGAGTGGCGTGGTGGGCAGAAAAACGCACACAGGAAAAGCGCGGTCACTCACCAATCGACACGGGCGGTCACTCCAGGATGCCAACTCAAACACCGACGAAGAGGGCAGGAAAAAAGCGCGCGCGCAAAGTCCGAGCTCGAAAAAAGTGCGCGCAAAGGTCGCGGGCGAGGACAGAGTAGGCCGGCGAATCGTAGCAGGAGCGAGAAGGGTGCCTCGGTCCCAGACCGATTGCAGAAGCGCGTCCACGGTCGTGCCGCCCTCACGGAGGGCCCTGCGCGTGTGGGTGTCCCCCGCGTGCGGTTGTCGCCCCACGGGCCCGAACGAGGGTTCGAAAGCGTATACGGCGCCGCACGCCCCCCACAGCATCGATTGCGCAGCACTGGAGCGTCGCCGGCTCTGACAGCACAGAAACGAGATGGTCCCCCCCACCCCCCAGCCCCCCCCAGGCAGCACGCAGGCAGCGTAAGGTACTCGGCAGGGGCCTCGGCAGGCGCGAGGCAAGGCAGGGCGACGATGCACGGCACGCCTCAGCCGGCATACGGGGCCGTTCCGGGTCGTGCGCCTGTTCGGCCCGGCGGGAGGCTGCGTCACCCCCACGCTGCGAAGGTCTCTTGGCCAAGTGCTCTCCCGACGTGCTGTGTCACCGCTTCGCAGTGAGAGTGCGTGCCGCGGCGCCTCATTTGCGCAGGCGGTGAGGGAACGGCAGGCTCTCCCGGGCCAAGGATGCGTGGCAACAGCCAAGGCACAGTCAGCAGCAGGGCCGCATGTCATTGGTGGACGGGAAGCTCCATTAGAGGCCAAAATCAGCGTAGAAATGCGGCCTCTGATCGCTCGTGCAAGACTACAATTTCATTGGCTGCTCTCTTCGCACCTGACGCTGGGTGTCACGGGCTGCCAGGTTTTCGTCGATGGCTCCAGTCCACTCGTTTTTCTTGTAGTCACTCGTCAGTTCTGCCAAATCATGGGCGGCTGATGTCCACGCCTTGTGCTGCACAGGGTGACGTTCGACCGCGCATCCTTCTGTTTGCTGGCCCTCTTGTCTCGCCTTCGAGGCCCACGTGACTGATCGCTCAACGGCGCGCGCGTGTCGTTGTCACCCTCTGACTCCGACAGCGAGTGCGTGGGTGCCATGCCCCGCCGTGCGGCTGTCTGCTGGAGGGCCCGTGGCCACACCAACACAGGGCCACACACGTCACAGGCCATGTGGCCCTCTGACAATCTCTCACGCCTTCTGCCAGCTTCTCTCGCTCAGACATTGCCGTGGAGCAAACGACGCAAGGGACACGTAGCGCGCTTCTCTGTCCTGCTGTCGAGTCTCATTCGATCTGAAGTTTCATTGGCTCAACGGATATCGCGTGGCGCCTCGGTGGCAGTTTGTGGTGCCGCCATGTGTCACATGATCGATGTTTATCAGGACGATCGCCCACTTCGCGCCCTGCATGTGCTTCGTGTCTGCGTCGTGTCAAACGATCGCTGCTTTCATTGTGCCTGTCGGCCGCAATCTGCCGCGGATCACGTCGATCTCGCCTCGCTCGTGCCGTGCCGATTCCGCTGAAGCTATAGTCCATCGGAATGGGCCACCGACGTCCCACCGATACACCGGACTATCGATGGAAAGGTAGCCTGCTCCCGAATAACTCTATTGCACATATTGTCCATTTCGGGCCTCGCCGTTAGGCGACCTCTGGGAGGGCGCCACGTCGCATGCCCAATTGAGAATTTAACAATATAGTCCCGACATTGCTGGCTTTGCTCTCAGTATGAAAGAGAGCGCAAGCGCAACACCCCTCTACCGCACACGTCGGCTGCGGCCGCGTCGCCAGCCACGAGGGGCGGCGGCGTCGCCATTCGCCCCATCGCCTGGGGCCGTCCACCCCCCCAGCGACACCCCCCCACTCCCCCCGACGCAGCGGCCGCCCGGGTGGCAACGGGAAAGGACGGCGGGTGGCGGGGCGAGCGACTCAAGGGCGCCCCACCGCCCTCCGCTTGCTCGGCAAAGACATTGCATGGCACCGTGGCTCGCCCGCCCGTCCGCCCACCCGCGCGGGAGAAGCGACCGACACGACGATCGGGCCCCGACGGGCGACATGAGCTGGTGACCACCGCCACGCGCGGGCATTAATTCCTCCATCCGCATTCCCTCGTCTTCCTTACCCACACCCTGCCACGCCCCGCTGTTGCCGCAGACGGAAGCTGCGCGAGCGGAGACGACCGCACGCGCCAGGCGTCTACCGCCTGTCACGTCCGAGGCCACGCCACCGTGCAGCAAGTTCGGCTCCCGCCCGCGCGGATGCATTGCCGCCTACAAGGCTGTCGTCGCCCACAGTGGCCGCCGCCGCCGCCACAGTCGCCACGCACCCCCGCAGCGGACAAGGCGGCAATGACAGCGGCGGCGCCACCGCCACGTTCCGTCACCACCACAGCCGCAGCGCGAAGCCACCGCCGCTGCCGCGGGCTCGTGCCGCTGTCGCCGCCGCCATCGCGGCCCCCGTCTGTCTCAAAGCCGCCGCGCCTCTCCAGTGCACAATCTTGGCGGCGGGAGAGTACCCGTGACGAAGGCCACGGCGACCACGGGGACGCCACCACCGCCCGTCGCCGTCACCACCCCGAGCACCAACGACTGGCGGCAGCTGTGGCGGCTGTGTGGGGAGCGCGCCCCGGACGCAGGCGACATCCAGTATTGAGGCCGACAGAAGCGTCGGCAGCACCTTAAGAGCCGCACCTACGGGGTTGTCGAAGCTCTAAAAGACACGCGGTCGCCACACACACACCCGTCGCGACGGCGGCCCGCGGGCCGGTTGCTAAGAATGGCGACCAAAAATGGTGACCGGCGCGGCCGCCGACACGGCTGTCCGCCGCCGGCCCCCCGCGCGCCCGCACACAGCACTCGACCAACCAGTCGGTCACCAGGCGCGCGCCCGCCGCCCAGCGCAGCGGGCCGAGAACCGTCGTCAAAAGCACGTCTGTTTTTGCCTGTTTTGAGCCTCTTGGAGGCCCTTGTTCCTGTTTGAAGAAACAGAATTCCTTTGCACAAAACAGATCGACCCCCCTTGACAGGCTCTCAGAGGCCATCCCATGCGAGGTCCTTGCATATTTGTGTTTGCGAGAACAGGAATCGTTCCTCACTCCACACATTGCGCCAGCTAGCAGGGCCATAGATGCTTCTCCGTCTCTCTCTCTTTCTGGAAGGGGGAAGTGTATTCGTCTTATTCTGTGTCTCTCTTTTTACGAGTGGAGATGCATCTATCCCGGCGAACAGATGATTTTGGCGCCTTTTCTGGAAAAAAACAGCCTTGACAGAGCCCCAAGGCGGCTTGCAGATAATCTGTTCGTCCGAAAACACGGAAAAGCAGACGTGCTCTTGACGACGGTTTTGGGCCTGCTGCGCAGGTGGGGTGGCATGGGCCACCGAACGCCGCCGTGGCGGCACCAAGGCACCTTCCTCCACCCACCGCCCCCCCGCACCGCACAAAAGCGCACTGACACCGTCGCGGGGAGCCCTTCAAAACCGAAGGTCCCCATAGCATGGCAGTCGCAGGTCATTGCCGCCGCAATGGCGCGACGCGTAGTCGTGCGTTCGCCAAAGGGGGGGACGATCGCGGCAGGCAGAGCGGCTGCTTCCGGCCGTGTGGCCGCGGCATTATCGCGCGACCGCGCCAGCAGAGGCCCACGCAGCACGGCCAACGTCACCACTGCCGGAAAGCAGGTGCGCGGCACGCGGCTACCCCCCCCCACCGCTATGCCCCCTCCCCACCGCCGGCGGTGCGCCGCCTCCAGCCCGCCCTTCGATAGCACCGTCCACGGCGAAACGTAGCCATGGACTCGCGGCCCGCCGTCGACCACGGCGGCGGCCAATTCCAATGACGGCCGTGCGGGCGCAGCCTGCTCTTGGTGCGTGCGGCGGCCGCAGCCGCGACCGCGGCGGCCGCCACGCCCGTCCCCGCGCCGACGGCGAGAAGCCTCCGGCCGGTGTCCGCGCCGCCGCTGTCGCAGCCGCCTCACGTGGCGCCCCGTATCGTGGCGCCAGTTTACGACGCGACATCAACGGTGGCAGCGGCGCCCGCATGGCTCGTCGCCCGCCGCCTGGAGGTGGCCGCCCGTTGGCCGCCTCGCAATGGGGTAAGCACTGGCGCGGTTGCCGCGTCGGCCGAAGGCGTCGTCATGCCGCGTCTAGCAACCACAGCCGCGGTTGGGGCGGCAATTGGCTTGCCATCCATGGCGGGCCTGATGGGGGGGGGGGGGGGGGGGGGGGGGGGGGGGGGGAAGGGGAAGTAGGATGCACCAGGAGTCCTAGTCTAGGACAAGACGGGAGCAGGAGGGGAGGGGAGGGTTGAATGGCGTGTCACGCCGCGCCGCGGAGGGGGGGAACGCATCACAGGAGAGCCGATGAGAGAAGAGTCAAGCATGAGGAACGAACACTGGAAAGCTGGTCCATCTGACAATGCTCTATCGCCCGGGAAATGTAATGCACTGCTCTATGCACGTGGTGACCAACTGCTTCACGGAGCGGTACCGTCCTGGGTGCAACGCGATGTGGAACCTCTTGGTCAGAATGCCAAACAGGCGTTCAACGTCCTTGCGAATGGCGCCTTGTAGGCGGTTGAAGGTCTTCGCCTCGTCAGTCATAGGCATTTGGTGGGAAGACACTGGGAACGCGTAGCGAGGGTAAATCCTGTCCACAAGGCAGTAAGGTAGCGTGCAAGTGATCCCATTCACGGTAAAGCTCACGCCCCGCGGCCGCCACCGGCCTGCCGTGACGTCTAGGTAGAAAGGCGACTGGTTCAAAACGTTGATGTCGTTCAGGATTCCGGAAGCGCCGACAAACAGGTGCCAAATCCACAGGTCGTCGTCGCACACAGCCTCGACGACAACGCCGCGCGAGCCCTTCCGGCTCTGGTACGCGCCGGCCATGCCAGTCGGGCACTGATGCCACTCCCAGTGGGTACAGTCCATCGAGCCCATACAGCCAGGAAAACCACGCTCTGCGTTGCACTCCATCATCTTGTTCGGCTCCAACTGGTTGGGACGGCGAAGGTACGTCGTTTGCCACCGCCGCACGATGAACTTGAGGAGAAGCTTGGTCACCTGCGCTACGGTCGAGCGAGAGAGGAGCACGTACTCGTCCGAGCGGTTGGCCGCCTCGCCGTACGCGATGACGCGGAAGGCTGCCACGAAGTTTTGCAGCGGGTGAGCCTGCAGGCGACCTGTCGCGTTGATGCGCTGCTGGAAGAACGGCTTGTCCATATCAGCAGCGGAGGGGTGGGTCGCGGGCGAGCGCAGGAAGGTGTTGGAATAGAACGGGACACAAGGTTGGGGGTCATAAAAGTGGGTGGGTAGCAAATAAAGTGGGGTGGGTGTGCGGATCTCGCGTCTCAAGCCGAAGAAAGGGAACGTGGGGGCGAAGCGGGAACGTCGTGGAGGAGGAACAGGGAAACAGAGTAGCGGGGGGCCGACAATGCAGGTGATGGCCGGACACGTCACAACTATGGGCGCGACGTCGATGGGTCGGGTACGTGTACGGTGCGGCAGCGCGGCCCGAGCAGCGACAGACCGAGCCCCCCCCTGTCAAATGGCACTGCGCGCAGTGGTGGAACACCTTCAGCCCCGAAAATGCTGGGCGGGAGCCAGCGAGACACCGCGTGGTCCCGGATCGAGCGCCGCACCGCCACTTAAAGGCACTGTGGGTGGTGGCGGACCACCAGCCTCCCCCAATGCGCCGCGAAAGAGCCAGGAGGCGACCCGAGGCCGCCGGCCACCCCCTTCCCCCTCTCTCAAATCGTTCTGGGTGCGGTGGCGGGCCGCCTGCCACCAGGATCTCGCTGTGCGGGTGCTTGCCCAGGGGCAACGCGCGATCCCCTCCGACCCCCGCCCCCCCTCCTGAGGCTCTGAAACAGTGTCGGGAGGCCTGCCACCTGAAAATATCTGTGTGCATGTGGGACCAGCCCGCCCGCGCGATCTCGTTCAACCGCCCCCCCCTCTTCAGAGGCTCTGTATCAGTGGTGGACGGCCCGCCACGACCTAGCCACCGCATGGTTGTGATGGCACCACGCGAACCATCCATCGTCCCCACGCCAACAGGCCCTCAAGAGCCCGGATCGGGGGTCACGAGGCAACAGAGATCCCCACTGTACGCCTGCCTGAGCTACATGTCCGATCCCGTCCCACGCGGCCCACAATGACCGCCTGCGTCGGAATTAGATCACGTGACGCCAACTACCTGCTCTGTCAGCCTAAAGGTAGATCTCACGCAATAAGACCTCTGGCAGCGACGCATGTTCAGACCCGCCAGAGACGGACACCAACGGACCCAATGCCGAAATTCCCGCTATAGAAAGGACCACCACCGCACAAGCTTTCAGTCCATGCGCGCCGTTCCGGTGTGGAATGTATTTTGGAGCTTTGTCGTGCGTGCAAAAATAGTAGGGTGCCGGTTTTGTGGTACTTTTTGCGCCCTCGTGGACGCCATGCTTTCACGGTGGGCATGTGAGGCGTGCTCGACCAGGGAAAGTTGTAAGAATGTACACGACGAGCCTTACAGCCAGTCAGAAGTCGAAAAGGAGCATTGCGGAAGCGCTGGCGGTCGCGACCAAAAGTGAAGCGCCGGCCCACGAAGTCGGCCGTATCGTTTCATGTAACTCCGTGGTGGCACAGATCACGAAGCGGGGAGCTACTAAATGATTTCACGTTTCTTTTTTCGTCTCATGCCAGCCGGCCGGCTTGATCCGCCCTATCAATTTGAGTGGACTGTTTATATGCATATATCATATCAGCCGGATCATTGTTGCTACGGCTATAGCTGAGCTGGACACCGGACGCAGCGCTTCACTAGTGTCACGCTACCTACGCGCATTGAGGCGCTTCTCGCATTCACAGCCCCTTTTTTTCGAAGTACCGCCGGAACTCCCATATCTGTCATAAGCGAGACGTTGGCTCCTAGAGGTCCTTTTCCGACGCTCTCACACCGTTTTTGGGACAGGTTTTAGTGCATGAGATACACGTTTAGTTCAATGGGCGAAAGCTTTGGGTCCGCTCTTGAATGCTGAGGTTGGGCCTCATCGCCAAAAAGGTCAGGCCCGCGCCATTATCTTTCAGAACTGATTGAGATCAACCCAACACACGTTGCGCGCTAAACAAGTTTATAGTAGTACATATTTGGTTACACTCCACCAATGAGAGCACAGAGCGCATTGGGGCCGACGCCGGACGGGCCCCATTTCGTTTCACGAATAGGGCAGGTCTAACGCCCGCCCCATTTCTGCGCTTCGGAGTTGATTTGTACTTGCATTCCAGCACGACCATTGAAGACCAGAATGGGGTCGATCGCGTTGACAGAAGAGCCCAGTGGCCCCATTTCCTTAAGAAAGGCGCACGTTTCTGCTTTGTGGCGCAACGTGTCACCAATATGATATTGGGCCATCGAATATCTCGTGTTCGCAGATCGACCACGTGGTTGAGTGGTCCACTTGTATATATCAACATCTATACCAAAGTCCGCGTGGCCATTTTTCAGAAAAGCACCATAAGTTCCAGCCACGACAGCCCGCGACAAGTAGAGCCGCCCCGGTGCTTTGCTGGCATCCACTCCGGTTGGTGTTGTTTTTCCGACCCCTCTCCACATCCTCCACGCCCTGTCTTCCCCGCAGTGTACCAACACTGCCCACGCGCGTGCTGCGTCTGCCTCCCACCCGACCGACCCCGTCCCCGTCACCTGCCCTTCCGCTCCACTGTTGACACGCCCGGCGCCCGCTGGTGGAAACCGTGACGTCTTTGGCGGTGCGGGTCCCTGGGTCTCATCCAGTCATGGCGTTTGCATTCTTGGCGGTCGCCCTCTCTCCCGTTCCGTCCATCGGCGTTTCTGTCACAACGATGGAGCGACGAGGCGGCTGTGGTGGGCGACCTCATTGCAATGCGCCACTCCCGATGCGGTCCAATCGCTTCACTGCTGGTGAGTACACGCGTGTATTAAGGTACAACCGCGGCGGCAGCCTCCGTCGAGTCCTGGTGCCGACCATGGGTCGGGAACTACCCGGTGCCGATAGTGGCCACGGGAGCGATGTGACGGAGGTGGGAGCTGCAGGCCCAGACGGCGGCATGGAGAAGGACATCTACCAGACGATGTTGAAGACGAACCAGAAGATTGTCGACAAGGAGGTCGAGCTCACGGAGGCCAAGTCGGAGCTGGACGACCAGCTTGGCGGGCCTTTCCCGGCCGGCCAGTCGGCCAACGAGGTGTCATTCTTCATGATGAAGACAGAGCGGCTGGCGGCCAAAGTGAAGGAAAGGGAGGAGCAGTTGGAGGAATTCAAGCGCACGAGGAGCAACCTGAATAAGATGTTGATGGAGACCCAGCCCATGCGTACGCTTTTGCGCAGGTCGGGGCGCTTCCTGGCGGACGTTGTGGAGCGGTCGCCAGCACTGACGCTGCAGACAAAGCCTCTTTACGACCCAGCTGGACCCGAGGCGTCCCTCGACCTAGACCTGCTCGTCGCCAGCGCGTGGCACTACTTTGTTTTGGGACGCCCGTTGAAGGCGCCCGGCGAGCTGGACGAGTCGATGGCAGATGCAGTGAAGGCGCGGACGCAAGGGAGTGCGGGCGCCGTGCACCCAGCGATCGCCTTTCGTCAAGACGTGCGTCACGTTGGGCTGGTCGGGGCGAGCAGTGGCATGGGCAAGACCCACCTCGGTTTGGACGTCTGGTACAACCGTGACAAGCTGGACCAACCTCGCTTTGCTCAGGCGGCCGCTGATGCTGGTGTATCCGAGGCGCTGTGGGCCCACGTCTGTTCTGTCGCCAGGGGCATGCGGGTGTGTTGCGCCAACTTCAACGGCGGTAGTGCCTGGGGCCGAGTGGATCGGGCGATCGTAGAGCTGAGCCCCTGGTACAAGACGTACCTCGTCAGCGCCATGAAAGTGGCAGATGATCAAGAGAAGCAGCAGCAAGCTGAGACTTCAGCCTCCCAAGCTGATCCTCTGCCGTCCGACAAGGCGGAGGCGCCGCTCGCTATTCAAGCTGACCCCCTGGCTTCCGATATGGCCGCGTCGCCGCGCGTCGTCCAAGCCGGTCCGTTGCCCTCGGGCCAGAACAAGTCGCCACCTGCCGTCCGAACCGCGTTGTCGCCTCCCGCCAGAACTGTCGCTGACGCGCATCTGGTGCCGCTTTACCTGCGTGTTTTGTGGGGCTTGATGTACCAAGCCGACGCGTCGTACGCCTCCTTTTCCCAGTTGGCGCTCACGGAGCTGCGACTGGGCCACATCACGGCGGCAGGCATCATAGCTGAAGCGAAGGAGGCGCTCTCGGCGTGCCGTCATGCGATCATCGTTGACGAGCTCACGCTGGTGTCGATGCAGCCGGGTGATCGACAGCTGGCCGAGCTCTACCGCCACGTCATATGCACGTTTACGGTGGGGCTGCAAGCACGTGTGCTCTTCCTGTCGCTGTCCTTCATGTTCATCGATGCCGAGGTTAACAAGGATCGCGCGCTTCTCCCTTCGCCGCACGGCGGGCTACCGCCCCAGTCCGACAATCTGACAACCCCGGGTACCGGGGGGGAGGGCTCCCCGTGGAACCTGGTTGTTATCGGCCGGCTGGTGCGGAGGAGCGTCGCGGACTTTAAGGATAAGCTGCTGCCTGTTGCTGCCAGACGTGTCATCTGCACACCGCGGACGGTCAACTGTAGCAACATCGCACAGGCAGAAGACGTTGCCGACTAGCTTGCCAGACTCAGCGGAGGTCACATGCGCTCGTATGCGAATCTGAGGAACATGCTGGACAGCTGCCCAGCCAACATTTTGCTGTGGAGCGTGGTGGAGGACGCCTTTCAGGCGACTGGCGTAACGTCATCCGCCCGCAAGCTGCTGCGCCATCTGATCTTCTTTCCTGGGCTTCTTGTGGCCGGGCTGCTGCCGTGCACTGTGGAAGGGAAGGCAATGTTGCACAAAGCCGGGGACGCTACCCCTCCTGCGCACTACTCGGTGACGTTTGACGATGCCATCTCGAGCAACCTGCTGAACGGCAGCCCGGACAAGCTTGGGGTGTACAAAGACCCGTCCCTACCCCCCGCGGTTATCTTGGGGCTGTCAACGGAGTGGGAGAACGTCCTTGCAGAGCTGAAGGCGTTGGGCTACAAGGTGAGCCCGGTGGTGTGCGACATACTACGTGCGTGCTCCCGGCTGCTGTCCGCGGCTGACCAAGCCGACCCTGGCCGCGGCTGGGAATTGACTAGCTACTGGTTAGAGGTGATGATGAGCCACGTACGACACGGAGCAGAACAATTCCTGATGGGCGCGGCAGGAGTGAGTGGGGTCGAGGACTTTTCCCGCGTGTCGCTGAAGAACCTTTACAAGGGTGTTGACAACCTGCTGCAACCTGTAACAAAGCCGGTGCGACATCAATTGCTGTCTGACGTCATGGTTGACGCGACCTGGCCATTGACCCCGGACGACCAAGTCCCTGAGCTGATCACGAGGTACCACAGCGTGGACGATGTGCTGCAGCTTTCTACCGACGAGCGCCTGAAGCAGCCGTTTATGATGGTCAACTCCCACCCTTCGTTTGATATGATGCGGTTTCTTCCCGTTGTGTACGATCCCCGACCTTCGGCGCAGTCGTCCAGCAAAACCGAAGGCGTGGTTGCCGTCTGCGTCTCCTCCAAGTCAACCACCAACATGAGCAAGTCGGTGCCCGTCGACGTTGTGGGCAAGTCGGAGTCAAAGCTACGCGTTGCCTTCGGTGACAACTGGAACTTGTGGCAGGACAGCGTCGTCCATGTGACCATGTGCAACCACAAGCGGACAGACAACCCCCAAGCCTTTCTGGATGCTGATGTAGCGAAGCATACCATGGTGGTGTGCCGGGACAACTTCGAGGGCGTTTATGGCTTGGGGCTGTGTGGCATTTTGTCGAGTGCACCTATGCTGCACGGCATCAAGGTGGTGCGCTGAGACGCTTCCTGTGTTGTCTACGGCTGTCGGCTCGATCGGCGACGGTGGGCCCGAGCCAAGCTGGGTCTGTCAAGCTACCCCTCTTGTCGACCGCCCCGCCCTCGGCGGGCTTCGCCCATGATGAGCTGACCCAGCCGAGGCAGCGGCGGTGGGCGTGGCGGCAGCTAGAAGAGAAGTTGGCAGGAATGGCGGCCGGGGGGATGGGGGGACGTGGTCCACACAAGTGGGGCTGGCGTAAGCAAGGGGGAGGGTACTTTCTAACTTATTTGCGGCGGCTGGCCCACGCACCACCCACGTCGCTCGCACCAGGCCGGGCGGGAGCTCTGTGTCGGCAACCGCAGTCGCTGCAGCGGCGGCGGCGGCAGCAGCGGCAGCAGCAGCGGCGGCGCCGGCGGCGGCAGTGCGGCCGGCAGGTGCAGTGGCGGCAACGGCGGCTGTGGCGTACTCCCTTACTCTTTACCCACCGTTATTCCTCCCTCCCCCCCCCCCCCCCCCCCCCCCCCCC
>ENA-ORXT01005086-ORXT01005086.1-marine-metagenome-genome-assembly--contig:-NODE-5086-length-13125-cov-3.914240_pt1 | contig 13125 bp, 10 predicted proteins | sample MGYA00237868_ERZ511482 | MGnify/ENA metagenome assembly ERZ511482 | reverse complement strand
TGTCCCCTGGTGGTCAGCAGGCCGCCCAGCTGCTGCGGGAAGGAGCCCTTCACCAAATCCAAGTCCTTCATCTTCTGGCCAAGTGTATTCAGTGCCAGAGAATCCGTGAACCACTCAACGTTGAAGGGCTTATTGCTTCGCGGGTCATAGTCGTAGTCAGCCGAAAACTCCACGCTGCCGCCGGCTACGCTGAATCCAGACTCCTCCAACACCAGCCGGGTAGAATCTTCCCGCCGGAAACCGGCGTACAACTCCGTAAACTCCGTTCCGTCATTTGCCTGGAAAGTATCGATCCGCAAGCTAAGATCAGGGCGAAAGGAAGAGAACATCCCCTCCACGGCCGCGAGGCTCTGCCGCAGGTCAAAGCCCCCATCAGCCGTATCGGATTTCACTTCAGGATTTGGTGTATCGGGCGGGATCAGGTACTGAAAATCAGAAAGCTGTACCCGCTGGGCCTTTGCGTCTGCTTTGATCACGAAGGTCCGGCCAAGCTCGGGATAAAGGAATGCCGTCAGGCGATCCATCTCTCCCTTTACCACCACGTTGCTACGCGTATGTTCCGAAAAGAGACGCATATCAAAGGTGGCTTTTTCGTTTTCGGCATTCACGACGAACTTCCTGATCGGCAAGTACACCGCTGCCGGCCGGTAACTGATGCGGCTACTGTCTATTTCCAGGCGAAGGGACGAGTTTTCTACCAGGTCACTCAGCTTTTCGGGGGTGCCCACCATGTCCAGATCGATGCGAAATTTTCCGGACCCGAAGAAAAAGTCTTCGGCGGCAAATAAGTGATTCACAAAACCCGGATCCCCCGTTAAGTGGAGCTTCGACCGGATTCCTTCCGGGCCGGGCCGGTAAGCCAGCGTACCCGCAAACTGCCCTGCTTTGCCCTCATCAAAAGCCAGCGTACCGAAGTTGTTGCCCGGCGCAATACCGAAAGTATCGTCAATCATTCCCCGGTGGCTGAAGTCGATATTGAGGTCCTCCGGCAGCGAATCGATGCCTTCGGGCAGGCGAAGGCCGAAGTATTCCAGGCTCGGTCGCATACGGTTCAGGTCAAGGTTATCGGCAAAGACCCCGAGCCGGAAGGGCGTCTGCGCCGGGCGATCCAGCCCCAGTCGGGCGCTGAGGCCGATGTTGCTGCCTTGCCAGTCGAAGGTCGTTCTCTCCAGCACCAGGGTATCTCCGTCAAAGCGCATACCGGTTTTGAAATCATTGATTGCGAAGACGTCAAAATAAGCCACCGTGTCTATCGCCACTTCAATGTGCGGACTGAAGGCATTCTGAAAACCCAGCAGTGCGCTCTTCATGGATGCTTTACGCTGCCGGTCGCTCATCTCCTCTTCGGAACTCAAAACGCCGTCTTCACCGAAAATATCCAGAAAATCCGTCCAGCTCAGGCGGGGCGCCGTTAGCCGTACGTCGGTTCGGATGTTTTCCGCAGGGCGGTCCAGCAGCAGGGGCAGGAGGTTGTCCAGCTCTCCTTCCAGCCCGAAGGCGAAGTCGCTTTTCCGGGCGCTGCTTTGCAGCGAAAAGCCGATGTCTTTTCCTTGTTTTTTCACCTTCAGGTCGTGCAGTGGGAAAAGAATACCCGCTGGCCGGTACAGCACGTCTACCCTGCGAAAACTAAGGTCGCCGTCGCTTGTTCTGATTATTTCGTCAACGGAGTTCAAAGAAGCATCCACGTAGGTCGCCAGACGGAACCGTCCATTCCGGAAGATGAAATCCCTCGTCCCCACTACATCGTTGACTTCATCCGAGGGGCCGGTAACGAGCAGCGGAGCACGGACGCGCAAGTCATTCCTGGTACCGAGAAGCAAGGCCTTGGGCGTTTTCATCAACAGTTTTCCCCAATATCCGACCGTACTGTCCAGTTCAATACGAAAGTTCTTTTTACTATTCGGAATACCGCCTTCCGCCGGCGACAGACGGTTCGTAAAGGTTCCGGAAGTATACACCTTCCGGAAGAAGTATTTGGTGATACTGACGTCGTGCCCGTCAACGGTGAAGTCAATGTTGATTTCGGGGTCTTTCGGTCGCTCCGGCCGCTCTTTCACCCTGGCGTATACCCGGCAGGGGCCGAAGACAGCGTACTGCTTCAGTTTCCTGCGGAGGGTGACCGGTAGCAGGGCAATGGCCTCTTCGTAGATTACAGCTTCCTTTTCCACTTCCAGGTCCAGTCGGTCGTGGCCATTCCTTCCGGTGAGCAGGCTAATGCGGTAGGTCTCCTCATTGATCAGCAGATCGGCGGGCGAGAGTACCCAGGCGGTATCGCGCATTGCCAGTGCTACCTCCCCGCTAAGGCTGGCATTTTCCAGGTATTTCCCCTTCAGGGTGTTGAAGGCAATCCCCCGAATATCCGCATCTAGCCTGCTGGAGAACTGAATATCTCCGCCCGCCCCTCTTTGGGCCGTGGTGTGAAGGCTGTCCAGATACAATTCCATTTTCTTGTGGCGGGTAGCGTAGTGATAGCTGAGATCAAAGTCTTTCAGGTCAACGACTAAGCCCTTCCAGTCGATGGCGGGGTTCAGCAGGCTGTTTACCTCCCGTAAGGAATCAGGAGCTCCATCTCCGGAAGAGTGACCAAAATTGGGAATGCCCGAAGAATCACGCGTGATGAAAAGTCCTCCGCTCCGCATCGTGACGCGCTGGATGGTGATGGTATCTGACAATAATTTACTCAAAGAAATCGCACCAACGAATTTTTCTGCGGCGAGCAGCGCGGGTTCTGAGTCCGGTCGGTTCTGGTCGCGAAGTTGCAGACTGTCAATTGACAGGTGGAAGACCGGAAAAGTACTCCAGAACCTGAAGTCCAGGTCGGAGAAGGCAACCTCCAGTCCGGTTTGGTCCGCCAGATCATTAAGCATTTGTTCTTTACCCGATTCCAGATAGGAATTAATCACTACTCCCGCCCCCGCCAGCAGGAGGACCAGTATGGCGAAAAGCACCAGCGAAAAGTGAAGAATTTTTCTTAACATATCAGGGATGCGCCGGGGAGATAAAATACCCTTTACGACGGACAATAGGGAAACCGGAAGTAAAGGTAAGTAGTTCGGCGGGGACGCAGGTGCAATGAAAACCTTTTTAAGCAATGCACTCATTGCCCGCAGCCCTGCCCTTCTTCCTCAAAAATTCACCCCCCGCCTCCTACCCGACACAATCAAGACCTTAACCTTATTACTGAATGGCTACTTTTGGGGCTGCTTACCGAACTTCAGCTATGCGTCCCTACCTGCTACTTTTCCTTTTTTTCGTTCTCACCACTGCTCTGTCGGCCCAATCGGCGATCATCCGTGGCAATGTTTATGACAACGACGACGGAGCCCCCATCGCCTTCGGCACCGTGCAGCTTACTGGTGCCGACGGCTTGAATAAAGGAGCAAATACTGACATCGACGGTTTTTTCAGCTTCGCCAACCTGAGCGTGGGCGACTACAAACTGATCGCCTCTTACATCGGCTACGAAACGATTGAGTTCGACATCAACATCGCCGTCGAGAACGAGATAGAATACAAGCGCATCACGCTGCTGCCGAGCGGGGTCAGCCTGACGACCGTTGACGTAAGCGCCCGCCGCGAGCAGGCCCGCTCCGACGTGGCGGTCTCCAAGGTCACCTTCAGCAGCGAGCAGATCATGAGTGTCCCCTCCACTGGCGGGGAGCCCGACATTGCCCAGTACCTGACGGTGCTTCCCGGCGTCGTCAGCTCCGGAGACCAGGGGGGCCAACTCTACATCCGGGGCGGTAGCCCCGTGCAGAACAAACTGCTGCTGGACGGGATGACGATCTATAACCCCTTCCACAGCATCGGCCTGTTCTCTGTATTTGAGACGGAAGCTATCCGCTCCGCAGATGTCTATACCGGTGGCTTCAATGCCGAGCACGGTGGGCGTATCTCAGCTATTGTGGACATTAAGACCCGCGAAGGGAACAAGAAGGAAATCGGCGGCCTCGTTTCCGCCAGCCCCTTCCAGGCCAAAGTATTAGTGGAAGGGCCGATCAAAAAACTTAACGACTCGGGCAGCAGCATCAGCTTCCTGCTTACCGGCAAACGAAGTCTGCTGCCGGAAACGAGTAAGTCCCTCTACGAATACGCCGTACAGGACAACTTCTTCAACCTGGGAGACAGTTCTAATATGGCTGGCGACATCGGCCTGCCCTACAACTACCAGGACATCTACGGAAAGGTCAGCCTCGTAGGTGGTAATGGCTCCAAGCTGAACCTCTTTGGCTTTAACTTCACGGACGACTTCTCCGTCCCGGCAGTAGCCAACCTTAACTGGACGAACAACGGCGGCGGTGCCAGCTTCAACATCGTACCTCCCAGCAGCAACGTCGTTATCAATGGCGTCATCTCTGCCTCCACTTACGACCTAAGTCTCGCGGAACGCGACGGCGCCCCGCGCAACAGTAAGATCGCCAACTATACCGCCCGGCTGGATTTCACCTACTACGGCGGCAACAACGAAATCTCCTACGGCTTTGACTACAACGGGCTGAACACCAACTTCACCTTCGTCAATCCACTGGGCATCACCTTTGAGCAGGAAGACTTCACGACCGAGCTCAACGGCTACGCTAAATACAAAGGCACATTCGGGAAGCTCATCCTTGAGCCCGGCCTGCGGGCGCAGTACTACGCTACGCTGAACACTTTCAGCATCGAACCACGCCTGGGGCTGAAGTTTAACGCTACTGACAACATCCGCCTCAAAGCAGCTGGCGGTCTTTACAGTCAGAACCTGATCTCCACCCAAAACGATCTTGACATCGTCAATTTCTTTACCGGCTTCCTCGTAGGCCCGGAGGGAGGGCTCTTCGAGCCCGACGGCGTTACCCCGGCGTCGGATAAGCTGCAGAAGGCCACCCACGCCATTGTCGGCATCGAGGTGGACGCCAGCAACAAGCTCACTTTTAACCTTGAAGGATACTATAAGGGCTTTAATCAGCTCATTGAGCTGAACCGCAACAAGCTGCTGGCAACGGACCCTAATTTCGTTACCCTGGATGGTGTAGCTTACGGCGGCGACATCAGCGGAGAGTACCGTAGTGGACGCATTTTCCTTGCGGCCAACTACAGCCTCGGCTTCGTTACCCGCGACGACGGAGAGCAGGAATACCCCACCAGCTTTGATCGCCGCCACAACGTGAACGCCTACGGCACTTACATTTTTGGTGAAGACAACGCCTGGGAGTTTGGCTTTCGCTTCAACTTCGGATCTGCCTTCCCCTTCACCCAGACCCTGGGCTTCATCGAAGACCCTGACCTGACCACCTCGCCAGTACTGCCAAACATCCTCACCGGCAACGGTGACCTCGGCGTACTCCTCAGCCCCGACCGGAACGGCGGGCGGTTGAGCGATTTTCATCGCCTCGACCTATCCCTCCAGCGGACCTTCGAGTTCGGCACCAACAGCCGGCTGGAAGTTACCGCCAGCGTCACCAATGCCTACAACCGGGAAAACATCTTCTACGTTGACCGGATCACCAACTCGCGGGTCAACCAACTGCCGATTCTGCCTAGTTTGAGTGGGACTTTTTACTGGTAGCGCGGTTTTGCCCGTTAGTTGCCCCATAAAATTTTATTACCGTAACACAGGGAAAGCCCCTGTGTTACGGTAGATGGACGATCAGTCCTGATGGCTACTTCCCAGCAGAGAACACAATCGCAGTATTGGAGTCCATGCAACCCCGTGTGCAGCCTTTCGTCTATAATATAAACACCAATCATGAGAACAATATTAATTTTCCTGCTTCTTATATGGACGCAGGTTGCTTTTTCACAGATCGACGTTGAGCAATATTTACTCAACAACAGCGAAGAGATTAATTTTGATGAGCACGATCACGGACTGCCGGAAAAATTCAAGCGTGATTCAGTTGTCCTGTTCGGAGCGGTTCACGGCTCGTCTCTGAATCAAACAGTAGATTTATGGCTATTGAAAAGCCTACACAAGTATGGCTATCGTAACTATTTCCTGGAAATATCAAAGAGCCATGCGTATTTCATAAACAAATACATCAACGACGGTGATCTGGAGGCTCTTGACTTTGCAATAAATAATGGCTACTTCTGGAGAATCCCTCAGGATGCATCGATTGCACTAAGAAATAAATTTATTGCGCTCAAAGAATTCAACGACGAATTATCTACGGATGACAGGATAACTGTTTACGGAATTAATGATGAACAAGGTATTGATTTAATACATATTGCGTATTTAGCTCCAGATAAAAAAACTGGTATTCCAATTGTTGATTCTCTAAAAAAATTTAGAGACTTATCCCTGAAATTCAGGGGTAGTAGTATGGAATATTACAACACCTCCCCAATTGATAAGGGCAAATACAGCTACCAGGATTATTTGCAGGACATGCCCGCAATATTGTTCATAGATGAGTTCAAAGAAGCCTACGAAAGTGATCCATTCAAGATCACAGAATCATTTGGTTCGAACAAAGTTCAGTTTGAGGAAATCATGGCCGCCCTCAGCTTGAATGACAACCTTACGAGAGAACAACTTATATTCGACAATTTCAAGAATAGCCTGGGAAAAATAAAAAATGGTAAAGTCTTCGTGAGCATCGGGTTTAGCCATGTTCTACAAGAGGAGATATCTGACAAAATATATCTGGGAAAGATGATAAAGGATAGTCTTCCAAATGTTTCCGCCTCGTCAATTGTCACAGAATTGATCGACTCTGAGTACTTCATTCGTCGAAAATACAAGAAGGGTCCTAAAGTGAAAATTAAAGACATCGAGCTAAGACGAAAGGTATATAAAACAGCCGAAAATGAATCAAGTGAAAGGAGAGGAGTAATGAAGTTTGATGGTAGAGATTACCTAAAGGAAATCAATCCGGACAAAACAGCTGTTTTGTATGATCTAACGCAGAGAATGACGCCCTTTGCCTCAACCGACTTATTTATTGGGGTGGCGAAGTCCGAAAAATATGGCTGGCGGGTAAAAGCTGGAGCCACCACTCTGGATTATTTTCAATACATCATTGTAGTAAGGAATTCTGTAGCAAATACACCATTTCCAAAATACTAGGATCCCTTTCTCTCCTCATCCATCGCTGAATAGTACGCATGGTTGTTCGGTATCTTCCTCTTTGCGTACTTATCAGGCTGTGAAGAAATGTCCGACGCCAGGCTGCTAATAAATTTCTCTCCTTTTTTCGAAAGCTTAATTTCTTCTTCGCGGGAAAGCTGGACTTCTATCGTAAAAAGACCGACCAAACCGCACACGGTAGTCAGAATGAAATTTCCTTCATACTCATACATCGTGTATTGATAGCTCTTCGAGAATATTCGTTTCAACTCGCTCATGTTGCTTTTACTATTCAGCCTTATCTTATGACGGGATGGAGGACATTCATTAAACAAGGAAAAGAAACAACTGATTCCATCACCCTGCACCCGCGTCCGCGCCAAAATCCAAAATCGCCAATCGAGAATCACCTAAGCTTCCTCCCTCTCCCAATCCGTCTGCGCCACATAAATCATCACGATGCCGATGAGCACCATGCCCAGGCGGACGGCGAAAGAGAAGCCAACGTTCATCCGGTAGAGCCAGTCCAGGAAAATCAGGTCGACGCCAACCATATTGAGAAAGAGCGTGACGATGCCGATCATCAGCAGGAGGAATCCAATAACGGTGATGGTGGTGGAGTACTTGATCATCGGGATCTTCTTTTTTATAAAAAATGTGCGCATAACAGATTGCTCAAATCGGAGAAAATTTTCGGTTTAACAGGGCCTGAGGTCCGTTTCTCGTAGCACAGGGGCTTGCCCCTGTGTTTTCGTTGTTGCAATTCGTTATCCACAAAACTACAACCAAGCCCAAGGTGTTGAGCCAATGAGCTTTAATTTTACCGACAAAGGATATTCTTTCTGTTTTACCTGCTTAGCCAACCAAGTTTTGCCCAACCACCACCCCATCAAGATCATCGAGTGCCCGCGTGATGCAATGCAGGGTCGTCACGATTTCATTCCCTCAGAGACGAAGGCCGCTTACCTGCAGCAATTGCTGGCCTGCGGCTTTGACACATTGGACTTCGGAAGCTTTGTATCCCCAAAGGCCATCCCCCAAATGCGGGACACCGCCGAAGTACTCGGCATGCTCGACCTCAGCGACACCGACACCAGGCTACTGGCCATTGTGGCCAACCGCCGGGGCGCGGAAGCCGCCCTGTCTCATCCCGAGATCGACTTTCTCGGCTACCCCTTCAGCGTCAGCGAGACCTTTCAACTCAGAAATACCAACGCCACCCTGGCGGAGAGCCTGGAACGGGTAAAGCAAATTCAGGAACTCACCCTTGCCGCCGGCAAGGAGATGGTCCTTTACCTCAGTATGGGCTTCGGTAACCCATACGGCGACCCCTGGAACGTGGAAGTAGTGGAACAATGGCTGAGCCGACTGGCTCAGCTCGACATCCGCATCTTCCAGCTGTCTGACACCATCGGCGTGGGCGACCCCGCCAGCATCCACTACCTGTTCAGCAACCTCATCCCCCGCTACCCGGACCTGGAGATCGGGGCTCACCTGCACACGACCCCGGATACCTGGGAAGAGAAGATCGCCGCCGCCGCCAGAGGCGGCTGCCTGCGCTACGACGGTGCCATCCGCGGCTTCGGCGGCTGCCCGATGGCCAAAGACGACCTGACCGGTAATATGCCGACGGAGAACCTGTTCCAGTATTTTGGATTTGACCGCACGAGCGTTGAGCGGGAAGCTTTTGCCGAAGCGATGGCAGGGTCGGGGAAAGTATTTTTGGAGTAAAACGCGAATCAAGGGCTAAGCCATGTTCTTTACTAATACAAGTATAGTGATAATAGCCTCTCGGTTACCCAAATTAGGTACGGCAAACCAATCTGTGTTGCGCTGATTGAAATTTGTGGCGACCAATTGTTCGAAAACCAATCCACGCAAATACAGCTGGAATTCGGTTACATTATCTGATGTGATGGGAAGGAACGAATGTAAATACTCAGTAACGGCCGCAGGCAGAGAAACCGGAGCATCTGGCCAATCTTGGTTGAGGTAATAAAGGGAGTCATCCGGTACGCCGGGAGGCTTAGGCCCGTCGTAGTCAGAGTATCGATGGTCACAATCGCTAACCAGCGTAATATCCTCCTCGTCAGGAACCGTATCATCTGAAGTACTGCCCGTGCAGGCAATCAGGAACCCCAGCATCAGCAAAATGGCGAAAATAGTTGCGTGTCTTAGTACTTTCATTAAGAATGGATTTTGAATGAAATTCTGCGTAAGACCCCCAATATAGCAGGCTTACAATCCATTATAGTCGCTTTAAAGTGGAATTACGTATGAGATTAGGTAGAAGTACGTAGGGTCCGGTGAGTTCCCCTATACCCTACCCGTACAGCCGTTTGCTACCGAAGAAAACACCGGCCCCAGCTACAATACTTCCGTGTTTACGGCTACGTAGTCCCCGTTCATCTTGGTCGATGACCTGGTCGATATCAGTCCGAACCCCGCCAGCAGCTTCATTAACCTTACGATTTACGGGCCGCATTCCGATGCTGTCACCGTCACCCTGTTTTCCGCTGCCGGACAGGCGATAATGACGCTGGCTGATAGTGTAGACGCTAATCGAGCATAAAAAGAGTAGGTGAGCCGAAACTCATCTACAGTGGATACGAAAGACTGGGTCCAACGTTCCTTTTTTCTTTCTGTCCGCAAATTAATCACAAATTACTTGGAACTTACTATAGCACCTCCGGCAGCGAGCTCGTTGCCGGAGGCAACTTCTTTCCAGCGCAGGGGGAACCCCTGTGTTTTCGATGGTGCCGTTCGTTGTTTGCGGCGCAATGATGTCCGTCTAAAAGCGCAGCGTCTAAAAGAAAAACAAGCGCAGCGCGTTTTTCGTCTAAAAAGGCCACAGGCCGTCCAAAAGCCAGGAGCGCAGCGAATTGGCGTCTACACCCGATTCCCCTCATCCGGAAAAGCCACCTTCGGCTCAAAAGCCAGTGCTTCTTCCGTGGTCATGTATCCGTAGGCGATGATGATCACCAGGTCGCCGATCTGGCAGCGGCGGGCAGCGGCACCATTGAGGCAGATGATGCCCGAACCTTCTTCACCGCGGATGGTGTAGGTCTCGATCCGTTCGCCGTTGTTGTTATTTACGATCTGGACTTTCTCGCCCTCGATGATGCCCGCAGCATCCAGCAAAAGCCCGTCGATGGTGATGGAGCCTACGTAATTGAGGTTCGCCTCGGTAACGGTAGCTCGGTGAATCTTGCCTTTAAATCTTTGAATAAGCATAAGTCGACAAATTGGGCTGAAATAGTTAGTGCGACAATCATTCTGACGAGTGTCCGCCGGCTTTGAAACGTAAGAGAGTGTTAAGGGTTGACCTCCTCACTGAGAGAGTGAACAAATAGTCGGTTATCAATGAGGCGTACCGGACCGCAGTGAACGGCGGTAGCCACCACCAGTTCCCGCACGGGCTGTCCGTCTTGATAAGGTAGCAGGGTGTCTCCGTCGCAGATTTCCACGTATTCGGGGTGTAGCAGGGGGTGGGCAGCGATTTGCCGCAGGGCCATTTCTTCCAGTCCGCGGGCGGGCCAGCCAGCGGCAAGTCCGCCCACTACGGCAGCGAGGTGGCGGTTGATCGTGGCGGCAGCCACCGTTTCGGTAATACTCAGCCGGCGGTTGCGGCTGCTCATGGCCAGTCCGCTGGCTTCCCGGACGGTAGGCACCACGAGCAGCTGCGCATCGAGCTGCAACTGGCTGATCATGGAACGGACGATGGCTACCTGTTGGTAATCTTTTTGCCCCATCACCAGGGTATCCGGCAGGACAATTTCCAGCAGACGGCTGACGACCTGGGCTACGCCGTCAAAATGCCCGGGCCGGTTAGCGCCTTCCATGCGGGCGGCCAGGCTGCCAAAATCGAGGGCGGCGGTGAGGCTTTTGTCCGTCCCTCCGGGATAAACGTCCCTTACTTCGGGGAGGTAAAGCAGGTCGCAGCCGTGTGCTTTGAGCAGTGCGGCGTCGGCCTCCGGGGTACGGGGGTAGGCCGTCAGGTCCGATGCTTCGTTGAACTGCGTCGGGTTAACGAAAATACTGGCCACCACCAGGTCGTGGCTGGCTACGGCGGCGGAAATCAGCGCCATATGTCCATCGTGCAAGGCCCCCATAGTAGGAACGAATGCTACGGAGCCCGCCGGGGCGCTGGAACGTGCCGTGCGGAGCGCGGCAGCGGTAGTAATAATTTGCATATAGCAGCAGATTTGGGCGCTGACGCAGGTGCAATGTTAAAAACAAAGGAGCAATGTTGATCACCCCACATTGCTGCTCCGCAGAGCTTCACCCTGCACCTGCGTCAGCGCCCCGGAAAACACCCGGGAACGGACCCGGGACTTTCCAAAACGGCGGCGAAGATAGTCCGTGTCCATTATATTTCGTAAATTTGCAGTCGGCTAAGGCCAAAAGCTGGCCCGCAACGGCGGGCAGGCTCCCTACAAAACTGAAATGATACCGCCAGCGATATGAGTAAAAAGAAGGTGCTAATTGTCACCCAGGAAATGGAACCCTACACCATCGCGAAAGATATTTCGACGACCGTGCGGGCCCTGGCTCCCCATCTCCAGAAGAACCAGATGGAAATTCGCGTACTGATGCCTCGTTATGGCACGATCAATGAGCGCCGTCATCGTCTTCACGAAGTAGTTCGCCTTTCGGGCATGAACATCATCGTTGATGACAATGACTTCCCGCTGATCATCAAAGTGGCATCCCTGCCGGACAAAGGCGTCCGGATGCAGGTATACTTCCTCGATAACGAAGACTTTTTCAAGCGTAAGTTCGTCCACCACGATAAGGACGGCAAACCCTTTGACGACAACGCCGATCGTACGGCCTTCTTCTGCAAAGGTGTTATTGAAACAGTGAAGAAGTTTGGCTGGCCGCCAGACATTATTCACTGCCATGGCTGGATGACCAGCCTCATCCCCTTCTACTTGCGTACGGCTTACCAGACCGAGCCGCTGTTTAAAGACAGCAAGATCGTCTACAGCCTCTACCAGAGTGAAGCCGAAGAACACATCGATCCTGAGTTCGCCCTCAAAGCCAGCATTAATGCGCTGGCCGAGGAAGACCTTGCTCCCTTTATGCACGACGGAAAGCCAGACCTCCACGCCGGAGCCATCCAGTTCGCCGACGCCGTCATCAAGGGCTCCGCCGAGGTCAACGAACGCAACGCCGCTCTGCTGGCTGACGCCAAGATCCCCGTACTCGATGTACAGGGAGAGGAAGCCCCGGCCGCCAGCGTTGAATTTTACAAGAGCCTTCTTGAAGAGGAAGTCGCCAAGTAAATGACCGTCCGTTAAAAGACATTTCCGCGATCCCCGACCAACCGGAAACGGGTTTCGGGTGTCTTTAGCTAGCAAACAAGTCCTTTTCTTCCGGGAAAGGACTTGTTTTAGTTTGTCAGCGCGAATCAAGAGCTAAAACACCATAATCCCGCCCTTCGGCGCAAGCCCACTGAGCTTAACCGAAGAGCAGGTTTTGGCTCTTAATCCGCGCTACAGTACTACCATTCTACCATACTCCCCCCCCTTCCCCTCCCATCGAATGAAACTACATTTTTTCTACCCCCTTGCTGCGCTTGTTTTGCTGCTCATCTCCGCCTGTGTAGACCCCATCACCGTAGGGTCTGATTTGTTGGCCGGAGACCGGGCTACGCTGGGCCAGGTGACGGATCTGCCTTTCTCTACCAGCGTAGTTGAAGACGACAGCCTGCTTTCCTTCGGCTTTGTTGATAATGTTGCGCTCGGCACCCTCACTTTCGGCCAGTTGACCGACGACGTTTTTGGCGAATGGAAGCATGGCATTTACATTATCCCTACCCTCCGGCGAAACACAGCCGACGGGCAGATAGCCGTACCCGCTTTTGCCACTGATCCCTCAGTAATGGTAGATTCCGTCGTGTTGGTTCTCCCGATTGACACCGTTGTGGGGCTCTACGGCACCAACAATACCTTTGAATACCGCCTGAGAGAATTGGGAGGCACCATTGTGGATCAATTTCGCGACTACTACTCCAACGACAATCTGTCCCTGGGTTTTAATGACCTCAACCGGGACAACTCCTTCAC
>ENA-ORXT01005085-ORXT01005085.1-marine-metagenome-genome-assembly--contig:-NODE-5085-length-13129-cov-6.815277_pt1 | contig 13129 bp, 10 predicted proteins | sample MGYA00237868_ERZ511482 | MGnify/ENA metagenome assembly ERZ511482 | reverse complement strand
TGTCTTTACGGCTCTATTTTCTCTTCTGGCCTCAAATTATCTCAAACCTCGAGCCAATTATAAGTTCCGACAGCGCTATCTGACCATATTCACAAGAAGCCACGTTGAATATACAGGAAGGGGTGTTTGCTTATGATTTTAAGAATTTCACTATCAATGTGGGTAAGAAACTACCAGATGGAGAGCGGATAGAAGACGTACTGATCTATGATAATTCTGGAAGTGATAAGAGTCAGCTCAATATGCTTACAGCCAAAAGGGGCAAGATGTATTCGTCTGACGACAAATCCTACTTTGTCATGGATCTGGAGGATGGAGAACAGTATAGAGAATTGACACCTAACAAGAAAAAGAATTCAAAACCCTTTATAAGGACAACGTTTGAGAAATGGTCGAGGAACTTTGACATGTCAGATTTTCAGATGGAAGCCACAGATCTCAATCAACACAAGTCCAAACACGATCTCCTCAATACCTGGCAACTGCTGGAAGCTATCGACTCATTTGATCTTCAGATAGCTCAAAAAGCAACCGGAACACGATACGATTTCGATAAACTTATAACTCTGCCTGAAATTAAAAAACCAGACACTACGCAGGCCAAACCTAACACTGATGCCCTCCCAGAAAAGCTCACCTCGGCCATAGCCAAGAAAGATAGACACGTCAAAGACAACCTGAAAAGAAAAAAGAAGCCTACAAAACCAATCAAGAAACAAAAGGACACCTTAAACTTGGCTGGCTATAAGAGCCTCTTGGAAACCTTCAAGGAAAATGATGCCAAGAGTCTTATAAAAACCAGTAAGTATCAGTCTGGCAAAATCAATGATCAAATCAGCAAAGTAGAAAGAGATCAAAACAATCTTACCCAGGCTCAATCCCGATACATACTCAGATTCCATCAGCAATTCAGCTGGGCGCTCATATGCATCGTCTTTCTGTTCATCGGAGCCCCACTGGGAAGCATAGTGAAAAAAGGAGGCTATGGCTACCCTTTACTCATTGCCATCATATTCTTCATGCTTTTCATCATCTTGAATATACTGGGGGAGAAACTCAATAAGACTGGCGAGATAAATCCAGTGCTAGCTGCTTGGCTACCTAATCTCGTCCTGATCCCGATCGCAATCATAACCAGTTACAAAGCGCTCAATGATTCGACTTTCAGAAGTAATACCCTCGCTAAGCTGAAAGCCAGACTTTTCCTATCTAGCCAGTAGCCTGTTCGAAAACCAGACCTTTCACCTCAGTGTCTACTTCTATGTCTTTTACATCGCGACCGAGTAGGCGTGCCTTGATCTGTGTGATGGTCAGCTCCACTTCAGAACGATTTACGTCGAGGGTGAGGGTAGGATTCGCCGTCAGGTCCTTGGAGGCTATGCTGATCTTGAGATATTTCAGCGCTTCCATTAACTTGCCCATAATGGCGTAATCAAAAGCCAGAATGACTGGCTCAGTTTCATACTCAGTGATAATATCAACAGACTCCAGGGCAATAAGCGTTGCTTGCTTATAAGCCAGAATCAATCCAGAGACACCTAGTTTGGTACCACCGAAATACCTGACGACTATGCATCCCACATCCACCACTTCCTTGGATAACAATTGGTTCAGTATGGGCTTGCCTGCACTACCGGAAGGTTCTCCATCATCGCTCGCCTTTTCCGCACCTGTTCTGAGTCTGTAGGCTGAGCAGCAGTGGCAGGCCTTAAAGTGTGAAGCACGGAGACTGCTCAGTCTTTCTGAAAAGACATCCAGTGATGGCATGGGGAATAAATAGGCTATGAATTTTGAGCCTCGATCCTTGAACTCTCCCTTCGCTTCTGCTGCTATGGTCTTATAAGCATCAGACATCAACTGGAAATTAAGTAGACTGCTCCGATTGCCAAAGCTAATCCAATATAATTCAACTTACTCATGCGCTCTTTGAAAATAAAAATACCGACTAACGCCGTAAAAAATATCACCCCAACATTATTAATGGGAAATAGCACTGAACCTTCAATTCCGACTTCCAGACCTCTCAACAATAACCAAATGGTGAAGAAATTAGGAATACCGATCATTACGCCAGCTATGACATCTACTAATTTCACTCTGGCTACAGCTCCTGTAAATAGCATGAACAAAGTACCCCAGCAGCCTGCCAGGAAGAATAAAATAGTTACAAAAGCAACGCCTGCATCTACAACCTTTCCCGTTTCCTGAACATATAATAAGGTGATTTCTATCAGGCCACTACCCAAGAATACGATAATGGGCCAATACCAATACTTCCTGACCTCAGAATTTCCTGTTAAGATTCTCTTATCCGGCAGGTTTATAAGTATAATGGCCACCAAGGTCAGACTTATCGCAAACAGCTTTATAGAATTAGAAGTTTCCCCGAAAAATAAAAGGCCGACAACCACAGGGAACACCAAGGATAATTTCTGAAAAACACTAGTGATGACCATACCCACCTTCTGAATGGTGAATGCATTGACATTGAAGAAAATTAAAAATGAAGCTCAGGAATACGGCATATGGAAACCAGGTGGTTCCCAAAATGGCACCAGTGATCGGCATCTTACCATACACTAAAGAGCCGACTATGAAGCAGGTCAAGTAATTGAATACTATCGCATGCAGATTAGTAACCCCGAACTTGGGCAATAGCCTGAACTCTATGGCAAGTAATACATTACAAAGAACTAATATGGCTATTAACAGATCGTTGGAGTTTATATTGAAGTCAATTAGCTTTTACTTTGATTGTAAGTCGCATCTTTACACTTGTAAAAGAGGAACAGAAGAAATTACATTCACAATACACTAACAATCAATTAGTTACAGATTATAGAAAGGGTATATTTTTACCTTTCAACCCCGTATATTTGCCAAAAATAGATAATTGACCAACACAGATTCGCAATATGATAAGGTAATCTCTGAATGCAAGGAGATTTTTGATCTCAAGACCAAGGACTATGGGACGGCGTGGAGAATATTAAGACCAGCCTCTCTAACGGATCAAATTTTCATAAAAGCATCCAGAATCAGAAGCATCCAAGAGAAGCAGAAACAAAAAGTAGCAGAAGGAATCAAAAGTGAATTCATAGGCATCATCAATTATAGTATCATGACGATGATTCAGCTTGAGCATCCTGCAGAAGGCAAATACGAAATGGATACAGATTTGGCTTCAAGCCTATACGAGCAATATTCTAGAGAGACCAGGCAACTGATGCAAGAGAAAAATCATGATTATGGTGAAGCGTGGAGAGAAATGCGTATAAGCAGCATGACCGACCTGATACTTATGAAATTACTGAGAATAAAACAAATAGAAGAAAACGACGGAAACACCTTGGTCTCAGAAGGCTTGAAAGCTAATTTTCAAGACATCATGAACTATTCTGTGTTTTCAATGATTCTACTTTCTGAAAAAGGATAACCAGATATTTAAAGACAAAATACTATGACTTTATCAACAGTACTTTTTGGAATAGTGGGTATACCAGCTGTCATACTGACACTGCTCATGTACTTCGTTTTCAAAAACACTAAATCCCCCTTCATTTCATTTCTGCAGAACTACTGTGGCATTCTTTTCATTTTTTCGGGCTGGGTCAAGGCAGTGGACCCTTTGGGTACTGCTTACAAGATGAAGGATTATTTTGGAGAGTTCGAAAGTACTTTTTCAGAATCAGGGTTGAGTTTTCTAGCTCCTATGTTCCCCGTTCTGGGAGAATATTCTTTGGGTTTTGCAGTTGCGATGATCGTATTTGAAATAGTACTGGGGTTGATGTTGCTTACAGGTGCTGCACCTAAGTTTACCAGCTGGGCCTTCTTACTATTGGTTGGCTTTTTCACCTTTCTTACTGGATTCACATACCTGACTGGCTATGTGCCCAATGAGGTCAATTTCTTTGAATTTTCCAAGTGGGGAGAATTCAATGAGAATAATATGAAAGTAAAAGATTGTGGTTGTTTCGGAGACTTCATTAAGCTGGTGCCGTTTACTTCATTCCTTAAAGATGTCGCGCTTTTATTCCCTGCATTCATATTTCTATTCACACAAAAGAAGATGCACCAGTTCTTTAACAAGCCGATACGGTCAGGGCTCCTAGGCGTCAGTCTGGTAGGATTCATCCTTTATTGTTTCAGTAATTTCAAGTGGGACATCCCGCATATGGACTTCAGACCCTTTGCCAAGAATGTCAATGTCAGACAAGTAAAAGCCAAGGAAGCAGAAGCGATGGCTGGTGTCAAGATAACTGACTGGAAGATGAAGAATATCGAAACTGGAAAAATGATAACAGTCCCCAATGCAGAGTACATGGGCAAGGATCCAGAAAAGAACTATAAGAAATACAAAGGCGTCTATAAGGTCACAGATCAGATAAGAACCAAGCCATCCATCCCAGCAACCAAGATCAGTGATTTCGTCATCACTGATTTCTTGTTTCAGTAAGCTCTTATATTCTTCTACCACCCTTGTAAACGCATTCAGGAAAGAGCTGATAACTAACTGCCACGCGACCTGTTCGGGTTTTGCTTTTGCTCCAAGAGACTTAAGTGTACTGATTCCATACTCAACAGAGTCACTTGCTTCCTTGTTAGCTGCCGCCACTGTGAATTTAGCCGCATTACTAAAGAATGCCTTGAGGTCTATCTTGAAAACTGAATTCAATTTAGAGACTGGCTTCTTTAGAACTAATTGGTGGCTTTCAGACATACTCATTCCCTGAATCTGTAAAATAAATATACAGAAAGCATACTAAGCCAGTTGTAACTAATAATGAAGCAGTTTTAAATCCATGGCTGCATCTATACCCACAATCATATTGGTCCCACCACCACCCGGTAATTTTTGTATTTTAAAAATATCCGCCTCCGTTGCTAGTTCTATAGGCTTGTAAGCTTTCGAGTCACAAGGAATGACGGTGACAGGAGATTTATATATTTTTAACACCCCCATGATTTCTCCTAATATTTGGCTCAACTCTCTATCTTTAATAGAACCAGAAGTATCTACTACCACCGCAATTTTTGCAGAAACATCCCCTCTTAAAGAAGGTAAAACAAAAGAAGGATGACTTGCTTGTCGCCTGCTAGGACGGCTATAAGTATAATCTACTCGACTCCCAACCCCTTTGCTTATCGCAATATTCATACGGTGCTTCAATACTTGTTTCCAGTTCACCGTTGGTTTTAAATGTTCTTTTGCCCAACGATCCCAACCACCGGGAATATCACTTTGGTCTCTGTGCTCATTCAAAGCTTGCGCTACTGCTTTTCGAATCATTTCTACTTCTATACCATCTTTATGTTGTTTAGCATCTTGTAATTTCATCTCCTTTTCTTCTGGTGGCGTATCTGGTTCTAATTCCCAAGAACGGGGTTTACCATGTACGCCGCTACCTTCGTCTGGGTGGTCTGCTTGTTGGTCGTTATCCCCTTCTTGATCCCCCTTTTTATTATCGTCTTGCTGCTGATTATCGTCGGAATTATTATTATTGTTGTTATCTTCTGTTTCATCGCCAGGATTACTAGGACTATCGTCATTATCCTGTTGCTCTGATTCCTTTTGTTGCTGCTCTTTTTTCTTTTGCTCTAGGAGTTGTTGATAATAATATTCCGTCAATTGTCCTGGAGGTAACTTATAGGTTTCAGGGAAGACCAATGGAAATATTTCAGGAGGGGCTAATCCTTCCCATTTACTATCATTGATTTCCAAATCTGCTGCGACATTCCATAGCCCGTGTTTGGCATTAAAAGCCTTGGCTCTATCTCCATGTTCTCGTAATATATGAGAGATTTCATGTATCCAAACAAAGCCCAATTGGGATAAGGTGGATTCCAAATCTCCCGCATCCGCTATTTTTTGAACGGCATCAGGATTGAAATAAATATTTAAATGCTGGTCTATAGCGGCTAGAGGAACTTGATTGGTTAATTCGATTTGACATTGAAATAGGGCAGGGGAGAACCAGGGCAATTTTTCTGCACAGTAAGCTCTGGCAAAGCGTATGATGCTGTCTATTTCTTCCTTATTTATCTCTTTAGATTCTTCTGACATAATTTTTGTTTTTAATGTCTTATAGTCATGCCCCATTTAGTTTTTTTAGAGGGAGGGAATTTGATTTATTTTTTTGCAAAAAAAACAAATCAAATTCCCTCCCTCTAAAGAACCTATCTAATAATCAATTAACTTTTCGGCATTAATATTTCCACAAATTCCATTAAACCTTTTCTATTCGCTAACTGGGTAACTTTATCCATTAATTGCTGATAAGCTTCCGGAGAAACCTTTTTGGCACTTTCCAACCCATTCATAATAACTCCTCTACCGTCTTCTTGGTCAGGTTGAAACGCTTCTTTTAAAGAAACAAAAATAATATCTCGACGGTTGGCTTTGATTACTTGCTCTACCAAATCTATATAAGTGGCAACGGATTGGTGGAGTGCGGGAGAAGCAGCTCGTTCTTTGAGCACTTTTGTTAAAGAGCCAAATAAGACATAAATCTCACTATCATTTAATTTTTGCATATTGAGTTTGTCTTCCCCGTCCAAGACCTTAACGGGGTCTGGCAATTTTAAACTATTCAGAAATTCTAAAAAAGGAATCGTTACCCCTTCTCCAAGCGCTCCTTTAACCAATTCTAAGCAAGCCGTGGTAGCCTTTTGACCTTTCTTAGGGGCAATGCCCAATAAATCGCAAGAAGCTAACAAAGAGGCTGTAAAATCCCAAGTTCGAGGCGTTGCAAAAGCATAGGGGTCATTCTCAGGGCTGGTATATAATAGACTAGGAGATCGTTTTAAGAAAGCAGCAACCAACAATTTCCAATGGCCGACTAGGGCAGCGTGTTTTGTGGGGTCTATTTGGGGTAATTTTACTTTGGCAAACCCGCTTTCTAGTGCTTCAATATAAATATTAGCTGGTAAATCCCATTGTAGATGTACAAAACGATTCCGCAAAGGTGGGGATAATTCCCAACCGCCTGACATCATATCAGGTGGATTCGCTGCTGCAACTATTCGTACATTATTGGGCAAGGAATGGAAACCAACTTTTCGCTCTAATACCACCCGTAACAAAGCTGCTTGTACCGCAGGCGGGGCAGTCGTCAATTCATCCAAGAATAATAATCCATTGCCATCTTCCCCAAATTGCTCTACCCATTCAGGTATAGCATAGCGAACTTTCCCTTCATGTTGTACCGGCAAGCCTGAAAAATCGGTTGGGTCATGAATAGAAGCGATCAAGGTAATAACGGGAAATTTCTCTGCATGAAGGCCTTCTAGAAAGCTAGATTTTCCAACACCCGGTTTCCCCCATAATAATACAGGGATGCCCAGGGTTCCTTTTGGAGAGGGCGTTTGCATAGCAATTAATAAAGCTTCGGCACCTTTTGGGTAGTTAGTCATAAAGTAGAATTAATATTTTGTTGTTTAGACGAGTTGCTTGTTAAAAAGTATCCAGAATTACTCTTTCCACTCATCCTTAGGAAAGTAATTATAATAAGTGCGCCCAAAAAGCTTCAGCACAAAACTAGAAACCCCATTCATCGGCTTACCCGTTTCTTCTTCATTGGTAGCGATTATTTCTTCTAAGTAGTTTTCAATTTTGTCTTTGCGTTCTTTTTCTAGTTTTCTACTTTCAGGAAGTGGATTCGAGATCCAATCTAAGCATTTTTGAGCTGTTTTTCGGACAATTGCATTATCGTCTTGTTTGGCTACTCGTTCTACTGCGGTGAATACTTTTAATTCTTTAAAGACTCGTAAAGCAATCAAAGCATCCTTTCTAACCTTAGGATCTTCATTGATTAATTCTTGAAGAATAGGCTCAATAGCGATAGGATTTGGGTAATGGCGAAGCAGCTTTTTAATCGGATTTAGTGCTTCTAATTTTAGTGTTTTAGTATCTTTTAATAAATCTAATAAGGGTTGAAGATTATCTTTGACGGAATAGGTATCTAGTATTTTTTTGACGGCATAGGTAAGACGAGACTGGATGGATTCATCTACTTCTGCCGTTATTTTATCTAGAATATTAATATGTTCTGATTTGGCTAGTGCAGTCACTTGCCGAAGTGCGGCTTCTCGGATGGTCGAACTATCTTTTTTTAATAAATTAGTTAAGGCTATAAAATCCTTTTTATCCAATCGTTTTTCTAATAAGGGAGTAATACTTAAATTAATAGCAATGGCTAGTTTACTGGTATTCGCCCATTGAAGCATAGATAGTAAATCTTGTCCACTAGGTAGTAAAACGGCATCTTTTATTTGGCTATATAATTTCAATATAGCTCGCATATTTTCTAAAGAGCGTTGTTCTTTAAAGACAGGATAAAGTCGTTTCGCTAGTATTTGGTCCGTCATACCATTTATTTTCAAATGGTCATAAGCTTGCCCTGCTGCCTGTCTATTATTACTGGTTAGTACCGTATCATATAATAATTGTTCCTTTTCTTTGGTCGGTAGTGCCAAGGCACTCTCCATAAATAAGCTTAATTTTTCTCCTCCTAAAAGTGGATTATTTGTATAAAATATTTTTAAAGTTTCTTGGTGTATTGCTTTTCGATAAGGTTTTAGGCCTTTTAAAATGGCCGCTTGTGCATACTTATATTCAGGATCATTTAGGCGACTAGATAACAACAAATAAACTCGATCATTAGGATAAGTTGCCAATGCTTGATAGATAGCTTTTTTTGTTCGCTCCTCTGAGGAAATTGGTAATAATTGCAAGACTACTGGACCAAAAAAATCACAAATTTCTTTAGAGCGATAGGGCGATTTATTATAAAAAATTAAGGCATCATATCGACTTTGGTCTTCGGTCGTCAATAGATTAGCTACCTGCTGTAAAATAAGATCTCCTTCTCGGTGCTTTTGATAGGCTTCTGCGACCCAAGCTTGTTGCAAATATTTGGCATAAGGCTTCGGTCCTTGTACTTTCTTTCTAAAAGCCAATAATTGTTCTTGTATCTGTGTCCACTCTTCTGTTTGTAAATAACCCAATGCTACCAAAGGAATAGCATAAGAGAAGATAGTAGCAAAGCCTTTTGCCTCGCTACTAATTTGCGCGTATTTACCACCAGCCATTAGGCGTTGTGCAGTTGGAGGTAAGTCTAAAAAAGTACTTTTTACTGCTAGTACTTCCCCAAATAGGGTAGTGGTAATGACATAGTCCACCTTAAAATCCGCTATTGTACGGGTATAAGTAAGGTCGGTAATCTTATCTTTGGGTAGTGGATGATTCATGTCTATTTGGACGGAATTTTGGCGGCTTGGTCATTCTAGGGAATCTTGAAAAATAAATTTGAACATTTATTTTGTCTCTCTACTCTTTTGTTCTCCATCCTAATGCAACGGACCCACCTATCGTATCTCGATTGGCTCCTGTAACGGTTTGCAGTACATTTGGTACTTCCTCCATTCGTAAAACGCCCATCCAAGCCATTAAAATAGCTTCTTTAAATTGTATAATTGGTGCATCAGGAAGGACAACTTTTACTTTTAAAGGCGTACAATGTACTTGTAATCGCTCCATTAAAAATACGTTAAAGGCACCACCCCCTGTAGCAAGCAAGGTATAACTAGTTGAATTAACCGCTTCTTTCTCCAAAACTTGTTGAATAGATTGCGCAATTTGGTAAGCAATGTGTTCTACTACCGTGCGCAATTTGGAAGGTATTGTTTCGGGGTCATTATCTATAAGGGACAAAAGATGCTTTCCACCCCAAGCATTGTCTAGCGATTTAGGATAATTTTTTTTATAAAAATCAGGCGCATTCATAGCAGTTAATAGCGCTTCATCTATTGTACCTTCTGCTGCAATTTTACCATCTTCATCATATTCCAAGCCTAGTTGATTGGCTAATACATTGAGAATTTGATTGGCAGGACAAATATCAAAAGCCACCACTTTATTAGGCAACACACAAGAGACATTCGCAATACCGCCAATATTCAAATAAAAATCATGTCCTTTTAATAAATATCTATCAACGATGGGGGCTACTGGGGCACCTTCCCCATTAATAGCAACATCTTGATTTCTAAAATTATTAATGACTGTATAGCCTGTTGTTGCTGCCATAGCAGAACCATCTCCGATTTGTATGGTCATTCGAGCATGGGGTTCATGGAAAATAGTATGACCATGAGAGGCTATATAATCGGGAAAGACTTTGTGGGTATTGATAAAATCTAAAACAACTTCTCCTAAATAATGTCCAAAATAAGTATGTGTTTTGGCAAAAGTAAGCGCACTTTGGCTGGGTAGATTAAAGAGTCGATTATGCCATTTTTCGGGAAAGGGAATGGTTTCTGCGACTTGTAAAGACCAGTCTTTTACGTGGAGTTGTCCTGCTTCGTCTTTATCCACATCAAAATGGCAATAGGCAACATCCACTCCATCTAGGGAACTACCCGACATTAGACCAATGACTTTATGTGTATTCATGTTTTTAGGTAAGAAGTAAGAAGTAAGAAGTAAGAAGTATAAAGTATGAGTTATGTAATATTAAGGTATACTCAAAAACCTACTTACCTCATACCTCATACCTCATACCTAAGTTAAAATTCCTTCCAGCGCACAAATGCTTCCATTGCCTCATACTCTGCAAGACCCAATTCATTATAGGTATTAGCAGTTGCTTGATTTCTGTCCTCTGCTCGTTTCCAAAATTCTCTTTCATCAGAACCTGGGAAAGGCGCACTATCTTTTTGAGATTGGTGCATATAAATAGCCTTTCGTTTGTTCATTAACTCTTGTGGACTAAGTGGAACGGCCATTTCTATTTCATGGATGTCCCATTCGTGCCATGCACCTCTGTACAACCATAGCCAACAATCTTTTCGCCATTTTTCTTCTTTAAGCTGACGGAAGGCTTCAAAAATAGCATCTAAACACACCCGATGTGTGCCATGTGGATCTGCTAAATCACCAGCAGCATATACTTGGTGTGGCTTCACATTTTGTAATACTTCTTTTATAATGTCAATATCTTTTTTTCCTAATGCTTTTTTTCGTACCCTTCCTGTTTCATAAAAAGGCATATCTAAGAAATGGATTTGCTTATCTACTAAACCACAAAACCTAGCACCCGATCTAGCTTCTCCTCTTCTGATTAATCCTTTTAGTTTTCGTACAGCTTCTATATCTTTCTGCCCTTGTTGCTTATTTTTAATAAACTTTCTGGCACTTTTAATTTGTTCGATAGCTGCTTCATTGCCTGCTAAATCCCCAAATTCCTCATAAAATTCGATAAATCGGAGGGCATCATGATCGTGGACGGCAATATTTCCAGAAGTTTGGTAGGCCACATGCACTTCATGTCCTTGTTCGACTAAACGGAGGAAAGTTCCGCCCATAGAAATCACATCGTCGTCTGGGTGTGGACTAAAAATAATGACTCGCTTTTTGGTAGGTTTAGCTCTTTCTGGTCGGTTGCTATCATCCGCATTTGGTTTGCCACCTGGCCAACCAGTGATGGTATGCTGTAAACGATTGAAAATTTTAATATTGAGCTGATAAGCAGAGGTGTGTTCTACTATCAAATCACTTAATCCATATTCATTATAATCTATATCCGTTAGTTTCAAGATAGGTTTACCTACTTTTTGGGATAACCAAATAACTGCTTTAGATTCTAGATCTTCGTTCCAGTTACACATGCCCACCAACCAAGGTGTTTTTTCTCTAGTTAATTTACCAGATGCCTCTGTATCTAAAATGATTTTTATATTCGGATGATTTTGTAGGAAAGTAGCAGGCAAGGTTTCGCTAATAGGCCCTTCAACTGCTTTTTTGATAATGGGTGCTTTATGTTCTCCCCAAGCCATTAAATAGACTAGTTTGGCTTTCATAATACTAGCAATCCCCATTGTTATTGCCCAATACGGAACATTAGCTTCTAAGCCAAAATCTTTAGCGGCATCTCTCCGTGTTAGTCCATCTAGTTTTATGAGTCGAGTAACCGAGTTTTCCCAAGCACCTGGTTCATTAAAACCAACATGTCCTGTCCGACCTATCCCTAGTAATTGAATATCTATACCTCCATAAAAATCAATTTTCTTTTCGTAGGCTTCACAATACGTATCAATTTCATCCATTGAAACGGTACCATCTGGAATATTGATATTTTCAGGTTTGATGTCTACATGATCGAAAAGGTATTCCCGCATAAAATGCACATAACTTTGCTCCATATTGGGCTGCATCGGATAGTATTCATCCAAATTGAAAGTAATGACATTTTGAAAACTTAGCTTTTCTTCCTTGTGCATTCGGACTAACTCATTGTACACTTTAATAGGCGAGGAACCTGTTGCCAAACCGAGCACAATGTGTTCTCCTTCTTGCTGTTTTTGGCGGATGGCTAAGGCAACGGAGCGAGCTACATGTATAGAGGCTTCAGATGCATCTTTCCAAATACGGGTAGGCATTTTTTCAAAGGACTTGAACTGATACTTTAAGACCTTCATTCTTTTTAATGTTTTAGGTTTGTTTTTAATGGTAAATGGTAAATGGTAAATGGTAAATGGTAAATGATGAATGATAAATGGTGAATGGTAAATGGTAAATGGTAAATAGGTACTCTATGTATAGAACATTTACCATTTACCATTCACCATTTATCATTTACCATTCATTACATTCGTTCTGGCATTTCAATTCCCAACAAATCCATTCCAGAAGCTAGGGTATTGGCAACTGCCGCACTTAGCTGTAATCGGAAAGCCTTTGCTGCTTCGCTTTCTGCTTTTAGAATAGATAAATCGTGGTAGAATTTATGGTATAATCGAGCTAGATCATAGCAATAAGCAGCAACTAGAGAAGGGTCATAGTCTTTGGCTGCTTCTTGTATCATTTCGCCGAATTGAAACAATTTTATAATAATTGCTTTTTCTTGTGGGGCTAGTGTTTTGTAGTCTTTTGCCAAGCTACTATCTACATCTGCTGCCTTTCTAGCGACCCCACTACATCTTACATAAGAATACTGAATATATGGTCCAGTGTTACCTTGTAAATCTACAGATTCTTGAGGGTTGAAAGTCATTCTTTTGCGAGGATTGACTTTAAGTATAAAATACTTTAAAGCGGCCAATCCAATCTGTCGGAAGGTATTTTGCTGCG
>ENA-ORXT01005084-ORXT01005084.1-marine-metagenome-genome-assembly--contig:-NODE-5084-length-13129-cov-56.939933_pt1 | contig 13129 bp, 10 predicted proteins | sample MGYA00237868_ERZ511482 | MGnify/ENA metagenome assembly ERZ511482 | reverse complement strand
CCCCCCACCCGGGCCGCCGCCACACGCGGGCGGTTTTGTCGCGCGAGGAGGAGGCGACCCACCCCCCCGCCGCGTCGACGGCGAGCACCGACGCGGCGTGGCCGACGAGGAGCCCCGCCACGCGCCACACGCCCGCCGCGGCCGGGGAGGTGAGGTCCCCCGCCGCGGCGGGCGGCGCAAACACCCGCGCCGCCGTCGAGTTGGACGCAACCACCACGTCGGGCCCCCCGTCGAGCACCCGCACGTCGTACACCTCGTCGAGGTTGCCCGCCAACACCGTGTCGACGGTCAGTGCGGGCGCACCCGCACCCGCCCCCGCCCCCGCACCCGCACCCGCCGCCGCCGACGCGGGACCGCCCGCCGGCGGCAGCGCGACGCGCACAAAGACGAGCGTCTGGTCGGCCATGGCGGCGAGGACGTCCGCGCCGCCCGGCAGGAGCACCACATCCACCACCGCGTGGCCGACCTCGTCGTCGTCGCCGTCGCCGTCGCCGCCGCCGCCGTCGCCGCCGCCGCCGCCGTCGGCGCCACCACCCCCCCCGTCGGAGCGCGGGAGCCGCGTGGCGGCGGCGGGGAGCTCCCGCGCTGCCTGTGCGCGCGTCGACGGCGCGCAGTTGACGGCGCGGGGTGGCGCTGGGGGTGGGTGCCGCGCGTGTCGATGCAGCGTCGCGGCGGCTCTCTTTTTATGGCACTCGCCGTATGGTGCGTCCGTTGCCCACCCCCTGCCCGGCGTGTGCTCCCTCCCTCGACGCTCCCCGAGTATTCCCGGTCATGTGTTGTGCGGCAGCGCCGGCCGTTGCGTGTGCGTTGATGGCTGCGGCCCCTAAACGTAGTGGCCGTGTGGCGCTTGTGTTGGGAGGTACCCTGGGTGGCCGACGAGCCCAGTACAACGCAATTCTGTTTCTGTTTTCTTTTCACACAGGGTCAGATACAGTGATTTCTCGCTACAAGATTGCAGGCCATGGGATTGTTTCCGAAATGACATGCGTTTTCATGGATCCAGGTCGTCAAGGGGGGTACATTTGAAGCACTGCAAGGGCCTTGCTATATCACCCCCGATCTGCTAGCGAGAAGTCACTGCACACTTCTCTCTGAACGCAACTTTGTTTTTAAGAAGCCGTCGTGCTCGGCCTCGCCAGTGGATTGCCCTGCAGGGCAGCAGCTGCTTGACTGTGCTTTCACACGTTGCTGTGCCCCCATTGCCCGATGCCCGCCGCACACCATCAGAGCACTACCGCGGATTGGCCATCTCCCTGCAGTGGAGATCACGCCCGCGCACAATGACTATGAACAGCAGGCGATGCATCCGTTAGCCGCGAGCTAGGGGCCTCTCTGCGGATGCGTTGGACAGGCAGTAGAAGCCCCGGTGGCTGTGCACGTGAGCGCGCTGACGCTGGACTAACAGCCCGTCCGGTCGTTGTTGCCGACCCAGGGGCACCTCAAGAGGTTCCCTCCACCTCGAAATCCCTGAAATGTGCTCCCTCTATAGCTGCCGTATCAACCCGCCCAGCTGACCCTTCCTCTCAAAGCTCAGGAGCGTTCACCCAGTGCTCGCCCGCACCTCCCATCCCCCCTTGGGCGCTGCCCGCGACACCCCCCCTCCTTGTGCGTCCGCAGACGCTGGTGGGAGCCGAAGCAATCCCCGCACACTCCGCACACTGGCCGAGGGCGACCCCGCGCGGCACTGACGCCCGCTCCACCGCCGCCACCACTTCCGCCTACAGAGCCCGCGCCGTGCACCGCCCGGACGTGCTTGTTCAGGTGGTCCCGCTGCTGCCACGCCGTCCCACAGTGCGGGCAGGTGTACGGGCGGAGCTTGTGGTGAATGATGCGCACGTGGCGGTTGAGGTTGTAGCGGTGCCCAAAGGTGCTGGCGCATTGGCCGCACGCGTGCAGGCCGGGCGCGCCGGGGGGGCGCTTGCGGTGGCCGCCACCAGTGACCCCGCTCGCGCCGTCGACCTTTCCGTCGAAGTTTGTGCGGCTGCCACTGGGTTGGCCTCGACGGCCGCCGCCGCCGACGCCGTCGCCACAGCCGCCGCTGCCGCCGGTGCAGCCACCACCACTGCGGACCCAGTTCGCGGACGGCGGAGGCACTGTCGCCACCCCCGAGGAAGCTGGTATGTCGCCGGAGCTGCGGGAAAGCGGGGTCACCCCCCCCGTACAGGCTGTTGCAACGACGGGAAGGGAGCGGCTGCTGTTGGCTTGACCGCCAGGAGGCGAGCCGCCGTTGACGCCCGACAAACGCAGCGCACGGGCGGGAGAGGAGATGTTGCCGCCGGCACTGCCGTCACCGTCGGCGCCACTACCTACGGCGACGCCACCGAGGACACCAGTCACATTGCCCCATCGGGCGGGGACCGGGACAGGCACTGTCGACTGCCCCGATGCCGGCATCACAGTTGTTGGTGTAGTGGCCAACTGGCGGCACCAGTCAACAGACGACAGTGGCGGTGGATCACCGGTCGACTCCGACGGCGTTCTAGCCGCGGCCCCTTGTAGCAGATGGCGACCACCACCACCTTGCCGCGGGACAGGATGTGTCGCGCACGGTGACTTGGGGGGCGCCCACGCCGACTCTGCAGGTGTCCAGGCCGACTGGAGAGGCCCCCCGGTCGCCGTCTCTGCCGCCAACGCTGGCACGACGCCGCTCGTCGTGGATTGTTTGCCAGCAGACGCAGACGCGTGCGTGAGCGCCGTGCACAATGGCCGCGCGGCGCTTGGCAGCAACAGAGCCGTAGGCATTGCTGGGGAGCGTAGCAAGCACGTCCGCGTTGAAGCGGCGTGGTGGGGTGGCGCCACTCCAGCAGTGTCAATTTGGGTATTGTCCAATGGGGTCAGCGGCGAGGGTAGACCACGCACTGCGACGGGGTGTACCGTCGCAGGCGCTACACAAGGTGGCGGGGACAAAGGTTGCCCGCAATCACGAACTAGTCGTAGCGGTGGCGGCAGCGGCGGCGTCGACATCAACATTTCTACCGCAGAGTTGTCGCGAGCCAACATGAAGCCGCCTCGTTCCGTGGTTGTGCCGACAGCGACGGTCGACTCCCCCACAAGAGCGTTGCCGTCACCCCTACGCATGCCACCTTCTTCCACCCGAAGCGTGGTCAACACGGTCGCTGGGGACGGAGGAGACCGCAAGAGAGGTGACGGTGCCGCCCACGATGCCGCCACGCCGCCTGCCCTCGGGGTGCGCTCGACCGGCGTCGCCGCCGGTAGCGGCGACCCCGCGTCACCGCTGCTCGGGCCGCCGCCGTCCACACGGCGCCCGGCCACGCCGCGGGTGGCGAGGAAGCGCGCAAAGGAGGGGAGTGGGCGGTCCATGGCCGTCAAAGGTGACGGAACGACGCACGTCGGTGGTGGGGATGACAGCGATACGCGGCGTTGCACAGGGAACGGGGACAGAAGGAGGGGTTCACCCCCGCCGAAATGCTGCGCGGGGGCGCCATTGCTGGACGTAACGCTGGCTGAGCGCGCCGGGTGGAGCCAAGTAGCTCGGCAGTGTCGCCCAGCCGTCCGGCTGCAGGGGGTCAATCCAGCGAGTGCGCGTCTCGGGGCCGTTTGCGGAAGCAAGTCTGACCCTGGTGTTCACCCCTCGGGCGGCTCGTGCTCTGAGAGTCTTTTCCCTCACCCAGGCACTGGGACCGTGCCCCGAGGTTTGCTCTTGTGGGCACGAATGTTGACCCCGTCCACGAGATCTGGCGCTACGCGAGGTTGCCCCGACTCTGGCAGTGTCCACCCCGTACCGTTCCTCCGCAACGGCACCAGGATGTGTACGCACACCGTCCCCCCCCAGTCCTCTCACCGACGTGCCCTACCCACCGGGCTGGGGCGGGCACCGCACCCCCATTGCCGCTACCCCAACAATGACCCACGATACATGGCACACGGCCAGCGTCCATCCCCAGACTGAAAGACTTCGTCTTAAGACCGGGGTCGGCAATTGGTCACCCCTCGCCAAATCAATAGCAATCCAACGGTCAGGGACACAGGGCCTTTTGTCAGGGCCCCCAGGAGACAAAAGAACTGGGGTCACATCAATGACCGTCGCGCCTGAGTTTGCATGGCGCCGCACGTCCATCGGACGGCCGTTGTGCCATATTCTTCCGCTATACCCAAGAGCGCGTCGACTGGCGAACTCGTGCGTCATGCTCACGCGTCCGTGCGTACTGACCTGCTTGCGTGCCCCCTCAACAAACTTGAGAGGAACGTGGTGTCGGCCAACAGAGATGCGCAGCACAGCCAGTGAATTGGCTAGTTTCGACCAAGATTGGATGTTTTTCTTTTTGAGAGTTGAGGTATACAGTAGATCGCTCCATGTATCATACAACATGAGTACATTCAGCTGAGTGCGACGCAGACATGGCGCTGTTTTCCGTTTCTCAGTACTTATCATGATGGTCAGCTCTATCACATGAAGAAGTGCGACACGGAGTCACGACATGCCAATCACAGCTATAGTACGGTCAGCCCGCGTTGTAGGCCAATGTGATGGGTGCATTGATGGCATGGAGCGATCTGCACCAACCATGCGCGGTCACTACCGTGCCTATGAAATCCATGCAGCGTGGTGGTGGCCCACTGGGGCTCCTAAGGTGCCCTCCGCTGTCGAAGAGAAACACGTATAAGAAGAGTGCGGAACAATAACCAATTATGGACTTTCGCACTGGATGGGAGTCTTCCTCACGAAATCCCTAAGCTGCGCTCCGTTTGTACGGACTCAGAAAAATGTCTAAGGCTGATTAGTCGTTGTCATGGTTCTGACTTTGCAGGTAAAGGTCTGCTTAGCACATTGACGAAGGTGGTCGGAATCGCCCCTCAGCGCTTGGAGGAGGGGGAGCCCGAGTCTGGTCGTCATTTCTGATGCGGGTCGACAGTTGTCCTGGACAAGCCTAGAAGCACAACTCCCCCAGTCGGCACTCGCGATTTCGTGCGTTCTGCGGTTCTGCTGGCCCAGGGCATTGCTATGGCACAACGAAGTGTCCAATGGGACTGCACTTGGTATGTTGGGCCGCGAACAGGCGTGCTTTGGACAAGAGATGCCTCGAGCAGACGTAGGCTGACCGACCCCGAACGGCCATCCGCGCGGTCACCGCATCGATGCGCTGCAGACCGTCGATGCGCGGACCTAGCGGAAACCCGGCCCCAGCTGGGGCCAACGGTTGCAGCCGATACATCGTCAGAACAGAGGACACTTGAACGGGAGCCTGAACGGGAGTCCCGTTCAAGAAGCCCTTGAACGAGAGGTTTCCCGTCCAGGCGCCTGTGGTGTAACAACGGCCTGAACGGGAGGAGTTCCCGTTCAGGGAAGCTGCGCCAGGCCCTGAACCATCTCGTGGCTGATCTCGAGGTCATACAAGACTGTCGCACTAATCCAAGCCAATGATATCCCTGCAATGGGTTGCGAAGACGTAAACTGTCCAGGTCGGGGTCCTGCACGGGCCTGGATGCCTTTTGCCCACGACGATGCGGTGCACAAGAAGTGGACGCCAAGAAGTGTTCTCGGACCTGAGGTGCACGCCCGAGACCCCGGCCGCCGCTCCAGAACTTACCCGGAGTTGCTCCGTCAAGTCGATCGATGACCAAATATTTACAAACTTCGTGAGACTGCGAATGATGTCAAGCATATAAGAGAATGGCCGGCCAATCAAAGTGAGCTATGCCCCACGTAGCCCTCGTGGTAGGTCGGTCGTCTCTATGGAAAACACGGACTTACCGTGTCGATTGGAGGCACCTCAGAGTGACAGGCTAAAGCCTCCGATGACCTGACCCTCCACCACCGCGCCGCCGGCGAGCAAGACCACTTCATTCGTCATCCGAGATCGGAGCGCCCATGTCGATCATTCCCGGCTTTTGCAGTCGTGCGCCATCGCCCCCCCCCAAGCTGGGCCCCCACCTACCGTGCTGGGTCTTTGAGCCAGTCTTCCAACAGGTAAGTTGTGCGCTGTTTGTGGTTGGTTCATCTCCTGTCTATCGTTCGTCTGTCTGTCCTTGTGTGTCTTCCATCGAGGTCATTGCACCGGATGTTGAAAATAAGAGGAGCTGATATGATTTCCAGGCTGTATGGGCACATGTAAGCAACCAAGAGCACCAGGTCAGTCCCACAGGCGCATCTGATTGCTGGAGAGAGTCGGTCCGAAAGTCAGTCTCTGTCCACCAGGACAAATTTTGGGGATCAGCAATATGATGAAGGACCGACTTACATATCAACAGCTGAGTCTTGCTTGCGGGGCCGTGCCACCGGCACCGCGTGGGTCGGCCCAGCTACCTTCCGTCATCTTTGAGAGCATGCATGAGAATCGCACGTTACTGTGAAGACAAGCTGCTCACCGTACCAACCTTGTGGTTCTGAAACGGGCCAAAGACGCCATGGATTGTCATCACGGTTTACGTACACGCGTGCGAGGCGAGGCACCCTTATGAATGGCGGGTGCGTGAGGCATGGAATGCGGGAGGCCGTTGACGGGCGGGGACGTCCGAGCCCGTCGCAACACGCATGTCGTTGGCGAGGGAATGGGCGAGATTGAGTGCCAGCACGGGGCCACATCATGTGCGGGGGCGTGGGGGAGATCGTCAGAACTGTGGACACTCGAACGAAAGCCTGAACGGGAATCCCGGTCAAGGAGCCCTTGAACGGGAGGTTTCCCGTCCAGTCGTGTGTGCTGTATCAAAGGCCTGAACGGGAGGAGTTCCCGTTCAGGGAAAAGCTGTGAACCATCTCGTCGCTGATCCCGAGCTCATGCAAGACTGTCGCACTAATCCAAGCCAATGATATCCCTGCAATGGGTTGCGCAGACGTAAACTGTCCAGGTCGGGGTCCTGCACCGGCCTGGATGCCTCTTTCCCACGACGATGCGATGCACAAAAAGTCGACGCCAAGGCGTGTTCTCGGACCTGAGGTGCACACGTGTACTACCGTCCATGCATGCTCTTTGTCTGCGTATCGTGTATGTCTTTCTCCCACTTCCTGATTGGGTTTCTCTCTCCCCCCTCCTCCCTACGTCCGTCCCTCGCTTCGTGCAATCTATCTCGTACGTCTTCTGTTTTGTCCCGTTGTATCGTTGCTCTTGTTTCTTAGGCTTCTTCTCTCTCGATATCTCGAGCTCTCGTTTGATGTGTGTTCGGATGATACGTCTTCTTCTGCGGTCTTTGTGCCTCGTTCGCGGTACTATCTGCCGACTGGCTCCCCCACTTGTGTTGCTGCCGCCGCTGGTACATGGTCAGCTATGATGGGTGCATCGTTTGGTTGTCCTCATGGCTGTAGTCTCAGCCGTGATCCCTCCAGAATTAAAACAGAGCAGCGTCGACGAGCAGTGTGCATGGGTCGCCAGTTACCTGTCATCGTCTAGAGATTAGCGCAATAGTGATTGACGCTGGTTATCAGGAGTATTAAGTGTGTGTCTCGCGATCTCGTACCGTCCGACCTCGAGATCCGGTCCGTGCACCTGAACAACGTTTGTATCAGGAGTTCCCTTGTTCAGGCGCCGTGCCGTGACAGGGGCCTAACGGGGTTTCCTCGCGTTCAGGATGACCACTGTTCTGACGATGCAGTGATACGCCGCGGGCGGCACGTGGAGGGGGCGGAGGGAACGCAAATGTGGTCGCGGCGGGGTCAAGCGCGGAGTGGGGACGAGGACACTTCCTTGTTCCTGTGCGGTGGCGGTCGTCTGCGCCCCGTGGAGCCTCGAATCACAGAGCGAGGCCGCTGTGCTCGGATCTGACGCGGACCTTCCTCGAGCGACCGTTCCGCTCTCTCCTCAGTGCCTGGCCCACCAGTGCGGCGAGTGGGGCAGTCTCGCAGCGGGTTCGCTGGTTCACCTTTGTCCCGGCAGTGCTGGGTCTGCGTTCTCTCTCCGCCCTACTATCTGCTCGTCGATCGGGATAGACGCTTCGGCGCGCCCACTCAGACGACACCGAGATTGCTGGAGGGAAGAATCGTGCAGTGCCCAGCTGCATCCGCGCAGCCTCGGGACTGTTGTCGAGATATTAGCGAGAGGACATTGAGTGCTTCGTATGTCCCGCCCGCAGGACACGCCATTGCTGGCCCACAAGCGATCTTGTTTATCTCAGATTACGATTCATCTCGTGGGGTGTGACGTTTTGCTTCGCTCCTCTCCTCGGGAAGAGGTGACTACAGTCAATATCCGCTTATGTCGCACCCTGACGCACATGACAGGCATGCAGGAACAGGTGGGCTACAAAGTGCGTGCCGCGACAGGAAATAATTTTTTCCCCACTCCACAGTGCCAGGAAGGCCGATTCTGGGCACAATTGCTCTCCCAGTTATATACCAGGGTGCTGTATAACTGGAGTGGATAAAACCGGATATTGACTGTACTGGTCTCAGATGACAAGAGGGCGTCCCATCACGGAAAGTGGGGTCAAGCGTGAAGTGACTCGACACCAAATTTGCGACAGTCTTCTTGCATGAAATTCTAGGCACGTGCGTGCAATACCCTGGCCTTCAGGGCGGTGGCGCGCTTGGCGACGCATTAGGCTGGTTCAACAACGGTTGAAGCCCTGTTTGGAGGGGGTCGCTCGACCACTTCAGGGGGTGCCCAAGGGTTCCTAAATACGAACAGAATTGGATTTAGGATCACGCGTACGGCTATGCAGTCCGCACTTGAATTCGAGAAGATGCAAATGAGGGCACGGTCAGTGGAAGTCGTGGATCTCCGAGGCCGCCCTCCGATTTTCTACGGCAGGAAGGACAATCACACTGGTTGCGCAAGCGTTCCTTGCATGGCCACACGGCAGCCCTCCATTATGGAAACCGTGGCCTGCATCGATCCGCTCTGCCGCCCACACGGTTCGGACACACAGGGGCGGCGGATCGCAACTGCGCCAGCCCCACCACCCACCACGGGTTGCCGGTGCGCCCCGCAGCCGTCCCGAATGCCGGCGCGCGCCACACCCCCCACAGCTGCCGCACGGACGGGTTTCGGGTCGCCACCGCGCCCCGCGCACCTCCCAGCTGCCACATGCGCGGATCGCGGGTCGTAAGCGCGCCCCGCACCCCTCACAACCGCCGCACGGACGGGTTTCGGGACACCACCGCGCCCCATGCGCCTCCCAGCCGCCACACGCGCGGATCGCGGGTCGTAAGCGCGCCCCGCACCCCTCACAACCGCCGCACGGGCGGGTTTCGGGTCGCCACTGCGCCCGCGCACCTCACAGCCGCCACACGCGCGGATCGCGGGTCGTCAGCGCGCCCCGCACCCCCCACGGACGCCGCACGGGCGGGTTTCGGGTCGCCACCGCGCCCCGCCCCCCCCACAGCCGCCGTACGGATGCGTTTCGAGTCGCCTGTGCGACCACCTGCACCCTCACAGCCGTCACAGGCACCCATGACGGTGCGCGGCTGATCTACTCTCCCTGCAGCGGACGTGCGCAGCGCGCATGTTGTCTCGCTCGACCCGGTTGTACGAGCACACGCAGCTTTGTTTTCTCTTTGTACCTGTGGCCCGGTGGTGTGTCGGTGCCTGCGCTCGTCGGCGGTAGCATCAAGCGCAGCGGTGTACCGGCGCGTCTATAGATCCACGAGCAATTTTTTATGCACGAGCCTGGCTGGTGTTCCACTCGTTGCCCACCTCTTGCACCGTATCTTGCCTTTCACACCACTTTGTTTCCCCGCCCACCCTGGCTCTCGCCGAGTTTCCCCGCCCCCCATTTTTGTACTGGTGCTCTTATTGCGACGCCGGCTTCCCCCCCTCTCCTCTTTCCGGCGGCATCACACCGCCGCCCCCAAGGCGTGCACTATCACAGCACTGCTGGCCCCCCCTCCACCCCGGTGCATCGCCAACACCTATTGCTTGAGATTCTTCCTCGTCCCCCGTGCGTGCCGTTGTCTCCCACGCTGGTTGAGCGCTTGCGTTGGCCGTGCCAAGGCCTGGTGCATCGAGAACACCTATTGCTTGAGAATCTTCATCGTCCCCCGTGCGTGCCATTGTCTCCCACGGTGGTTGCACGCTCCCGTTGGCCGTGCCAAGGCCTACGAGGGGTGTCGCGCGCTGGGAGAGAGTGTGGCCTACGGTGGTCGGGGGGCGTTGGTGGTGAAGTGGTGCGTGGTGTCGTACGCAATGATGGCCGCGGCGGCGGCGGCAGCGGCGGCGGCGGCGGCGGCAGTGGGGGGCGGGGTTGGTGGCACCACCACCACCGACGTTGGTGGTGGTGCACCCGCGCCAACAGCCGCTACGTCGGCTGTCGCTGCAAGGCTCTCCCCCCGCTTCCGTGGCGGTGATATCGCCGACCACAACGATCCCCCTCGTCATGTATTTGCAGACACGCGAGCGCAAGATGCCGACGATGCACGCCATCACGACAGCGACGGGGACGCCCACGTGGCGCGTTGCTCCCCCACGATCAACGACCTCGCCTCACAAATTGAGGACGACGTGTTGCACGAGAATGTGGCGGGGTCTCGGGCCACGGCACCTCAAGATGACGAGCGCTCTCCACGTGTCCCAGCCCGCCGTGGGCGCGGCGGACCGTCGAAGGGCGTGTCTCGAGGCGGCGTTGCCCGCCGCGCCGGTGGTGTTCCCAACAGCGGCAGCGGCCGCGGACGCGGCCGCAGTGGTGGTGGACGGGGACGAGGCCAGGGCGGCCGGGGCCGTGGTCGAGTTGGTGCTGGGCGCGGCCGCAGTCGTGCGCAACGCGGCGCCAATGACGAAGCCGGCGACGGTGCCTCAGTTCGTGGGGTCATGGTGACCATGGACGAGCGGCTGTTTGTCGTCTCCAAGTGGGCAGATGAGGTCGCTTTTCGCGTTGCGTCCCACGGGTCATCATCTAGAAGCCTCCAACTACATTTGTCCAACATTATGGGCGACTTGCTCAAGGCGGACATGGACGGTCAAGACGCGGCGGCCACCGCCGTGTCCGCGGCGGCGGCGACGCTGGGATCGTCGGCGGTAGGACGTGCCGCCGGTGCGTCGGGGTCAGAAGCTGGAGGGACGGCGGAGTCAGCGGCGGCAGACGCCGGGCACGCTGAGTCGGGGTCTGCGGCGGGTGGCCTCGAGGCCTCACGCAGCGACGCGGCCGAGCCGCCCATGACGCTGGCCTCCATTGGCCGGGATTCGCTGGCGCTTTGCCGCGTAGTCAGGGCTGCACAAGACCTTCACACCGCGGCCGAGTCGGTGCGGGGCCTGACGGGGACGACGGGGGAGCAGGAGGCGGCCGCCGTGCGTCAAATTGTTCTGAAAAAGGCTCGAGATTGGCATGGCTCGGTCCAAGATGTCGACGAGATTCTCCAACTCGCTGACAACACGATGCGGTACGTCGGTACCCCCCGTCGGTCGGGCATCCGCGTCAGCGGTGCCCTACCTCCCGTGCCACCAGCATCATCCGGGAGGGCGCCCGCGGCAGACGAAGACGCGGGCGGCAGCATGTTTGAGGACACGTCGGACGTGTGTGAGAACCACGAGGACGCCGGAGCGGACGAGGAGGACTTGATGGAGGGGGACGTGGGCCTGGATGAGGAGGCCCCGGTGGGGGCGCCTTCTTTCGGCACTGGTTCGGCGTCCAGGCATTGTGTGGGGGCGCGCAGGGCTCTGGGGGGGACCACATCTCCTGGGGGAGGCACCATGGAGTTGCCAGACGGGGGACGGCGGGCAGCGGCGGCCGCTCTGCTGCAGCCACCGCTTGCTGTTGCCCCTGGGGGCGCGAGTGGGCGGTCTGGCCGTGACGGTCAGCCCGCAGCTGCGGCCACCCAGGCGGACAAGGCCATGGGGGAGGTGTTGGCGGCGATCACGGCCAACATGATCGAGAGCAGTCGACGCGCCGACCGCGAGCTGTGCGCCAAGTCGGACGAAAGGCATACTGCGCGTGTGGCCAACCTGACGAAGCTCATCCTGGCCGAGCCGGATAACCAGATGTTCAAAGACATGCTGGCTGCCGAGATGGCAGCCCATCGGCAGTGACATTTTATTATTATTTTTTAAGTAATATGCTGGTGCGGAAAAAAAAAAAAACATCCAATCGAACACATCACCAGTGGTAGCGACCGTGGGCAATCATGTACTGCAACACTTGCTGCTGCACGCGGCTTCTCGCGGCACTTGCCGCCGCGGGGAGAGGCACCGCGGATCCGGGCGCCGCGTTGGCCACGTCGGCCGCGTCCACGGCCACTTCAGGGGACGTGTCGCCAAGCCGAATGCAAACGTTGTGGAGCGTGGCGCAAACCGCCACCCACTCCATTAGTCTGGTAAAATCAGCATCCGACGCCACTGGTGCCCGTAGCTCCTTGAGACTGGCAAAGCGCCCCTTGAGTACACCAATGACCTTCTCGGCCGAAATGCGGCGCCGTGCATGCTGGTAGTTGTAGTTGCGGTTGGCACGGATATAGGCCGCTGGCCCCTTGTGAGGTAGAAGCACGCGAACAGAACCCAGCATACCCTTGTCACCCAAAAGGTATTGGCCAGGGGAGAAGTACCGCTCTGGGTAAATATGCCATGGGGCAGCTGCTTGCACCACCGTGTCAGGCACCGCGCCCGTAAAGCCTTGGACCACGCTCGTGATCCGTAGGTCCCAATCACAGGAAATCAGTACATTCACGCTGTAGCGCTTGTGCCTGTCGAAAAAACACCACGGGTCAACGCTAGGGGCGTACGCAAAAGGAATGGTAGTGCCATCAACCGCCCCAATGCACCCCCTAAACCCATACCTCTCCTCGGACTGCCGCGCATGCGCTTGGCGCTCGGCAGCAGTAGGCCAACGGACTTCGTCGGCCTCCCAACGCAAAATGGCCGACAAAACCCGCTTGGTCGCATTGACTACAGTTCCTGGGGAAACCCCGAAGCGCTGAGCCACGACTATAACAGACGCCGCGTTGCCATAGTGGCCGAACCGAAACAGAGCAATTGCGAGCTGTATACGGACGGATAGTTGCGGCCGTCCGGACGGCGGATAAAAAATATCAGACGCCGTCAAGTCCAAACGAGACACAAGGTACTCAAACGTGCTCGCCTCTACACGCAGATGCGCGCGAAAGTACAAGGGTGGCAGTGCGTGCAGCACCCTATCTCTCCAGTCCCCAGACTTGGGAATGCGATTGCGACGGGAGAGCATGTACCGAGTCGCCAGCAGGTGAGTGAGGCGCTGGTGTGTGCGCGCCGCAACCAACAGCATCCCCAACTCA
>ENA-ORXT01005083-ORXT01005083.1-marine-metagenome-genome-assembly--contig:-NODE-5083-length-13131-cov-3.854910_pt1 | contig 13131 bp, 8 predicted proteins | sample MGYA00237868_ERZ511482 | MGnify/ENA metagenome assembly ERZ511482 | reverse complement strand
CCTCTTTCTTTTACATCATAGGTTCGGTAGAGCCGAAAGACTTTAAACCTGACCGCAATTTCGTTTGATTTCAGGAAGGCGATTTCCTAAGTTACTGGTTCGATATGCCGTTAGAATTATTTCTCCTGACTCAGTAACTTTAATTCCTCTGGCTGGCTGTATTTTGCCTTGGCTGGTTTCTATTGGTTGGGGGATGATAGATGTAGGATTGGTTTCTCCATTGACTGTAACGTTAAAAGAGTTTAGAGGTAGTCCTGGTTCGGAGAGAACACCGCCCTTTCCATTGATATTTAGTTCATTTTTAGCTGCTGATTCTCTATTGGCACAGGCTTGTTGGATTGTTTGTTCTGGTTCAACTGGGTTTGTGGGTAATTCCGTTGCACCTTGAATTGAATTGGTGTCGGGCGTATCAATTATCACATTACCATTGAGGCTAAATCTAGAACTAGCGTCAATATCATTAGTTAAGCTATTTTGAACCCGCTCTCGGATGCCAAACAAAGATTCGGTATTGATATTTATATTGCCACCTTCTCCTCGTTCTGCACTAGCAATTATATCGTTGTTGCCATCAGCAAAAGCAATAATAAACCGACTATCAATAGTTAAATTACCACCATTAGCGTTATTGAAAGCTTGGGAGGAGATAAAACTATTACCTCTCAGTTTTATATCTTCAGCTACCTGCAAATTAATATTTGCTCCATTTCCACCAACTTCTGATTGAGTAGCAGCATCGATTTCTCCTTCGTTGTTTAAAGTAATTGAATTAGCCACTATATTGATATTTCCTGCTTCTCCTGTACCTGGTTCTTCTGTACCAAGAGTCTGAAAGTTACCTACAGTAATTGTTGCTCCATCTTCAATGGTTAATTCATCTGTATTTACTATTAGTTCTCCTCCGCTACCAGAACTTTCAATTGCGTTGGCAACTAAACCACTGCGTTGTTGTTCAGATTTTCCAGTTAATTCAATAGATTTTGCAGCATTAACGGTCAAGTTTCCCGCGCTTCCTTCTCCGCTAGTACCTGTTGCTATTTGCGCTCCGTCACTTACAGTCAGTTGTTGAGTTTCAATTCCAATGTTGCCTGCATTTTCATCGCCAACAGTGTCAGCGCGAATTTCTGAGCCATCGGTTAAAGATAAAGTATTGGTATCGATCATAATATTGCCTGCATTTCCGCTCCCGCTGGTACTGGCAAAGATTCCCGAAGCTTCTTTTATGATTACCATTCCACTAGCATTAAGGTTGATGTCTCCTGCATCCCCATTGCCACGAGCATCGGCAAGAATCAAAGCTCCCCCTTCTAGAGAAAAATCACCCGTGTCAAGGTTAATTTCTCCTGCGTTGCCTACTCCATTTGATAGGACTTGAACGTTTAATTGGGTAAAGCCTATCTCTGGATTATCATTACTACCATCTAAAGAAATTCGCTCTGAAACATTTATGGCTAGATTGCTTGCATTTCCCTGTCCATTGGTAAAAGATAAAATAGAGCCATTGCGAATGTTCAATACTTGAGTATCGAGAGAGATAGTACCAGCATTACCTTGAGCGTCTTGTTCTACAGAAGTAAATATCTCACTATAATTATCTCTAGTTCCTTCTAGGATTATTCGATCTGAAGCATTAATTTCAACATTTCCTCCTTCTCCTTCTCCCATAACATTCGCGAAAATGTCGGCACCATCTTGGAGCGAAAAATTAGCTGTATCAATCAAAATGTTTCCTGCATTACCTTTTCCAGTAGATCCTATTTGAACATTTAGTTGACTAATGCCATCGATTGAAAACTGTTCGGAAGTATTGATATTAATGTCGCCTCCATTTCCTTCTCCCTCAATATTTGAAATGATGAAAGATAAATTTTGGGCAGACAAAGATTTGGCATTAACGCTTATATTACCTGCATTACCAATTCCATCTTCTCTAACTTGATTCAGAATATCTCCTCCATCAAGTATGATTTCATTGGCAGTAACTTGAATATTCCCCGTGTTACCTTGACCATAAATCTTGGAAGTTAAAGCAGCGCGATCGCTAATTTCTAATCTATCAGTTTTAATACTGATTGAACCAGCATTACCTTGAGCAGTACTTACTAACTCAGGATTTCTTGGGCTTTCAAAGTTGGGAGCAAATTCTTCAGTACCAATTTGAGGAGGTAATCCGACATGATTGCGAATTGCTGTATCTAGATCGTCAATTTCTGTATCAAATGTTTCATCGCCACTTCCTGTTAACTTTACTGATTCAGTTGCATTGATTGTAATATTACCTGCTTGAGCCTCAGCAGAACCCGCATTTTCAGCGATACCTGCAAATAGTTCGCTTTGTCCAGAAAGAACTAAATTTTTGGCGTTAACATTGATAAATCCTCCTCCTCCAGCCGTAACATTCACAGAAGCAAAGTCGGTTAATGTGACATCTGCCCTTTCTATTCCATCAGGAAAATTAAAACTACTATCTTCACCAATTTCAATCTCTCCTGCTGTTGATAATCCGCCCAAATTGACCCTTCCACCAGGAGCAATAATCTTTCCTCCATTTAAATTAATATTGCCTCCTAGCAAAGCCAAGTTATTCCCACCATCAACACGCAAAGCACTTTCTGGAGCTATTAACTCGCTTTCTGTAATGATCCCTTCAACTGTAATATCACCAGGGTTATCCCTAAAACCTAAGCCAATAGGAGCATTAATAGTTAGTACAGGCTCGTTCAGATTATTTACCGCGCTGAATTCCCCATCTTCAAACAAAACACTACTAGCACTGCTGCCATAAAATGAGCCACCAATATCAAGTCTGGCATTTTCGCCAAAGATAATTCCCGCAGGATTAATTAAGAATAAACTGGCACTACCATTTGCTCGAAGCGCACCATCAATATTGGAAATATTACCGCCTGTAACTCGGCTGAAGATATTAGAGATGTCACCCGCATTATTAAAAAAAGCTTCATTACCTGTAACCACAGAAAAGTCTTGAAAGCTATGAAATAAATTACCACCTCTGGTTTCTCCTCCCGTTATTTCAGCAACATTGCCATCTTGGGTTACTTGCGTATCAATAGTTCCATCAGGGGTAACTTGGGCATGTGCAATGCTACTTGAAGCATATAAATAACTAAAAGTAAAAAGACCAATTTGAAAAGGAAGAAATACAGCTTTTTTCATGGTGTATATGAGATAGAAGAGGTTGGGACTACGTCTAAAGCACATACTATCAGCGACAAGTACTACAGATACACATAAAACAGCTTATACATAAAAGTTAATTTAAGCGTTTATCCAAAAGCTGCAAACTCTAAGCCTAAAGTAGATACGGAATTACGCCAGAAGTTTAAAAGACATAGAGTTATCTTGCTCCCCCAACAGCAAAAAAATACTAATTCAAGTTGGGCATTTTATAAGATTTCTAACAACTTAATAATTCTGTTTAAATTATCTTTTAAAGAGAGTAACGCACCATACAATGAATCATCTATTCTATTCTTACATTTAGTTTTCGAGGATAATAATGACGGTCGCAACAGCATCTCAAAATCTCGAAGTAGTTACCAATGGTTTACCTAATATCTGCGGTTGGGAATCGGAAATAAGTTCTTTAGTCAATCACGATCAACCAGTATTTTTAGCTGACAGCAAAATTGATATATCTCAAGTTAATGCTGGTTTTGCTTGCGCTCTTCATATGCACCAACCGACTATTCCCGCAGGACATAACGGCGGTTTGATTAGTAATTTGCAGAATATGTTGGATAATCCCCACGATGGAGACAATCATAATGGGGAAACATTTGCCTGGTGTTATAAACGCATGGGGGATTGGATACCCGAATTAGTAGCTAATGGTTGCAATCCTCGGATAATGCTCGATTATTCGGGTAATTTGCTGTGGGGTTTTGAGCAGATGGGACGAAATGATATCTTGGACAACCTCAAGAAAATTACCTGCGAACCCCAATATCAGCCACATGTTGAATGGCTAGGAACAATGTGGAGTCATGCAGTTGTGCCTTCTACTCCTATTCCTGACATTAAGTTACAGATTCAGGCTTGGCAGCATTATTTTGCAGCGATGTTTGGTGACGATGCTCTTAAAAGAGTCAAAGGTTTTTCTCCTCCAGAGATGCACTTGCCTAATAACCCCGATACTCTTTATGAATATATCAAGGCTTTAAAAGAGTGTGGTTATCGCTGGCTTTTGGTACAGGAACATTCTGTAGAAAGGCTAGATGGTTCGGGTTTAAACCATGATGACAAATATCTTCCTAATCGTTTAGTGGCGCGCAATTCTCAAGGCGAAACAATTAGTATTACTGCTTTGATTAAAACTCAGGGTTCGGATACTAAATTAGTCGCACAGATGCAGCCTTATCATGAGGCAAAAGGCAGAGGAAAACAACAAGTTGGAGATGTTACCGTTCCTAGTTGCGTTAATCAAATTGCCGATGGGGAGAATGGCGGGGTGATGATGAATGAATATGCCCGTGATTTTCAACCTGTCTGGTATGACATTAAAGACAATCAGAACGTTGTCGGCTTAAACGGGACGGAATATATTGAATTAATTGAAGCTGCGGGGGCAAATCCTGAAGACTATCCTACTTGCCAAGCAGTGGGACAACACAAGATCTGGCAACAGGTAGATCCTAATACCGCTACACCTGAAAAAGTAGGGCAGGCGATCGCTTTTCTTCAATCAAATGACCATCAATTTCATATGGATGGGGCATCTTGGACAGACGATCTTAGCTGGGTAAAGGGTTACGAAAATGTTCTCGAACCGATGAATCAGTTAAGCGCAATGTTCCATCAAAAGTATGACAAGCAGGTAGCTCAAGATGCTGCTGTTACTAAAACCAGAGAATATCAAGAGGCACTTTTATACGTCATGTTGGTAGAAACTAGCTGCTTCCGCTATTGGGGACAGGGTACCTGGACAGATTACGCAAGGGAACTATTTCGCCGAGGAGAAGAATTACTGAAATAGTATTTTTAAGTTGGTTTACAACGAGACTAGGAAACTTGGAGCATTGTCGTCTATTTACTCAAAATCTTTCTTAACAATGCAACCCTAAATTGTCATGAATCTGAGACAATTTAGCAATTCTTGTCAAACTCTTCGCTATTGGTTTATCAGCAGCGAGGAGTTTAACAAATTTTTTTCAGTCTATATCTTTACTCGTCTCTAGCTGTACTCTTCAAGAACGCCAGTACAAGCTAGTAACGAACAGCAATTAAACAATACAGGCAAAAATAGCCGCTTAAACATTGTTAAAAAACGAGGCAAGCTAATATGCGGCATCAACGATGCTATACCTGGATTTAGTTATAAAAAACAGGATGGTAGCTACTCAGGAATATCAGTTGATTTGTGTAGGGGGAATCGCAGTAGCATTATTTGACAATTCAGCTAAAGTAGAATAACTCCACTTGAATCCAAAAGAGCGTTTTGGCGCGGTAACGTTGGGAAAAGTAGATTTACTGAGTCGCAACACCACTTGGACATTCAGCAGAGATGCTGTTGAGGGACTAGATTTTCCTCCCACTAACTTTTACGATGGTCAAGGCTTGTTGGTTGGCAAAAATAGTGAAATTGACAAACTAGAAGATTTGAATGGTAAATCTATTTGCTTACCTTTGAACACTATTTCAGAAGACAATCTGGCAATTCAAATGCGGAAAAGAAACATCGCCTATTCTCCCATGGCATTTGAGAATGCAGAACAAATGTATGATTCCTATGAGTCTGGGAATTGTGATGCTGCTACAAGCGATCGCTCAGAATTAGTAGCAAGAGGCTCTAAATTAGGTAATCCTGGTCTGCATAAAGTTTTGGATGAGGTTATTTCTCAAGAGCCGTTAGGGCCCGTAATTGCCAATGGCGAACCAGAATGGTTTGATGTAGTTGAATGGGTTAGTTATGCCATGATTAAAGCTGAAGAAATGGGCCTCAATTCTCAAAATGTAGACAGCTTTGACCAAACTAAAAATCCTGCGATCAGGCGTTTTTTAGGTATGGAAGGCGATTTAGGGGAAAACATGGGATTACCCAATGATTTTGCTAAAAAAGTTATTAAACAAGTTGGCAATTATGGTGAAGTTTACGATCGCAATATTGGTAAACCTTTTAATCTCGAAAGAGGGGTAAATAATTTGGTCAAAGAAGGAGGATTGATACATTCACCACCCTTTAGATAGTCAGAGACGAGGCATGCCTTATCTTTAACTAAGTAATTATTTTGGTTATATGTGTAGTAGTACCCCTTTGTCACAGAAAAGCCGACTGTATTTCTTTAAAGCTGATAAAAAATCGATACAATTACTACTTGTTGATTGTTAAAGATCGGTACTTATTGTCTTCAGTAGATACATACTAATATAAAATTACAGTAATTAATTACCAAAGTATTTTCTAAAATATGTCTGCTTGGATAAATATAAAGCAAAAATTTAGTCCCTTATTTTTAGCATTAGCATTAATTGCTTTGGGCAGTGGCTGTAGCAACACTACTGATGATGCCAGAAACTCTAATAGCGATGGTACAGAAAAACAAGAACAAGCCGATGGCACTACTAATAGTCGTCTGGCAACGGTTAACAGTCGAGGAAGTTTGATCTGTGGTGTTAATGGTCAATTACCTGGATTTAGCTTTGTTGATGAGAATGGCGAATATTCGGGAATGGATGTGGATCTGTGTAAAGCCTTAGCAGCAGCATTGTTTGATGCTCCAAGCAAAGTAGAATACCGTGACCTAAGCGCGCAAGAACGTTTTACTGCCGTACAGTCAGGGGAGGTCGATTTATTAAGCCGTAATACTACTTGGACGCTGAGTAGGGATACTTCTGTAGGGATGGAATTTGCGCCGACAACCTTTTATGATGGTCAAGGTTTGTTGACAACTACAGAAGGTGGAATTGAAAAACTCGAAGACTTAGATAACAAATCAGTCTGTGTTTTATCAGGGACTACTAACGAACAAAATTTAGCCGATCACATGAGAAAATTGGGCTTAAATTATTCCCCCGTAGTTTTTGAAGATGTCGATTTGCTATATGGTGCATATGAACAGGGACGTTGTGAAGTAGCAACTAGCGATCGCTCTCAATTAACCGCTCGTCGTGCTGTTTTAGCCAAACCAGATCAGCATCAAGTATTGGAAGTAATACTGTCTAAAGAGCCTTTAGGCCCTTTAGTAGCTAATGGAGACTTTGCATGGTTTGATGTGGTTAAATGGGTCACCTACGCCATGATTGAAGCTGAAGAATTGGGCATCAATTCGCAAAATATTGATAGTTTTGCTAAGACCGAAGATCCAGAAATTAAGCGTTTTCTAGGTATTGAAGGTAACTTGGGAGAAGATATGGGATTACCTAACGATTTTGCCAAGAGAGTCATTAAGCACGTCGGCAACTATGAAGAGGTTTACGATCGCAATATTGGTACGCCATTTGACCTTGAAAGGGGTCTAAATGCTCTCTGGGAAGATGGTGGATTAATGTATTCTCCTCCTTTTAGATAAATTAGATAAATTGTTGAATATTAAATGCAATCGATGACCAAAGTTGCACTGTGGCGAGATAGTCGATTTCTCAAGATTGTCGGGCAAATTATAGTTCTAGCAATTGTAATTAGTGCGATCGCTTTTTTAGTCAACAATTTAGTTGACAATTTCCAAAGACTAAATCTTACATTTGGTTTTAATTTTTTATCCCGTCCTGCTTCTTTTCCAGTAGCGAATCCACCTATTCCCTATACTTCTACCGATCCTTACAGCCGCGCCCTAGTAGTTGGATTATTGAATTCGTTACAGGTGATGTTTTTTGGCATTATTTTTGCCAGCATCATTGGTATTAGTGTCGGCATTGGCAGATTATCTGATAACTGGTTAGTTTGTAAATTATCAGGGATTTATGTAGAAGTTTTACGTAATACTCCTTTATTGTTGCAGTTGTTTTTTTGGTATTTTGCAGTGTTTTTGCGATTACCTAAAATCGATCGCCCTATGGTTGTTGGAGACATTCTATTCTTAACGAATCGTGGTTTAGATATACCTTGGTATGAGCCGAACTTACGTACTGGATTAGCATGTCTTACTATAGTTGGCTGTATTTTATTAGCTATAGCTAGCTGGATCAAACAAATTAGAGCCATAGAACAAGGTCAAAATACCCAACCTTGGCTTTGGTCATTGGGAATTAGTGCGATCGCAACTATTTTGCTTTTTTTCTTTGGTATTGATTGGGTAATTCCGCAGCTGGAAAATCGAGTAATTCGAGGTGGACAAAATCTTTCTCCTGAATTTGCCACTCTTTTGATTGGGTTAAGCATTTACACCGCAGCCTTTATTGCCGAAGTTGTTCGAGCGGGTATTCAATCTGTTAATAAAGGGCAGTGGGAAGCTGCCAAGGCACTTGGTTTAAAATCCTCAACCATAATGCAGCTAGTAATTTTTCCTCAAGCATTGCGGGTAATGATTCCCCCATTAACCAGTGAGTTTCTTAATTTGGCTAAAAACTCTAGCTTGGCGATCGCTATCGGCTATAGTGATGTTTATGCGATCGGTAATACCATCTCTAATCAGACAGGCAAGTCTGTAGAAATTTTATTAATCATCATGACCGTTTATCTAACTATTAATCTGATCATTTCTTCAATTATGAATGGTTTTAATAGAGCTTTTTAACTTTGTGAGCGAGAAGTCCCACGCTATAGTGCCAAGTATGTAGCACTTAGCGTTGGGATGAAAGCCCTAAAGGATTAGCTCCGCGTCACGAACTAAACAACGTAGTGGGATATGTTTACCAGTAGAGCATAGTCATGGTAGAATGTTCTTATGATCCTAAACTATCGCTATCGCATATACCCTGACTTGCAACAAATCGAACTACTCAACGAGTGGCTAGAGACTTGTCGTGTCAGCTATAACTATGCTTTGCGAGAGCTAAAAGATTGGATTGCTTCTCGTAAGTGTCCAATTGATAGATGCAGTTTGGAGTCAGAATATATAATGGCTGCGGATTATCCCTTTCCTAGTTATCATCAACAACAAAACAATCTACCTAAAGCTAAGAAAAAGTTTCCTAGACTCAAAACTGTTCAGTCTCAAGTGCTGCAAACCAACATAAGAAGACTGCATGATTCTTGGGATAATTTCAGAGAAAGAGGTTATGGCTTTCCAAGGTTCAAGAAATATGGACAAATGAAGTCTATCTTGTTTCCTCAATTCAAAACTAACCCTTTGACTGGCTTGCAGATTCGATTGCCCAAAATAGGAAAGGTGCAAATAAAACTACACAGACCAATACCAGAAGGGTTTGTAATCAAGCAAGTACGGGTAGTAAAAAAAGCAATGGGTTGGTATGCGGTGATAGCTATAGAATCGGACTTCGAGCTTCCTAGTTCAGTTCCTCATGGTCATGCTATCGGTGTTGATGTCGGTTTGCTCTCTTATATAGCAACAAGCGATGGATACAAAGAAAAAAGACCTAAGTTTTTCAAGACAGCCCATCGTCGGCTGAAAGTGCTACAAAAGCGTCTGTCTAGAAAAATGAAACGAAGAAAGAACTATGAGAAAGCAAGAGTCAAAGTAGCCAAACAATATAACCACATAGCTTTCAAGCGTACTGACTATCAGTTCAAGCTAGCTCATAAACTCTGTGATATGGCAGATACCATCTATGTCGAAGATTGTGACTTTCGGATCATGGCAAAGGGTATGTTGGGAAAACATACTATAGATGCGTCCTTTGGGCAATTGAGGACAATATTAGAGTATGTAGCCAGAAAAAGAGATGTGTTTGTAGGACAAGTAGACCATAGGGGAACAAGCCAGACTTGCCCTAACTGTCGTGCTGAAGTCAGAAAAGAACTAAGTGATCGTATTAGCGACTGTAAAGAGTGTGGTTATGTTGTAGATAGAGATATTGCCTCTGGTCAGGAGATCTGTAACAGAGGAATTGAAACGTATCGGGGGACTCCCGAAAAGCAAGAAATTGGCTCTCAAGTCGTACTGTCGGGCAACTTTGTTGTAGATAAGTGGCGCAACTCACCGAAAGGTGTCAGGAGAGCAAGATTCATTAGCGATAATGGAAGCCCACACGCTCCATAATTTTAGAGCGAAAGCGATAAAATAATTCAGTGCTGGGAGGATGTCACGAAACAAAAAAGCACTGAAGGTTGACCTAGTCAGTGACGCGCGTTTTTACAGGGAAAAATGAACTCACGTTGTAAAACTGCCTTTAATGAACAAAATCCAGCCAGTTTTCTACTTCTTGCCAACCTAAGCCTTTGCGGACTAGTTCTGGTTCATCGGTAGTGAAGTTGAGAATGGTAGAAACTTCAAATCCTGGGTCAACACTGTTATCAATAATCATATCTACTTGATTTTCTAAAGCATCAAATAAATAGGCTTTTTCTACATTCATAGTGGGATATTCTCCATCCTCGTCTTTAATGTGTGCCGAAGTAGAAACAACTGGATTGCCCAAGCTTTTTAATAATTCTTGGCACAAAACATTATCTGGGACTCTAATGCCTGTAGTCTTACGTTTTGGACTCATAATTAGCTTCGGCACTTGTTTACTAGCAGGAAGCAAAAAAGTGTAAGGTCCAGGAATAAGATGTTTCATGATACGATAAGCGCGATCGCTGACCGTGGCATATTCAGAAATATTAGAGAGGGAAGAACATAAAAAAGTAAGAGGTTTATCATTAGACATCTGTTTGATCCTTCTAACTTTTTCCACCGCAGATTTGACGCTCAAATCGCAGCCGATCGCATAAACTGTATCTGTGGGATAAAGCATTACCGCGCCTTTCTTTAGAGCAGTGGCAATTTGTTCGATGGTTCTTGGTTGAGGATTGCTGGGGTGTAATTCGTGTAAAACTGCCATAATTATCAGTTATCTGTGGTAAATAGTTTTCCTTGCTAATCTAATTAATAGCTAAAATTATTTTAAAGATTGAGCATCAGGAATAGAGCTTTTAAAATATTTTTGAATAGTGTTGATGGTGTTTTTATGGGCAAAGTTGGTTATTTAGAATGTCCTACAGGAATTGCTGGGGATATGTGTTTGGGTGCGTTGATTGACTGTGGCTTGCCCTGGGAGTATTTGGTTGATAGTCTTCAGAAATTAGGTATTGAACAAGAATATCAGTTAAGAACCGAAAAAGTTATCCGCAACGAGCAGTCTGCCACGAAAGTTTATGTCGATCTGTCTTTGTCTCATTCATCGGCACAGTCAGGACATAAATCTACCCATGATGACCATCACCACCATCATTACCGTGCTAGGCATCTGCCAGAAATTGAAATTTTAATCAAAAATGCTGGTTTGTCCAAACGAGTAACGCAATGGAGTTTGGCTGTATTTAATCAGTTAGCGATCGCTGAAGGTCAGGTTCACGGTATTCCCCCTGAAAAAGTCCACTTTCACGAAGTCGGTGCAACGGATGCCATTGTAGATATTGTAGGAACCTGTATTGGTTTAGACTGGCTAGATATTGATGAGCTATATTGTTCTCCTATGCCTACTGGAGGCGGTACAGTAAAGGCAGCTCATGGAGTATTGGCTGTTCCTGTCCCTGCGACAATCAAACTGTGGGAGACAAGGGAAGTCCCAATATACAGCAATGGTATCAAAAAAGAGCTAGTTACCCCCACGGGAGCTGCGATCGCTGTAACTTTGGCACATCGCTTTGGCGAACCTCCTGCAATGAAGCTGGCTAAAATTGGTTTGGGTGCGGGTTCAAAAGATTTTAAAATTCCCAATATTTTGCGGCTGTGGATTGGGGAAAAGATAGGAACAGATGATAAACAAGCACACTTCGCTCTAAAACAGGAAACCATAACAGTCTTAGAAACCCAAATTGACGATCTCAGTCCTCAAGCCGTGGCATATACTCTCGAACAACTAATCGCTGCGGGTGCATTGGATGTGTTTACCCAGAACATAGGCATGAAAAAATCGCGATCGGGTATTTTATTGACAACCATCTGTCACCCTGAGCTAGCCAACACTTGTAAGATGATTATCTTCCGTGAAACAACTACCTTGGGGATAAGAGAACGCAATCAACCAAGAAGCATTCTTAATCGGGAAATAAAATCCATTAAAACTCAATATGGCACTGTCAGGGTCAAGATTGCTAGCTGGGGAGAAGGAGAACAAAAAGAAGTTATCAATATCCAGCCAGAGTATGAAGACTGTGCAGCTTTGGCGCGTCAGCACAACATACCCTGGAGGAAGATTAGCGAGTCTGCTTGGTTAGAGATAGAGCGAACTTTTTAATCCATATTGCGATTTTTAAACATAATTTATTTTTAAAAAGACTTATTGATGTCCTACCAGTTCATCATTATTCCAGTTGATGGTGTCGCCAATATTTTCTCCATCATGATAAGCAGCTAAGATTATTTCGCTGGTTTTTCCCCAGGAAATTGTGCCGTCCGCAGAAATTGCGATCGCGCCTAAGTCACGCTTACGGCTACGAGATTCTTGCATTGATTTGTTCATTGCCTCTGCCAAAGACATCCCATCAGTAACTCGAATCACTACCCTAGCAGCCAAACACTCTTCCATGATGTCTTCACCTATTCCCGTACAGCTTACCCCCGCAGAAGCGTCTGCATAGTTACCTGCGGGCATTGCCGAATCGCTTACTCTGCCAACTCTTTCTAAACCTTTACCCCCTGTAGATGTTCCTGCTGCTATTTTGCCATTACAGTCAAGAGCAACCACGCCAATTGTACCTTTGCGAGGTTCGTGAACTAATTCTTGCTCCGCTATTACCCCCGCCATGCTTTTATCGAAGTTTTCATCACGCTCTTGTATCCATTCTTTGAGGCGAATTTCTACTAGAGGATCGTAAACAGGGATGTGCAGTTCTCTGGTTAGTTGTTCTGCACCATGATCGGACAATACGCGATCGTTTTCCCCTTGTAGAAATTTAGCCAGTTCAATGGGATGTCTAACACGAGAAACATTGATTATTCCGCTAAAGCGTTGTTTCGCTCCATCCATTAAAGCTGCACTCATCCGTATCTGTCCATCAGATTGTAGTACGGAACCAGTACCCGCATTAAAAGTAGGCTGATTTTCTAGTAGCTGACATCCCATAAT
>ENA-ORXT01005082-ORXT01005082.1-marine-metagenome-genome-assembly--contig:-NODE-5082-length-13132-cov-10.103638_pt1 | contig 13132 bp, 11 predicted proteins | sample MGYA00237868_ERZ511482 | MGnify/ENA metagenome assembly ERZ511482 | reverse complement strand
AATCGCTGCCCTTGTGCAACGCGAATTTGAAGCGCGACCAAATCCAATCCCGTGACCAATTCCGTGACAGGATGCTCAACCTGCAAACGCGTATTCATTTCCAGAAAGAAAAACTCACCGTTTTCATCCAAGAGAAACTCCACCGTGCCCGCACCGACATAATCGACAGAACGCGCGGCGAGAACGGCGGCCTCGCCCATACGTGCGCGCAGCGCCTCTGTCATTACGGGGCAAGGGGCTTCTTCCAAAACTTTTTGATGTCGCCGCTGCACCGAACAATCGCGTTCGCCGAGATGGATGATATTCCCCTGACTATCGCCGAAGACTTGAATTTCGACATGGCGCGGGCGCATGACGGCGCGTTCTAGAATTAGTTTATTAGAACCGAAAACCGAAAACGCTTCTGTCCTCACCGATGCGACTATATTGGATAAGTCTTTCGTCTGTGAAACAAGGCGCATACCTCGACCGCCTCCACCAGCAACGGCTTTGACCATAAGTGGAATGCCGATTTTTTTCGCTTCGGCAACCAACGTAACATCGTCTTGTACCTCGCCTTGATACCCCGGCAAAACTGGAACGCCCGCTTTAATCATATGGCGTTTCGCGGCCGCCTTATCCCCCATCATTGCAATGGCCTCAGGAGACGGTCCAACAAAAGCCAATCCCGCCTCTAAGCAAGCCCGGGCGAAATCCGCATTTTCCGATAGAAACCCATATCCGGGATGAATGGCCTCGGTCTCGCTAGACTTCGCTGCTGCAATAATTTTCTCAATATTTAGATAACTCTCAGCCGCAGGCGAGCCGCCAATATGCACGGCGTCATCTGCCAGTTTCACATGCGGCGCACCCCTGTCCGCGTCTGAATATACGGCCACCGACCGCAAGCCCAATTCTTTGAGCGTGCGGATGATGCGGCACGCAATTTCCCCGCGATTGGCGATAAGGACAGAGCTGAAACGCTTGGATTGAAAGCTCATAGCCGCGCCACTCCGAATGAATTGGGACGAAGCGCGCGCTGCCGCGCACTTGGCAGCTGACAGGCGACGGGGCGGAACGGTCCCGCTCGTGGTCGGAAGTGGCCACCTCGCGCCATCCGCCCCAGAATACATGGCCACATTCTCCATGATGGAGAATTTGGCCATTGGGATGTGAGGGAGTTGGGTACTTGCTGCGGCCAGACGGCACCTTGGCGCGAACAAGAGTGGATGCACGATAGCTTCGTGCGCTGTCACTTCACCAGTTTCACCGTGCTTGGTTTGGTTGACGCGCAAATCCGACCACCTGCACCGTGCCTGTTCACCTCCTCGGTGTGTGCCCCGTTGTTCCCCCGCGCCCGCCGCAGTCGTTTCCTCCACGACGCTACCCCCCCGCGCCTTGCTACCCCCCTCCGCCTTGCTGCCCGCCCCCGTTCTTTTCTCCTTTTCGGCGCACGCCCGCCTTGCGTCGCCATCATGGGCCGTGCGGCCACCGGCAAGGCCGTCAAGCCCCCGACGGCCGACAAAATGGCGGAGCGCCTTGACCGAGCGGCGTCCGAAAGAATGTTCTTCATGGGCCGTGTTTCTGAAGGCACGGGCATCTTGCAGCCTTTTGTCGTCACGGGCCTCTCTGGCAAGGTGTACACGATCAACTTGTCGACGGAGGAGTCGGCCGCGTCGGACGCGGGCAGCGTCGGCATCGGTGCCAAGTGCAACTGCCCAGACTTCATCTTTCGACGTGTACGTGGTCATGAACCTCCCCGTGTGGTGCCGTCGTTGCCTTTCTTTTGTCCGTCCTTTGGGTAGCTGCCAGCTACATGTTGTTCCTGTGGTTAGTGTTTGGCTGCTGAGGACCCACTCTGACTCTCATGCTCTGTTTCGTGTTTCGCTCCCTGTTTCGTCTGCCGGCTCTCTGGTTGTCACTCTTGGCACCATGTTGTAGGCTTCCTGCAAGCACATCCTCTTCATCCTGCTTCGTGTCCTCGCCATCCCCAAGGAGCGCCTCTTGTCTGCGTTGTCCCCGCCTCGAACTCCCCTCACTCATTCAGAGGTCACGGCTGCCGCCGCTGCTAACGACTCTGCGGCCATCAACCCGTTCTACACGCCGCCCAAGGGGCTGGCCGATCGCCTGCGTGCCATTGCTGGTGACTTTTCGGGTGCTGGCTCGTCGAGCGGCGCTGCCCCTGCGGTGGCGGTGCCGCCGCGGGTCCCCGACCCAGAGGACGACTGCCCAATCTGCTACGAGGCGTTTGGGGAGGTGGCGTCTAGTGATGACCCGGCCGTCGTGTACTGCCGCCGCGGCTGCGGCGGTGGCGTCCATGCCGACTGTCACAAGCGGTGGAAGGACAGCTCGCCGGGGCCCCTGACGTGCGTGTACTGCCGCGCGCCGTGGGGGCCGCCGGCGGCCGCCGCCACCCCGAGCAACCTCTTGCTCGATCGCAGCGGTGGCGGACGTGGGCGGCTGATTGATCTGGAGAACTACATGCCCGAGCCTGAGGGCGACGCGCCTAAACGTAAGAGCCGAGCCAAGAAGAGCGCGCCGGCGGGGAGCAGCGCCAAGGGGAAGGGGAAGGGCAAGGGCAAGGCCGCTGCGGCGGGCAGCTCGTCCAAGCAAGCGGCGCCGGTCGAGTCGGACTCGGAGGTGGAGGTGGTCGCCGCCAGCAAACAGGGTAAGGGCCGCACCACGAGGCAGACGAAGACCAAGGCCACGGCTGAGGCTGTCAACGAGTCGGCGGCACCCGCACGGCGGACCACCCGGGCCAGCGGGGCCTCTAGCAGCCGGCGGCCGGCGCCCAAATATGTGGAGCTGTCCGACAGCGACGGTACCGACGACGGCGACGGCGACGACGATGCGGATGTGTCAGATGCGCCCGTGGACGTTGACGACGATGAGGAGGAGGACGCGTCACCGTCGCCCCCCAAGGCCAAGCGCACACGTCGGCGCTGATGCCGGGTGCCGCGCTCTCGGCCCTCACGTGCGACTTTCGAGGGCGATGTCGTTGGATGCTCTTCCTGGTGGTGGGGACGGACTTCTGTTGCTTTTGGGCGCGCTGTCGGGAGCTCGTGTTTTTTACCAAGCCACAGTTGCTCAACGTCAAGAGCTCCGTCACGGCGCTGCTCTGTGCTCGCGCGCCCGTCGGTAGTGGGAAGGAGAGCAACAACGGTCACGATGGCGGGGGGGGGCGATGGTGGACGTTGGCCCGTGGCCGTCTCCCCTGGAGTCGGCGACGGCGGCAGGGTTGGGGCTGGGAATGATGGCGGCGGCGGGCCCCACGTATGGGGCTGCCCGCGCACATTGTTGCTTTCCGGGTGGGCGTCCTGGTGGCGGTACGAGCGCGGCAGCGGTGGGTGCCTGTTTGGGGCGGGGTTGAAGGAGGGTACTGCAGCTGCTATGACAGAGGCAGGTTGAGTTGGGACCATCGCGAGAAGAAAGAGAACCAGGAACAGAAAAATGGCCAGCAGTCTCTTCGCATTGCCCCAAGCGACAGTGCGAGAGAGGACATCGGTCGACGGCTACTAGGGTGCTCGGCGCCCGTCGGGGCGGACGGCTTGCCGAGGTGCAGCTGGTGAGTGTGGTGCTCACTCACCCGCAGTCGGAGCTCGCCATAGCTGGCACAGCTGTGCCGGGCTTGACTCGGCTCGAGTTCGACGACTCTGTTGAGCGAGCTGTAGAGCTCTCTACGGCTCGCCCAAGATAACAATCAAAGCACCTCGCCACGACGGTTTTTTTTTTCATGATCGTGTCCCTTCTAATTCGAACGTGTTCAAGTTGTGTAAGTCGCAGATGCCGGTTGCTGCTGCCGCTGTGCGCTGCTTGTGCGCCTCTTGCGTATCATGCCCAGGCAGCCCTGACGTGGCGCCGCCTATTCCACTGTCGTTGTGCGGACACTACTGTAGTGTAGTGTAGTACTGCATGAATTTGAACCGCCGCGAAGCGCGACTGTCGACTTGGACCGTGGGAATCTCGCCGTCAGCCCTCTCATCCAGACAGTGGGGACCCGCGAGAGCGGGGCGAGTCCCCATGGATGCTGCGTTGCGCGTTGACATTCGTTGCGCATGCAGCGGGGGCTTCGCTGTCAGGGTGGTGTCAATCACCGCAGACCGCCGCATTTCGACCGCTTGTCTTCGGACGCACCTACTGGTTGGCGGACGTCTCGTGCCACGGCAGTCTGGATCCCTCCCGCGACCACGCCGGTGTTGGGCACGCAGCTCAGCCGTGCGTTGAATCACGCGCGTGACGCCACGTAGGTGCGTCATACAGCCGTTTTCCCAAAAATCCCGCACTCCATCAGTTGCAAAAGAGTTCCAAATCCAAACTGATGGAGTGCGGGATTTTTGGGAGAACGGCTGTACGCCATCTCTGTGGCAACCCCAAAGTAGGGTTCCTCAATTGGTTTGCGCGGCCGAACCAGTTCATCCGATGTTTTCGGTGGCCAATAACCAGTTTTTAAACTAGTTAGTGGGCCTCGGCCGAGCGCCAGCCACTCATGAGACTGGAGGGCTGCGGCTCATCCCGGGCGCGTCGGATCCGCTCTCCCAGTCCCTGCCGACCTCCGCACCAAACTCCTTCCCCCCTCCCTGTCATGTTCCGTCGTCTCTGTCACTATCAGTGCCACACCTTACGAGCCTGTTGCAGTTCTACCTCCCTCCTCGCCCCCCCACCGAACGCTCTGTCGTCGGTTGGCGCCTTGGTGCCATGTGCACGCTGGCCTCAGACTTGTCCCAGGCATCCGTCAACTGAGCTGCTTTGGGTAGTGACATCTTCCCTCGTCGTCATGTCGACCGACATGGTATGATAGACGGGGAGGTGCTGGTGTGTATCTGTGAGTGATATGTCTCTAGGTGTGGACGTCAGTCGAACTGCCAGTATGTATGATGTGTCTGTGTGCAGCGCGTCTGACACTGGCATCTGTCTCCTCTGCGCGGCGTTCCCTTATCTTCTGCTTCTTTGTGCATGATGTGTTTTTGGCGTGTGCAATTGGCGTGTGCAATGGTCCTCGTCGTTGCTTTTCTTTCTCAGATCTACTCGATGCTCCTGGGTGCATGCACCTTCACTCTGTCTGCATGGTTACGTGTTGCGTACGTGGCCATCCCTTTCCCGCGCGGGCGTGTGCGGTGTGTAGTTACACGACTAGTGTGCGATGTGTGAGAGACGAAGACACCAGTCGTCGGTTCAGGTCGTGCACAGGTCATCAAGTTGGGTCGTGTCTCGCATTTAAATCCAAGGAACACAGGAAATTCCGGTCACATGACAGTAACGCTCTCATACTTAAAATAACCATTTTGACAAATATTTCGCATCCAAAACCAGTTCACAAGCGATATACGGTTTTTACCCAATGTAAACCAGTCTAATCCAATTACGATAAACCAGTTGGGCAACCCTACCCCAAAACCGTTGCCCTTGCCATCCTCTGTCTCGCATTCGCGCAGCGCCGCGTCTGCTTGACAGCATAAGAATCTAGGCACTCCTTCCCGCACCGTACAGTAGTGCGGCTGGCGCGGGGCAACCCCCGCCAGCGGAACCGCCCCTCGCGGACGCTGGTCACCGTATGTTTTGCGCAGTCCCTACGACACAGCGTGTCGGGCGAGAAGAGACAGTTTCTCACAGAGGAAGCACGTGGCACCACTCATGGACCGTCTCATAGAGCAAGACTCTGGCATGAAGGAATGTTTACGGCTGGCAACTAAAAAAACAAGAAGGGTCGCGACACCCTTCGGCGCCGCAGCCGTTCCTTGGAGGCTTCCAACTGAAACCAATTTGGAACCGTTCCCGCGGTCTCTCCTGCGCCAGCGGGCAAAACGAAGGCCTCGCGCCGGTTGGAGCACCGCCTTTAGACGGCCAAGCGCCTGGGCGGGTACTGTACTGACCCGCCTGCATGCTCGACAGCCCTACTCGAGGACGACCCCACGCGCCCGCTGCCCCTGTCAGTTGTAAACATCTACTCGAGCCGCTGGTGTAGTGAAGCGGGGCTCGGCGGTTGAGGCTGCATACGCAATGCTTGTTGCGCACCTCTGTGAGGCGGGGCGACCAAACGAGGGGGTGCCACTCATGATCCGGCGGAGACCAGACGTTCGCGTTCGACTCGGTGGGGCGGGCAGTCCCCGCTCGGGGGTGCGGGAGCTGCGGGTAACTGTGTTGGCGGACCCCGCCGTGAAAGGCGGCGCGCAACACCCACCCGATGGACCTCCACTCAGGGCCGTCGGTTGGGCCACGGGTCGTCGCCCCGCCGCTCAATGCCTGGAGGTAAAGGGCGCGAATTGGTGGCAAGCCGAGTGTTCTTAACCGACGGCAGCGGACGAAACGCACGAGCCCTCTTCTCTGCACCGCTGCTGCTATATCAGTGAACAAGTGCCTCTCCGCCCACAGTCGGCCTGTGTTTAGATCCCAGCTCCGGCTTCCTGTTCCCACGTCTCTTCCCCCCTTCTCACTAGGGCCGCCCGTAAGCGGCACGTCATGGTCCCCGAGCGCTGCCGCCGCACGCCGACGCTGTTGCTGTTTGTGTCGCTAGCGATGGCTGTCGCTGTCAGCGGCGCCTGCGCCGACGATGATAAGGCGACGGCGATGCGGACGGCGATGCCGAAGCCTGTTTCCAGAAGAGCATCGACCGCCTCTTCCGCCGAGACGGTCGTCACGCCATCGGTCAAGGAAAAGCGCAACACGACCCCCTCCCCCCATCACGGGACGCAAGACTCTTGGTCATATGACAACGTGGCCGCGTGGCCGGCAACGTGCGCGGGCAACCAGCAGTCGCCCATGCCTCTGCGGCATACTCCCGCGGACGCGCACGGGCGCGGCAGCATCAGGACGCTACTCACCGCCGCAACGACTCTCAGGCTTCGCGCAGTGCGCGACGGCAGCTCGATTGCGCTGCTGTGCAACGGCTACTGTGGGGTCGTCAAGGTCCACGGCGTGACTCACATGATCAAAAACATGCACTGGCACACGCCGAGCGAGCACACGATTGACGGGCGGCGTCTCGACGCGGAGCTGCACATGGTCGCATTTGCCGGCGGCAAGATTGCGGTCTTGTCGTCGCTGTTCAAGGTCGCCAACAAGAACGTGCTCGTCGATCGGACGATCCGCGCCATGTCGGGGATGCGCTCGATGTCCGCGACTCGGAAGGAGGTCAAGGACTACTTTTTCTCGGGTGCTGTCAAAGTTAGCGCGGCCGTGTACAAGGGCAGCCTAACGACGCCGCCATGCACCGAGGGGCTCTCATGGGTGGTGAATGCCAAGGTCAGCACGATGAGCAAGAAGCAGCTCTCCAAAATCCGCGAGCTGCTGGGCGGACATGACAATGCGCGGCCGTTGCAGGCACCCAAGGGGCGCGTCGTAGAGTGGATGGACGTGCCGTAGTGCGGAGGCAGTCGGCGGCTGTTGCGTGTCATTGTTTCTCCTCGCCTTGTTTTCTTTTTCTGATGGAGCACTTGACGGCTCTTAGTCGGGCCGTGTGCGGGCGGCATCACTAGCAGAGACCTCCCTTTTTCAAGGAGCCCGGGCCCCGCTTCGCGATCGGGACCGCTGCCTGCTATGTCAAGCGGCAGTCCGGAACTTTCCGCACACAGGCAAGATGTGCCTACAGTCTTTCTCCAATGCTGTCCACCCTCTATGGCGATCGTACGACCACAAAGTAGCCCACATTTTTCGTGCAGAAGACGATGATTGGGAGCCACGATCGCCGTTGATTGTACCGTAGAGGCCGGTCGACCGTGTTCGTTGCTATCCACCCCTGGACAAGAACCGAAGCGACCAGAATGGAGAAAGACCGCATGTCCTCATGACAGTGTGACGTCAGACCTGGCGTGTGGCCAATGGCGTCTCGCTGCGCGGGTGGACGTTCTCATATGTACCGAATGTTGGGATGTATGCTTTTTGCCGATCGGTGTACCGACTGATCAAGTTCATACCGATATCCTGGTAGTCTGATATTTTATAATCTTTCTGAATCTGTCGCATATGTGGTTGGAGCCCCACTCGCGTCCACACCGTAACTCACACACTGCAACGGCCACCGCATGACCCCGACCTTACCAACTTCCCGCCTCTGCACTCCACCCCACCAGCACCACGACTTTGACTGTGTCTGACCTGGGCTAGCTCGGATTCATACCTTCGCCTCCCCACCAATGATTCTCCTGCGTACCACAGCACGCCATTTATCCTCCACACATCAAGGCACATACATCGACAACATACTGCTCGCCCACTCTACTGCCAACATTATTACGCAAAGGAAATTTGGCGGTGCGGAAGTTTCGAAGCCGCAACACTACCTTTTGGGGATACCCAGGCACGTTTTGAAATGGCAGTGGGCACGCTAGCCTGGGCAGAGGAGGTCAGCTTGACTGAAGCAAGAGGTCTGTATACCAAACACTGGTGCCTTGTGCGATCAATATTGTTTTGTGACTGTTTCACTGGTCCATCTGGTCGGCGACTAATGGGACTGGTGAGTGCCTCGCCCGGTGTGTGGCGTCGGTCGAGCGCTCCCAGGATTAAAAGTAAATAATGTAAAATTACAGACATGGACCGACCGTTAAGAAGATGGACAATACCGACTATCGATCGGGATATCGACCCTTACCGATCAAATGTACCGATATGGCAACCATATGGCCGCACGGCCTGAGAGGCGAAGCGTTTCACCCTGCCTGACAGCGGTGATTACAGCATCGTGATAGAATCAAGAAAGTATTAGAAATACGTTATTGTCATGCGGCCACTCTGGACCACGAAAAATAAACTATTTGTCAGTCAACCTAAATGCTATGGATCGTCTTTACTAAGACTGTTCCGAACACGGCGGCGTCGCAGACAAGCGTGGACTGGGGGCATGACGAAGCGTGGAGTGGCGGCACGGCGCAGATTCCGCGCTGGTACATTTTGCTCGTGTACCTTGGAGTGTTTGTTTTTCTGATGGTGGTGTGCAAACTGGATACACTAAGTGCCCGGAGCATAAGGAAGAGATGCTCATCGTCGAACGGTTTTCTCGCAATGCAGAGCGAGCAATGCGAGGGCTCGATCGCGGCGGTTCTGACAAGCACACACGCACCACAATCGTCCTGGGAATCGCGCTGCTGGTGAGAAAGTGAGGTGGGTGAGCATAGAAACGGGAAACGGCCGGGAGAAGCGTTTTCTTGTCGAGGCTGTTCGGCCGCACACCGCTGGGGAGGGCACCTTGAGGGCGCGATGCTCTGGGGCCTGAATCGCCAGAGAATATTAGGTCCTTAGAACTCATTTAGGGCTCGTACTGATGCCTGTAGGTACAAAGAGCGGAAGTCATAAAATCCCATATGAAAATATCGCAGACAATCAAGGACAAGCGCTACACATGCACTGAAGAGGGATTGAAATCGGAGCTAGCTTTGGAATGCCTGTCGTACTTCAATGTGTGGTGGGACGCGGATAGTTGTGTGGATCAGAGTGAATGCACGTGGAGCACGCACATCCAATTGTTACAAGGATGGCTGAAAGCCGTCCAGAGGAAGCCGTGATAACCAGTCGTTGCAACTTTCGAGTTATGACCACTGGACAGGGATTCGTCTTCGGATCCGATTATCGTACGCGCATGGTGCGTGGGCCTCGGGCCGGGCCGGCGGTCGTCGCTGCACGCGGCAGCCCATCAGAACGCCGAACAGAATCGCTGTTGGGCAACAGCCGAGCAGAAGGCCATCTGTTGGGGCCGTCTGTTCGGGAACAGACACCGAATAGAACGCCATTCTGTTCGGCGCCGCTATTGGTCTGTCTCGTGTGTCGGTTCCTCCACTGCCAGGAACTGGCTTGTGTAACGGCTCTCATTGTGATGATTAAAGTCTGTCTCACTCTATTAGTCCTCGGAGGTCCGCACTTTTTCTTGGAGAGACCAGAACTCCGCCGCTACGACCGCAAATGACAAGCAGTCTTCACACGAGCGATAGAGACCTTCCAAACATTTTTGCTGCAAGAAATGGTGCGCATTCTTTTGTAGGAAGTCCTTTAACGGCACACCTATGTCGGAAAGATACGGCTCCGACGCTTTTCGTTTTCAGGCCTTCCGACACACTGGGCGAGCCGCACGAGGGCGCAGCACCGTTTCTCTCATTTTTTCCATGTTCACATACCTCGTGCATGTGACAACGCGCTCAGCCCACCGCACCCAGTTGGGGGCAAAGCGAGCCAGACCGTGTCGCCAGGTAGTCCTGTCGGGGAGTACCCGCCCCGGTAGGAAACCCCGAAGAGCATACACGCACGGCGTCGACCGGGGGAAGGCGCCCCGAGCGACAGACACGAGTTGTGTGACCGAAAGTTTACTTGCCCGCGTCGGAGGCCTCGAGGCAACACTCACGCCTCGCCCTCTTATCCCGTCCGTTCCCCTCAGACCCTCCGAAAAACCCCCTCAGACACCCTCAAAGGACCCTCGGAAAACCCTCCCCTCAGAGCCCAGGGGGCCAGTCTCAGCGGAGGACGGCCGGAGCTTCGAATACCGCCTTGAGTAGAGGCGGGAGGAAGGTGCTACGTGACACCCTCGCGGCGCCCCGGGGTCAGGGGCGCGGAGTAATATAAGTCAATAATCCAAGCTGGGTGTACACAAAATTAGGCCCTCAACTAGGGGCCCGCCCGGGGGGGTTATTAGCTCCTTGGAAGTCTTGGGATCGCGGCTTTGGTTGGTGAGCCACGGGGTGAGCACAAGTGGGTCGCCAACGGAACGATTGGAAATATTGCTGATCCCCGAATTTAGTCCTGGTGGACAGTGACTGACTTGCGGGCCGACTCTCTCCACCAATCAGATGCGCCCCTGTGACTGACTTGGTGCTCCTGATTGCTTACATGTGCCCATACAGCCTGGAAATCAACATCAGCTCCTCTTCTTTTCTGCACTTCTGGCGAGGAGACAGTAGAAAATCTCAAGATCTCGCGTGGGCAGCTTGCTCCGTGCCAAGAAATGCGAATCAAGCGGCAACAAACAGTGAGTTCTGACGGATGCAAGGTCCCGGCTCCGAACGCGGGCTTTCTATTGGCTTCGATGCCCTCTTACTGTCGTTTTAGACCAATAGAGTGCTCTTATTCAGAGTCAGTCCCTGTCTCTGTCCCCCAGGACAAAATTCGGGGATCAGCAATATCAACTATGGGTTTGCGAATCATGTGCACCAGTCGCAGGATTAAAAGGTAAATATCGTTTCACTGTTCTTGCGCCATCACGCATTGATGTAACACCTTGCGTTGCGACCGCTGATCGGTTTAACGGTTGCAGGCGTCCTGGATTCATGGTGGTTGCGGCCCAGTTTGTCTGAGAGTTGGATGGAGCAGCCAATGGGCATGCACTGCTCTCGCTTCCATCTTGCTTGGGTGGCCTTCCATCTCTGTTTGCACGCCGCCAGTTTGATCCCTGTCTCGCAACTAGCGATGGAATCGGTTCCGTTTCCATCTTGCTCGCCGTGTGGTCGTGCATTGGCAACCCTTTGCGGCGACGCGGGTGCCCCGACAGTGACTCATTCAGATGGGTACAAGAGCGGCTGCTACCGAGTCCGTGCGGCTGTTACCCGGTTTTCTTCACGCCGTTGTCCACGGCGTCCTCACTGGCATCTCCCTCGTCTGATTTTCTCTCGCCCCCCACCCCCTCGGCCCCGTAGCCTTTCTTCCCTCCCCCGTCTTGCTCGCTCCGCCCCCCCCACCACCAACCATGGGTTCCGTCGCCCCCCCCAAGGCCGAGGCGCTGATGACAAAGTTCAAGCTGCGGGACCTCGACCTCCCCAACCGCATGGTGCTCGCGCCCATGACCCGCGGCCGCGGCACGGCGGCGCACGTGCCGACGCCCATGATGGCCGACTACTACACGGCGCGCGCGGCCGGGGGCCTCCTCATCACAGAGGGCACCTTTATCTCCCCCGCGGCCATTGGGTGGGCCAACGCGCCCGAAATCTACTCGGACGCGGCGGTCGCCGCGTGGAAGGACGTGACCGCCGCCGTCCACGCCGCCGGCGGCCGCATCTTTTGTCAGCTGTGGCACACGGGGCGCGCGTCGCACTCGGCATTCCGCGGCGACGGGAGCCTCGGCGTGGCGCCGTCGGCGGTGGCGATTCGCGACGGCAGCGTCCACCTGCCCGACGGCACCAAGGCGCCGTACGAGGTGCCCCACGCCATGAGCGTGGCCGAGATCCAGGCGACCGTCGGCGACTATGTCAAGGCCGCCACCAACGCCATGGCCGCGGGCTTTGACGGCGTGGAAATCCATTCCGCCAATGGGTACCTGCTCGACGAGTTCCTCCAGACGCACACCAACAAGCGGACGGACGAGTACGGGGCGGGGTCGTTGGAAAACCGCTTCCGCTTCCTCAAGGAGGTCGTCACGGCCGTCACGGGCGCCATCCCCGCCCACCGCGTCGGCGTCCGCTTTTCCCCCAATGGGGTCTTTAACGATATGGGCACCCCCGACTTTCGGGCCGCCTACACCTACTTTGCGGGGCAGCTCGACGCGTTTGGCTTGGCCTACCTCCACGTCATGGACGGCCTCGCGTTTGGGTTCCACAAGCTCGGCGAGCCCATGACCCTCCCCGAGTTCCGCGCCGTCTTTTCGGGGCCCCTCATTGGCAACTGTGGGTACACGCTCGAGGCGGGGGAGGCGGCGGTCGCGGCGGGCGACGCCGACCTGATTGCGTACGGGCGGCCGTGGATTGCCAACCCAGACTTGCCGACGCGGTTTGCCGACGGCCTGCCCCTCAACGCGGACGAGGGGGGGATGGCCACGTGGTACACCCACGACGCGGAGGGCTACACGACCTACCCGACCGCCGCCGAAGCGGCGGCGGCCAAGACGGAGCCAACCGTCGACCGGGCCGAGGGCCCGGCCGCCGCCGCCAAGGTGCTGTGAGTGCGTGCCGGCGGGGTGGTGGTGCGCGGCGGTCCGGGCGGACCCCGTTGGGTGTGCGGTTGTTTCCCCCTGGGTGCCGCTGGTGTACAGCACAGACTGGGTCGTGCGCGGCCAGTGTGAAAAAAAAAATAAAGTGTAGGATGCTCCCCATGTGTTTGTTGGTGCCCGTCCGCGTCGGACCACCGCCGTGCCGGCACCGGCGCGGCCGGCACGGCGCTCACGCCGCCGCTGCCCGCCCGCCCGCCCGCGCCGCCCGCGCGCCAGCGGCGGACCACCCACCGCCCCGCCCCGCGGTGACGCCGACCC
>ENA-ORXT01005080-ORXT01005080.1-marine-metagenome-genome-assembly--contig:-NODE-5080-length-13135-cov-49.318196_pt1 | contig 13135 bp, 8 predicted proteins | sample MGYA00237868_ERZ511482 | MGnify/ENA metagenome assembly ERZ511482 | reverse complement strand
TGGGAGATGTTTGTTCGTCAAAAAAAAAATAGAAGTGGCACAATTAGTATCCAAATCATTAGGAAAGTAGGTAGACGGAATGAGATCCTGAAGACTATTGGAGTTGGTCGCTCAGAAAAAGAAGTAGAGTTATTAAAACGTATTGCAAGGTTTGAAATTGAAAAGCTTGAGCGGCAACCATCTCTGTTTATCGAATCTGAAGATATAACCATTTATGCATTTGTATCTTCTTTGTATAATGAAAATATCCAGCTTGTTGGTCCAGAGTTAGTTTTCGGATCTTTGTTTAACGCAGTAGGATACGAAGGTTCTCTAGGCGATATCACCTACCTCAAAGCACTTGTCATTAGCCGCTTAGTGATGCCAGGCAGCAAACTTCGAACCGTAGAATATTTGAAACGACATTCCAAGATTGACGTGGGTGTTCATGCGATTTACAAGTATATGAATAAGCTTGATGACTCGGTCATTGACCATATACAAGCCATTACATTTAATTATACGAGAAAGATACTCAATAATGAGATCGGTCTTGTATTCTACGATATGACCACATTATACTTCGAAATTGACAAAGAGGATGAATTAAGAAAGATAGGTTATTCGAAGGACGGCAAACACCAGCATCCACAAATTATGATTGGTCTACTTGTAAGTACAAACGGCTACCCCATAGCATATCAAATATTTGAAGGGAATACAGCTGAGACCAAGACTTTGGTTCCTGCTATTGAGTTGATTTGTAAACGATATGAAATAGACAAGCCGATTGTAGTTGCTGACGCAGCATTACTCAGTCGGGTGAATATAGAAAAATTAGAAAACGAAGGTTTCCAATATATCTTAGGTGGTAGGGTCAAGAGTGAAAAAGAAGAAATCAGAAAACTAATTCTAGCTGCGCAGATCGTAGAAGGACAGCCACACGATTTTGAGACTAGTAAGGGACGATTAGTCGTTTCATTCAGTACAAAAAGGCAGCGCAAGGATGAGTTTAATAGAAAGAGAGGACTGAGTAAATTAAAAAAGAAGGTAGCTACTGGCAAACTCACTAAAGAAAGTATCAACAACAGAGGCTATAACAAATATTTAAAACTAGAAGGAGAGACAAAGGTCGAGATAGACTATGTTATGTGGAATAAAAAAATAAAAAACAGCTAAATGCTAAAGATAAATAGACTTGAAGCGACCAAGGTCCATGAATATATTCCAATTGATATCACATTTAATGAGAACCTGACTTTTCTAACAGGCTCAAATGGGAATGGGAAGACGACGGCTCTTAAATTGATATCAGCTATACTTCAGCCAAATTTTGATTTATTAAGCGAAATAAAATTTGAAACTGCAACTGTAAGTTGCATGGTTGGAAAATCTGATGTCAAAATAAAGTTGGTAAAGTACCACGAGCATCGAACCATTAAATGGGAAATTAAATCAGGTAAGGCTAAATTGAAAAAAGGAGAATTTAAACTCTATCCTATCTATTTAGAATATGACTACTCTTATGAAGAAAGACAAAGTCTAAGAGAATCGGTAATAAGTGAATTTATTGGAACAGAATTCCATTCAATTATTGACTCATATGGAAATCCTATACTTCTCGGAATAGATAGAAAAATTTTAGGTAAACTAACGGATTATTCAAATGAAAATAGAAGAATACATGGTTTTAGAAGGAGTAATACTAAAAAACAATCAGAAAGTTTTTTATATGCTCAACGAGTTGTAATTGATTATGTAGGATCTAATGCAGATTCCAAAAGAGATCTTGTTGAAAACTTAAAATCAAATATTTACAGAACATTATTTAAATACGTTAAGCATTCTGATTTAAACAAAGGGTTAGGGAAATTGAGCGACGAAGAACTGTTAAAGAAAAGAAAATCAACTCTTTCTGCCGTTAATAAACTTGAAATCGGAGATATAATAACCAAAGAAGTAAATGATTATTTCGACAATATCTCAAACCTAAGCATTGAAATAGATAATGCTAAAAATGATGGGCAAAGAAATGATTTATTGAGAGAATGGTGGGCAAATAGACCACATTTAAAAAGAATTGAAAAAGTCAGTGAATATGCACAAGCGTATCAAGAGAAGATTGAAGAGTTAGATTTTCCACTAAATGAAATAACAAGGATTTGTAATTTATTCTTCAAGGAGAGTAATAAATCATTACAAATATCGGCAAACGGTAGAATTCGACTAAGTATTGACAATGAAGAAAAGAATACTGTTAGCCTTTCTTCTGGTGAAATGCAATTAGTAGTAATCATTATCCATTTAGTTTTTGGAGAACATCAGAATCAACAGTCAATATTTGTGATTGACGAACCTGAATTGTCTCTTCACATATCATGGCAAGAAAAATTTGTTGATGCAATCTTAGAAGCGAGTCCTGGCACTCAATTCATTTTAGCAACTCACTCACCAGCTATTGTTTCAAAACTTGAGTTTGAGGACAAATGCGTAGCACTAAAGAATCTATAAAATGAATGCAGTTCCAAAATTTTCTACAATTCAACAAGTTCTTAAACGTGCATTCTTTCCCAGAGACAGAACTATTACAATTTATACTGAGGATAAGCCTTCAGACAGACACCTCTATTCCATAATACTTGACAGACTTCCACTCACCAACATTACAATCAACTCTATCATTCCTCTTGGTCCTAAGAGCAAAGTTATAGAATCAAGTATTAGGTCAAGAGGTGCTACTAACAATTCCTTATTCATTGTAGATTCTGACATAGGATTAATGCATGAAAAACCAATTGAAGACTCTAATATAATAGGGCTAAGAAAATACTGTATTGAAAATTATCTATGTTGTGAACATGGAATAATTGATTACTTATATCCTAAAGTTGGTAAAGAAAAAAGTGAGATAAAAGACGATATTAAATTTAAGTCTGAAGTAAAGTCAAACCTATGTCCAATTGTGAAATTGTATTATAGGTATTTACTGTCATTCAAGCTGAGCTGTGGCTGCACTTTTAGAAAATATGACTACTTTTTGAAAGGGAACGAACCTAATAGAATTATTGATAAGACAATCATTAGTCAAGAAATATTAGAAGTCGAGACAATAATTAAAACTAAGTTAAAAGAAAGTGGGATAAGAGCATTCGCCAAGGAGATGAAAGAAAGATTAAAAGAAATAGAAGAGAATAATCCAGCTAATGAAGAAATTGCACTTAAAGTTTTATCAGGGAAATATCAAATATTCCCTATGGTTCGTGAACTTATTATTAGAAACGATTCAACTTCGAGACATCTAAGTAACGATCAATTAAAAAGACTCTTAGCTGAAAGGTTCGACATAGCACAAATTAATTTTTTAAAAGATAAGATAGTGGAAATAGCAAATTGAATACTCCACATAACACAGCATAATGACAGAATCACTCCTACGTCGTGACTCTGCATATGCATAATCCGATAAGTATATATCTGATAGTAAATGGGATGGGCTCAAAGGCTATAACACCAATACTAAGTTAGCATCAAAGGAGGTCATTGCAGCATACGGCAATCTATGGACAGTTGAGAAAGCATTTAGAATATCTAAATCAGACTTACGCACTCGACCTATTTACCACAGAAAGGATAGTCGAATAAAAGCACACATCTGCATCTGCTTTATGGCCTATACTCTCTATAAGGAACTGGAAAGACGTCTCTACATAAATAACTCAGGAATATCAATAGAAAAGGCAATACAAGAAATCACAGATATCCAACAATTAACCTATGTCCTACCGAAATCTAAAAAGGTCAAAACCACACTTCTCCAGCTATCGCAAATCAAACAAAACATCTTGAATATTAGCAAAATTTGACGCTGGGTGCCTCAAGTCACAAAACAGGAGAAGACTTACGCATTAAAGAAGTGAACTATTCAAATGCAATTTCTTTAACCTTTGAAGTAATTTTTGTGATAACTAAATAGAATAATAATAATCAAGTCTTCTAATAACTGAAGATTAACAGATAAGTTAATCAAAACCATAAATAAAATCATGCTTACAAAGCATCCTCAATAAGCTTAAGTCGGAATGCTTTGAGACCTCTGAGATTATCTTTTCTGGAATGCTGATCAAAAGAAATAGTGTGTATTCCTGTCTGCTGAAACCTAAAATTATTCCGTAGTAGGATAGGCGCTGTGCATTCTGTAGCCGAGCACTTTCCATTCCATAAGCCCCTATCATCCGCCAGTTCTAAGGAAAGCACGTCGTCTATCTTTTTCTTATCTGGAAAAGATGTTGTTACATTGACATAAAGATTCTGAAAATCAAAATCTGTACTATAGCTTACATCCATAAGTAACTGGTAACTGGTTGTCGTATCGCTTACCGGTATTTCAAAAACGATAGGCTCTGCGTAAGACCAAGTTTCGTTAGAAAATAATCTTTCTTCAGAAAACACTATGCCTTGCTCAGAGCAAGCCATAAAAAATATCGAACAAATGCCTACGCAGAAATATCTCATATTTTTAGTTGAAGTAGTCCTTCATACGCTCAAAAAATCCTTTCTCAGATTTTCCTGGGTTAGGCACAAAATTCTCACTATCTCTTAATTCTTCCATCATCTTCTTTTCCTTAGCATTCAGTTTCTTGGGTGTCCAGATATTGACATTGATAAGCTGATCTCCTTTTCCATAACTCTGTACAGAGGGAAGGCCCTTCCCTCTCAGTCTAAATATCTTACCAGCCTGTGTTCCTTCTGGTACTTTTATCTTTACCGTACCTCCTATTGTAGGTACTTCTACTGATATGCCTAATGCAGCATCTGCAAAGTTCAGAAAAAGATCGTAGATAATATTCTGTCCATCCCTAGCGAAGTTCTCGTGAGCTTTTTCTTCAATGTTGATCAGCAAGTCACCCGCTGAACCGCCTGATTTTCCAGCATTACCCTTACCCCTCATGGACAGCTGCATGCCTTCTTCTACCCCTTCTGGTATATCTATTTCTATAGTCTCATCTTTATAGACTCTTCCCTCTGATTTACATTTAGGACAGCTCGCTGTTATCTGATTTCCTGATCCATTACAGGTAGGGCATACTGCCGTTGTTTGCATCTGTCCGAGGAAGGTGCTTCTTACCTGACGCACATATCCACCTCCTCCACAGGTACCACAACTTTTTACAGAACTTGCATTTTTAGCGCCTGAGCCGTCGCAGGTAGCACACTTCGCTTGTTTTTTTACTTTGATCTTTTTCTTTACACCAGATTCTATTTCTTCTAGGGTAAGGGATACTTTTATTCTGAGGTTACTTCCTTTCTGTCCACGCTTAGCGCCACCGCCGCCAGCTCTTCTTCCCCCGCCGCCAAAGAAACTTTCAAACGGACTTCCTGAATCTCCAAAGATATCTCCAAACTGTGAGAATATATCTTCCATATTATGGAATCCGCCTCCTGCTCCTTGATTTACACCTGCGTGACCGTATCTATCATACCGTGCTTTCTTATCCTCGTTACTTAATATCTCATACGCCTCAGCAGCTTCTTTGAATTTTTCTTCCGCTTCCTTATTGTCCGGATTCTTATCTGGATGAAATTTCATCGCTACCTTTCGGTAAGCAGATTTTATTTCTTTGGCTGATGCCGTTTTTGCAACACCTAGTACTTCGTAATAATCTCTTTTTGCCATTCTTTCTTTTTATACTAGTAGTTACTTTATTTGCCCACTACAACTTTGGCATGTCTTATAATTTTGTCATTCAGATAATATCCACTCTCGATCGTATCTATAACCTTACCTTTCATATCTTCAGAGGGAGCTGGTATCTCTGTTATTGCCGCATGTAATTCAGCATCAAAAACTTCACCTGTTGATTCCATCTCCGTAAGTCCTTTTGCCTTGAGAGAATTATGTAGCTTATCGTATACAAGCTGAACACCCTCGCTAAACTGCTCTACAGAATTATCATCATCAGCACTCTTCTTAGCTCTATTAAAATCATCTAAAACGGGTAAGATAGTTTGCATCGTATCCTGGGCTGCGTTCTTCATCAGTTCCAGCCTCTCCTTCATGGTACGCTTCTTATAATTTTCGAATTCTGCAAATAAACGCAGGTATTTATCCTTAGATTCTGCAACCTGAATTTCTAACTCCTGTATCTTTTCTTTTTTAGAAGTTTTCTTCTCTTTATTTACTTCTTCCTGTCCCGTATTATCCGCTGTATTGGCAGCTTCGTCCGTTTTCTTTTTATTAGCCATTATCTTTTTTAGTTTTTCTAACACTACTTCTGGTAAAGCAATTCTTAAGCCACACATGAAATTGCGCCAAAATGGCAGATTTTCTTACTCATATCCTATGTTATATAATAAACGGCGACAACATTCTGAGACAGCCTCCACATTCATTACATTACCAAGCATACGCTTTTGTAATTACATCAGAAGAAAACAATTATGCATATCGAACCATGTATATTTTCCTTAATAAAATGATATGCTTGTATATTGCAGGATAATCTCTATTACGTTCTGAAGGCGCTGCAAAATGTAGCTAAACGCTTAATTTTATAGCTCCCCAAGCCTAATTACAATATTTTAAGACATAGGTCGGGTTAAATCTGAGAAATTATAAAGGCTTCAATACTGATTTTCAATTCGAGAAATACATTGTAAATATCCTCAACTCTTTTTTGCTTTCTGATCATTTAATCTTACTAATTTATCTATTTTAGGTTTCCTAAGCTTTTACTTTTCAAATCATAATTTGACATGCATATAAAACAATTATTTATACTAATCACAGCGGTATTTTTTTTACACTCTTGTGCAGAATATAAACCAGTAGAAATATCAGGTCCCAGCCTTGTTCCTACGGAATGGATGTATCAGCAACGAGCATATCCTCACAACGAGATTAAGCCTAGCTCCGTAAAAAAAGCATACCGTTCTTATCTAGAAAAGAAAACATCTACTGCTGGAAAAATACTTCATACATGGGAAGCAGAAGGACCAACTAACATAGGTGGAAGAATAACCGATATAGCTAGACATCCTAGTGATCCAGCAACTTTTTACATAGGTTCTGCGGTAGGAGGTGTTTTTAAAACAACGGATAATGCCGCTTCTTGGATACCCATTACAGAGACAATTCCTACGCTATCTGTCGGAAGTTTAGGGCTGAGTAAGAGTGATCCAGAAACAATCTATCTAGGAACTGGAGAGGCAAATGGTTCTGTCAATGCAGGATCTTTTATGGGTTCTGGTATCTACAAATCTACCGATGGAGGCAACAACTGGGAACAGAAAGGACTAGAAAATTCCAACCAGATAGCCAGACTAGTGGTAGATGAAGAAAATCCTGATCTAGTCTATGCCGCTGTTACGGGTGTACAATATGGTTACAACAAAGAAAGAGGATTATACAAATCTGATAATGGAGGTGATGACTGGGAACAGATATTATTTGTCAATGACTCCGTAGGGTGTATAGATGTGGTGGTAGACCCATTTGACAAAGATGTTATATATGCTGCAATGTGGGAACGTACTAGAAGACCTTGGATCAGAGATTATGCTGGACCTGCCTCTGGCGTATATCGCTCACAAGATGGTGGTGATAGCTGGACGCATCTACAAGGGGACCAATACGGTCTACCCGTTAGCGACGACGATAGAGGTAGAACTGGACTTGCTATTTCTAAGACGACACCAGGAGTTGTCTTTGCTGTATATACCGAAAATCCTATTACTAATAGATTTGCTGGCGTCTACAAGACAAGTGATGGTGGTGATAGCTGGGAAAATATAGACGGGGATATCAATCAAAATACATTTTCTTCTTTTGGTTGGTATTTTGCGCAAGTACGTGTAGATCCTGAAGATGATGATATCATATACGTACTAGGACAAAGAAGCTATAGGACTACAGATGGTGGGATAATCTGGGAGCCTATTTTTACCTCGCATGTTGATGCGCATGCTATGGCTTTTTATAATGGCGACAGCAAAGATGTATTACTCGGTGATGATAGTGGACTCCACGCTTCAAAAAATCTAAATAACAATTTTACAGAATTTGAGAATCTACCTATTACACAGTTCTATGAAATAGAGGTTGATTTTCTTAATCCTGAAAGATTACTCGGTGGCACGCAAGATAATAATACTCTTATGAATAGAAACGGAGCTTCTGATAATTACGAAAGAATATTCGGAGGAGATGGTTTTCATGTCAAGGTGGATCCTACCAATAGTGATATTATATATGCGGAATCACAGTTTGGAAATCTAGGGGTATCTTTTGATGGTGGAGAATCGTTTGAGTTTGGGCTTAACGGCATAGACCAAAACGAAAGAACGAACTGGAACACACCTGTATTTCTTTCTCCTCTCGATCCCTCATTCGTATTCTATGGTGCAGAAAAATTATATAGATCTGAGCAGGCTCAAGAGTGGGTGGCTATAAGTCCCGATCTTACTGATGGATTACATTCTAGCGGATCAGGTTCTTGGGGAACGCTTACTGCTATAGGATTATCCGCACAGAATCTAGATGTAATTTATGCGGGAACAGATGATGGCAATGTATGGACAACAAAAGACGGCGGATCTAACTGGAGCAAGATAGATGAGGAACTGCCAGAGCGTTATGTCAATCATATAACCGTAAATCCAGAAAATGATCTAGAAGCAGTTGTATGTTTTTCTGGATATAGATATCTGGATTATGAGGCACATGTACTAAGAACACAAGATGGCGGAATAACTTGGGAGGATATATCCGGTGATTTACCTGAGGTTCCTGCTAATGACTTTGTATATGATCCCGATATGAGTAATCGATATTATCTTGCCACGGACCTAGATGTATGGTACTCTGATAATTTCGGAGAAAACTGGGAAATTATGGCTGACGGTATTCCGCTTACCATAGCGAATGATCTTGTTTTCCATGGACCTACAAGGACGCTGTACGTAGGTACTTTTGGTCGTTCTATGTATAGTGTAGAATTGCTATTAGATCCTTCCGCTACAACTCATCTTTCAGCAGATATAGATCTAACAATATTTCCTAATCCGACAGATGGAGCATTATCTATTACTGTAAATGATGACGATGTCGATGTCCATTATGTTTCTATTCTAGACTATACTGGAAAGCAAGTCTTACAGAAAAAATTGACAATAACTGAATCTACACAAATAAATTTACAGCTAGAACATCTATCTGCTGCGAATTATATAGTCCTACTTCGAGATAAAAAAGGAAAAATTATTACAAGTGAAAAGATTATTAAAAACTAAGGAGAACTAAAGATATAATAGAAAGGTCCTTGCAGTTTTTGCAGGAAAATCATTAGCTCATGACTTGTAATTTTTTGAATACTTCCTTATACCATTTCTATTTTTAGATGACGAAAAAGGATTTAGAATTGTTCAAAATGGATCAAGGCAAAAAACGTAGGCGAACCCATAGGTTCGGCGAGGCTTTTTAACGAAGAAACATGAAGAACAAAATAAATAATTACCGTCATTCTAAACTAGAATTGGTATAAAACTTATTTGACATTATAAAACGTAGCTGGTACCACTAGGAATCGGTATTATTTTCGATCTAATTTCTTAGGTATAGTTGTGAATAATAATGGAGGTCTCCTATTCGGAATAGCAGTGGAAGTATTTATTATTTGAGCTATTCTATTTGTTCTTAGAAGAAAGTAGGTAACATTATTTAATAAGGTTATAGTGAAAAATTTGCGCTACAACTTTATCCATTTCTGTTCTGACTTTCCTGACTCAATTACTTTATAAATAAAGTTCATGCCTCTGACCCCATCTTCTACTGTAGGGAAATCAGTATACAACGGATCTACTGCAGTTCCAGCTATTCTAGCTTGGATACACCTCGCAACGTTTCTATAAATATTTCCAAAAGCCTCCAGATAACCTTCAGGATGACCTGCTGGAATCCTAGTATGTGCCTGCGCTTCTGGACTTAAATCCCCTACACCTGTTCTCAATATCTGGGTAGACTTATCATTCCATCTCACGATGAGACTGTTAGGATGCATTTGTGCCCATTCTACACCACCTTTCTCTCCGTATACTTTTATGCGTAGATTATTCTCTTCGCCAGCAGAAATCTGACTTGCGTAAAGTATGCCTTTAGCTCCGTTTTCAAACCTAAGTAAGACATTACCATCATCATCTAACAAACGACCTTCTACTAATATACTTATATCAGCACAGATTTCAGAAATTTTTAGACCTGTCATATATTCTGCTAGATTTTCAGCGTGGGTTCCTATATCTCCCATAGCTCCTGCTATCCCAGATTTCTTAGGGTCTGTTCGCCATGCTGCTTGCTTCTGGTCACTAGCTTCTAATAAGGTCGATAGCCATCCCTGGGGATATTCTACTACCACCTTTCTTATCTTTCCAAAATCTCCTTTTCTAAACATTGCCTTAGCCTGCTTCACCATAGGATAACCTGTATAGTTATGTGTAAGTGCGAAGATAAGACCAGAATCCTTAACTACTTTCTCTAGCGTATACGCCTCTTCCATATTAAAACAAAGCGGCTTATCTGCTACCACATGAAATCCATTTTCTATAGCCATAACGGCTGGCGCAAAGTGCATATGGTTAGGTGTAACAATAGAAACGAAATCCATCCTTATATCTTCTGGAAGATTTTTCTCTTCTATAATCATTTCTTTATAAGAACCATAAACTCGTGAAGGATCTAGATATAAATCTTCTCCAGACAATTTAGATTTTTCCGCACTACTGCTAAAAGCTCCGCAGACTAGATCTATCTGACCATCTAGTGCTGCCGCCATTCTATGCACTGCACCTATAAAGGCCCCTCTTCCTCCACCTATCATTCCCATTCTTATCTTTCTCATATCCTATCTATTTTCTTCTATATATTTGTCAATAATTCTTTCTAACGTTCTAAGTGGAATAGATCCATTTCTTAGGACCACGTCATGAAAAGCTCTAATATCAAATTTTTCTCCTAATTTTTCTTCCGCCTTTTTTCTTAAAGATCTAATTTTCAATTCACCTATCTTGTAAGATACTGCTTGGCCTGGCCAGCCAATATATCGATCTATCTCCGTATTCACCTCGTGTAAAGATAATGCAGTATTACTTGCCATAAAATCTATAGCCTCTTGTCTTGTCCACCCTTTGTAATGCATTCCAGGATCCACTACTAGCCGACACGCTCTCCACATCTCATATGTAAGTCTTCCGAAGTCGTCATATGGTGTTGTATAAAAACCTACTTCTTTCCCTAGAAATTCAGAATACAACCCCCAGCCTTCACCGTAGGCACTTAAGTAAGTATTATTTCTTATGGCCGGAACATCCTCTATCTCCTCAGCTAGAGAGAATTGGAGATGATGCCCGGGAACCGCCTCATGTAATGTCAGAGCTGGCAATGCATATAATGGCCTACTCTCAAGATAAACAGTGTTAACCAAATATTCACCAGCTCTATGATCTTTGTATGATCCAGGGAAGTACCTGCCTGCTGTATAGTTAGGTGCTAACGCTGCTGGCACGGGAGAAACCGTAAAAGGCAGTCTAGGCAATTTACCAAAATACTTAGGAAGGAATTCTTCCGCTTTCTTAGATAACCATGCAGCCTTATGCAGTAATTCTTCTGGTGTCTTAGCATAGAATTGTGGATCCGTTCTGAGAAAAGTTAGGAAGTCTTGGAAACTACCTTTGAAATCTAAATCCTTAATAATCTTATCCATCTCTGCTCGGATTCGCTTGACCTCGCTTTTTCCAGTTTCGAAAACCTCATCTGGCGTCATTTCTAATGTAGTGTAATATTTCACTCGTTGTTCGTAATAAGCCTTGCCATTTATATTTTCACTCACTCCGACTGAATTCCTTGATCTAGGGATATAATCCGTTGTAAGAAACTGACTAAAAGAACGCATGGAGGGTAAGACCTTGCTATTAATTATATCTAAGCATTCATCTTTAAAAAACTGATCATCGGAAGTTAGGGTAGACAATGGCAGAACCAAAAAAGAATCCTCCTCCCTAGCGCTAATGTGACCTACTAGTAACTTGTTACATTGCTCTACGATAAGTTTGGGAATACTAATATTTCCTTCGATTCCAGACTGCAGTATTTCTTGTTGTTTTTTAAAGTATTCGGGTAGGTTTTCTAACTTCCTTTTATATCTATTCTTCTCTTCTTTATTGTCAAGTCTCATTCTTTGGAATGTAAAAAGGATAGATGTAATAAATCCACCCTCAGAACTTAAGGGCATCAGATAAGCCTTATTCTGAAGATTAGATAATCTATCTTCTAGTACTAAGTCTACCAGATCATAATTTATCAATTCTTGTTCTGATAGGTTTTGAGTATCTATTTGTTTTAGACTTGACAATTGTGATTCTAATCTATCTATATTTCTATCTAAACTATCTAAATCTGTTACCCAATTCTCCTTAGCAAACTCTCTTTGTTCCTCAGAAAATCGTTCGATTTCCTCTATTATATTATTCAACTCATTTCCTTTTTCTTCTTGTTCTTTATTTTTACAAGCATTAACAAGAAAAAGACTGGAAGTCACTAGACATAGGAAAATATATAATTTCAGTCCATTCATATTTTAAGTTTCGAATTCAGAATCATAATCTTATAGGTAGTACTTAATGATTAAACATAGGAAAATAATTATGAGATTGATCTATCATTCTAGAAGAAGTTTCAGTTATTATTACACTTAACTGGATTAAAAATATACTGTTTCTATCAAACCTCCCAACTGGGTGTTCATCATTAGCATTATTTCCTTTAAGTTTGATCCGTTTTTAGATATAATTTAGAATGAAAATATTTAGTTAAACTTAGAATTTACAAACTGGCTAATTCCTATCTTAACATGAGTAATTTTTAGATATGAATAATCACACTTTAGGTTAGCAAGACTCGCCTTAATTTGTGCATTCGCTAAAGCATTGTCTACAAGCGGATAGCTGTGATTATGTTTTCTATCTTGTTCTTATACCAATTCTAGTTTAGAATGACGGTAATAATTTATTTTGTTCTTCATGTTCCTTCTTTAAAAAGCCTCGCCGAACCTATGGGTTCTTTGCTAGCCCGCCCGCTTAGCGCTGTGCCTGCCGTATGCAAGGAGGC
>ENA-ORXT01005079-ORXT01005079.1-marine-metagenome-genome-assembly--contig:-NODE-5079-length-13136-cov-4.589632_pt1 | contig 13136 bp, 8 predicted proteins | sample MGYA00237868_ERZ511482 | MGnify/ENA metagenome assembly ERZ511482 | reverse complement strand
TAATCCTTCGATTCTAAAAACTACAGATTACGCTTATTTCAACCAAAGAATTAATTGCTGTGGTAATCTTTCAGTTTGTTTTTGTATTCTTTTCTGACATTCAATTCCTCAAGTTGACCGTACATGATTATTTTTCAAACTTTCAAAGTCTTCGAGACTTGGGTAGTTTTGATTAAATAAATTAGACTACCCAAGTTTTGAAAACTTTGAAAGTTACTCATCCACTCGTATCGCCTGCAACACTTCCTGATTCAAAGCCTTCAACATCATATCATAAGGAGTCATCGGCTTAATTTTTTGTATTGATCCAGCCTCTTTTTCCTCGCCACCAATCAACAAAGAAAGAATCGACCCATCGAAGCCACCTATTAAAACAACTCCTTCATCATCCAGTTGATTCGGAAAATCTGTTCCTCTGCCAGTAACCCACCACCATACAATTCGCATATTCGGTAAACCCACTGTTCGAAGTTGACGCATCGCTGCTTCGTAATTCGTTTGGGTATTAGTACCAGCAGGATTGAACTGCATATCGGAGACGACTACTAGGGTAGTTGGGAAATCTTCCACAGGAATCTGTGGCTGCGTTTTTCTAACTCGAACGATTTCTTCAATCACTGATTGAAAATTCGTACTACCCCATGCAGTCTTTGTAGATCGAACTTGCTGAACTTTATCCGTAAAATTTCCAGTCAATTGTAGCATCCGAGAGGTATTATCAAACATCACCACATGGTCTTTAAAAGCCCCTTCATTCAGACTGGAAAAATAGATGCCTAAACTAATGCAAATATTATAAGCACTTGTATTGGCTACTTGGGCAGTCATGGAACCAGAAGTATCCAAAGCGCACCAAATATTTTCTTTGATGCCACCTGCGTCTTTCTTCGCCAACTCAATCAATCCATCAAACTGCTTATCAATAGTTACTTTTTGAGCTAAGTTCATTGTTGGTTGCACACTTTCCATCAACTCATATACATAGCCTGTGAACTTAGCAGTTGGCTGATTCAGTATCCAATCGGTATAAGTATCTTCTATTTCATGTCTTTGTAAAGTAGTCAATTCGTCCTTACCTTTTTTATTGACTAATCTAAACAAGGCTTTACCTGGAATAGAATTAAAATTAATCGCTGCCCAATTATTCAGGCACATTTGCTTTTGGAAATCATGTGCTTTACCTGCCGATTTAAAAGTTCGATACTCAACAGGTGTCCACTTTAAATATTTCAATAAACCATAAGCAAAACGGTTTAATTTTTCTTGTCGTTTATTAAAGGTGTTGGACTTAGAACGTATTCGAGGTAAATATTTTGCGATTAAATCTTTATTGTATTCGTCCGCTATGCCTCTTTTAATAAGAGTGTACACTTCCTTACTATCTAATTCACCCAACAGCTCTTCATGCCACAAATCTTTCCAAGTACCAACTACGGGTATTAACCATAAATTGGCATTTAAAAGTTCAGGCTGATAGCGGGCTAACCAAATAATGCTCTTTCTAAATTCACTTCGATTGCCTTGTCCTTTCTGTACTTTTTCCGAAGCAAGCAAGCCTTTTACTTTTCTAGAAACCATGCGGTTATAGAAAATAATTTGCATAGCTAATAAAGGCGATTCTGCCCAGATTCGATTCATATCTGCAAATACTTCTTCTAAATTTCTATCTCTATACGTACCGCATTTAGAAAAATAATCTAGTAAAGCACTCCCTGTAGCAGCGTGTGAAATCGCACCGTTTTCTGTGGTGGTAGCGTATTTATAAACGTTCTTTAAAAAATTATTTTTCATGTTGGTATCTTTTATTATTAAATAGACTTGTTATTCTTTAAATATTGATTAAAAAATATTTGTATAAAATAATTATATTTTTATCAGTTTTCTCTAAAAAATCACTGAATAGTCTTTTTATTGAGTTATTTTTTAGAGGATAAAAAGTCTAAAATCTATCAAGTTTTTTATTTCTTGATGATTGACAGGTCAAAGATAGCAGTGATAGTACGCAGTATATTTGCGTACTTGAAAAATAATTTTTTTATTTTTTATAATTTATTGGTTGTGAGTAATTTGTGAGCATATTTTTTTAAAAAAAATATAAAAGAAAGTACATAAATTATATTTCAGGAAGCTTTATATTTTACCGATTTTTCATTTTAGCGTATATAAAAAGAGGCAAGATGCCCTATTCTTTATTCAAAAAAATGGAGGGGTATCAATAGTCTTATTCCTACCTTATTTATTTCTCCGTCTTTTATAGAGAATTTAAAATGCTATTTATTAGCAAAATAGATATTATTATAAACTTATTTAAATAAACACCGTATAGACAAGGGTTTAAGTAGCTATTCGGTATGTTTTCAATGTTGAATGTAAGATGACAAATTTTGAATGGATAAGTCGTAAAGTGATAGCGTAAATAATTTTCAAACAAAGAAGCCCTTCAGAATCTAGCATTCAAGATTTAACATTGATAAGAATCCAATTGTAAGTAATCCTTTCTTCCCTATTTTACCCACAATTCTTTATATCGTGATTTCTTGATGGAAAAGATATTGGAAAAACTATAAAAAATAGGGAGGATTATTAAAAATATAATAGCAGCAAATTATTGTTTAACTATTTCCCAGTTTTTTAAGCGTGTTTTGAACAACTAACACAAAACACGCCTAAAAAAATGGGATCAACCATTAACCGAGCATGAGAAAAAGATTAATAGCTCAAACGGCGGCTATTTTACTAGTAGTCCTTTTTTCCTTTTCTGCATACGGCCAAACGCCAGCAGATCCGAACGCCTTAGGATTTAAAGTCCTCTTCTTAGATTATTATACGCCTAATCCTGGCGAAACAGTAGCACTAGACAATATTTCTACGGGTTATGAACTGTCTTATTTAAGAAGTATTAATCAATATTTAGATCTGGCAATTCCAATAAGATTTGGAGTAATTGATTTTCAAAATGATATTGACAATAACAGTATTGTTGGGGTCGATGGCGTATTTAAAATAAAATATTATAGAGAAGGTTTACCTGTTACGCCTTATATATATGCGGGTGGTGGCTATGTGATAGAAAATATGGAAAATGGCCACTTCCAAGCACCTGCTGGTTTAGGGGTGAATTTTAATATTTGGAATCGTGCATTTCTTAATGCACAAGCAGGCTATCGCTATTCTCCTATTGAGGATCGAAAAGCCTTAGAATTGGGCATTGGTTTCATTATGGGAATAGGTAAGAAAGGACCTAAAGATTCAGATAAAGATGGAATTCCTGATGACATTGATAAATGTCCACAGCAGGCGGGTTCTCAATTGGCAATGGGTTGTCCGGATTTAGATAATGACGGAGTAGGCGATGCCTTAGATGAATGCCCAACAGAGGCGGGTGCCGTTAATGGTTGCCCAGATAGAGATGAAGATGGGATTGCGGATAAGGACGATGAATGTCCAGATGAGGCAGGTATCGTAGAGAATAACGGTTGTCCAGAAGGAGAAGACGCTAATAAAGATACAGAAGGCAATACAGATGAGGAAGGGAACAAAGATACGGAAGGTGGCATGACGGATGGTTCCGAAACGGGTACAGGAGATCCGATGATGGAAAAAGTCGATGCCGATGGCGATGGGGTAAGTGACGATATAGATGAATGTCCGACGGAGGCAGGTACTTTGGCTACAAAAGGTTGCCCTGATAGAGATGGCGATGGCATTGCGGATAAAGATGACCCTTGTCCTTATGAAAATGGTCCTAGTGGTTGTCCTGATAGAGATGGAGATGGCGTTGCAGATAAAGATGACAGATGTCCGGGATTATCTGGTTCTTTAGCAGCGGGAGGTTGTCCTGATACAGATAATGATGGGGTACCAGACCCGAGTGATAAATGTCCAGCGACTTTCGGTCCAGCTTCAAATTTTGGTTGCCCTGAATTGCGCTCAGAAGAAAGAGATATTTTAAACCTTGCCACGGAGGCCGTACAGTTTGATAACAATAAAGCGTCTATTAAGTCTTCTTCTTATACCATACTTAATCAGATTGCAGATATTATGTTGAAATATCCTGGCTATAAAGTGAGCATTGCTGGTCATACAGATATTATTGGTGGTACACGTCACAACCAAATACTATCAGAAAAAAGAGCGAAAGCTTGTTATGATTACTTGGTTTCCAGAGGAGTCGATAGTTCTAGAGTGAGTTATATTGGCTATGGTGTAACACAACCTATCGCTACCAATAAAACAGAAGCAGGAAGACGTTTGAATAGACGGGTAGAGTTTAATCTGTATGTGAACTAGATAGATTTTTTTTAGAGGGAGTGAATTTGGTTTTTTTTGCAAAAAAACAAATTCACTCCCTCTAAAGAAGCTTTTAGTCATTAATCCTCACTAAATACACCGAATCTTGTCTAAGCACTAGCAAAGAAGTATTCGATAAATAAGCCTGTTTAATAAAAGTAGAATCAGGATAAATATTTTTTGTTAGGATGGCAGGTAAAGGAATTGTTGTAGTTTCTAAAGAATTTAAAGCAATAGTATTTAGCGTATTCGCCTGTATATATAGCAGTTGTCCATTAGATATTTGAAACTGTTCCACACCTAATATAGGAAGCTGTTGCTGCAATTGTCCAAAGGCATCAAAAATAAAAATACCCTGCTGAGGATCACTTAAAAATAATTGATTGTTACGCTCTATCAAAAAGGTAGGTTGAATCGAAGTACCGATTGTTTGTGTGAGATTTTTGCTTTGAAATAATACCGTTCCTGTTCTATCAATTTTTTTTAACTGCGCTGTAATTGGATCGTACACCCATATATTATTATCATTGGCAAGCGCAATAGCTTGAGGTTCAAAAATAGCCAAGGAAAAAAGATTGATTTCTTTTATTTCCGATAAAGTCCGATCCAGTAAAATGACCGTTGCTAAATCTGGATAGTATACTAAAATATTAAAAGGATTCGTAGCATCAATCATCCCAATAGTTCCCAACCTATCATTACTGTATTCAAAAAGTAACTGCCCTTGTTTATTATATTTTAATAACAGCCCTTCCGCTGTTGCAATATACCATTGTTGCAAAGCATCTGAAGTAACAAAAGTCGCTTGTAGAGGGAAGGTTTTTAAAATGTGGTAGGTCGTTGTATCCTTGGATTGTGCGGCTAACGAAAAGGAAAGAAATAGTAGAAGAACTACTTGAACAGTAATTCTTCTACCAAAATTATATATTTTAAGATTGAACATTTGCATAAGCAATAAAATGCGGATTCAATAAATTTTCTTTATTGTATCCGAGTGGCTGATCTGTCTCCACATTAATCACTTTTCCTCCTGCCTCTTCTAAGACAATATGTGCTGCGCCCGTATCCCATTCCATAGTAGGTGCTAATCGAGGGTACACGTGTGCGCCGCCTTGTGCTAAAATTAAGAACTTTAAAGAACTGCCCTTAGCGACTTTTTCAGGCTTGTCCAATTCCGCTATAAAATTAGCCGTATCTTCATTTAAGTGCGAACGAGAACAAACAACGCCAAGTCCTTTATCTTGTAACGAAAATTTAGGGGCTTTTAGTTTCTTAGGCTTTCGCTTTGAACCAGCTTTAGCCACGTAGGCACCACTTCCTTTCATTCCCCAAAATATTTCTCCTGTTACGGGCACATAAACGACTCCGAAAACCGTTTTTCCTTCCCACAATAGGGCGATGTTTACCGTAAATTCTCCATTTCGTTTAATGAATTCTTTCGTTCCATCTAAAGGATCAACTAACCAAGCAAAACCAAATTTCTTTCTCTTTTTGTAAGGGATCTCTTTATTCTCCTCAGAAATAATTGGAATCTGTGGCGTTAGTTTTTTTAAACCTGCACAAATTACGTCGTTCGCTCTTTGGTCTGCAATTGTCAGTGGGCTATCGTCCTTCTTTTGAGTAACGTTAAAGTTCGCTTCATCTTTGTAAACTTCTAAAATGACTGCGCCTGCATCTACGGCTAGTTGTTTAACCGCTGCTGTTAAATTGTTTGCTAAAAACATGTAGATATATTCTGATTTGTTAATTAGTAGAAGTCGAAAGAAAAGAAGTCAGAGGTCAGACCGCTTCGCTGTCAGAAGTCAGATTTATGACGTGTTCTTAGATGTATTAGGACGTATTCAACGTCGTACATCTAAAAACATATACATCTCACTTACGACGTTGAACACGTCCTAATACATCTAAGAACATGTCATAAATCTGACTTCTGACAGCGAAGCGGTCTGACCTCTGACTTCTTTTACTAAGGCTTACGCAAAGAAACAAGATTAGATTTCTAGTAGCAAAGAAATTACTAGTATGCCCCAATTTTCTCATTTATTCATTCAATCATCTACTCATTATTTTCTACAAAATAGACTCCTTCACGAAACTCAATAACTCTGGGTAATCTGTTGTAAAATGTAGCCCCCTACTTTCTCTTCTAATAGAAGCGCAACGAGTTACCAAATAAGCTACTGTAATTAAATTTCTCAACTCACAAAGCTGAGGAGAAACCAAGGAATTTCGATATAATTCCTCTGTTTCTTGATATAAAAGCTCTAGGCGGTCGAGCGAACGTTTTAATCTCGTATTAGAACGAACGATGCCAACATAACTACTCATGATTTCTTTTAATTCCTTTTGACTTTGCGTCATTAATACCAATTCTTTGGGTTCCGTTGTACCTTTCGTATTCCATTCAGGAATACCCTCTTTGTGCGCAATACTGTCAACGGTTTTAAGTGCGTCTATATGTATACGATGTGCAAATACCATTGCCTCTAACAGCGAATTAGAAGCTAAACGGTTCGCACCATGTAAACCCGTAGAAGTACATTCTCCACAAGCATATAAATTGCGGATAGAGGTTTTGCCAACTTCATCTGTCCATATACCCCCGCACATATAATGACAAGCAGGAACTACTGGAATCATGGCCGTCATTGGATCTATACCAATGCTCACACATTTATCATAAATGGTAGGGAAATGGGCATAAAATTTATCCTTATCCAAGTGGCGACAATCTAAAAACATGTGTTCCTCCCCTTGTTCTTTCATCTCTTTATCAATTGCTCTAGCTACAATATCTCTAGGTGCTAAAGAACCACGAGGATCATATTTTTGCATAAAATCCTTCTCTGAACGATCTCTCAAAATTGCCCCAAAACCTCTTACTGCTTCCGAAACTAAAAAAGCGGGATTATCTCCTGCTGGATTAAAAAGCGAGGTTGGATGAAATTGTACAAATTCCATATTTCCTAAGCGGCCATTTGCTCGATACATCATCGCTACGCCATCCCCAGTAGCGATAACAGGATTAGTAGTCGCTTTATAAATTTGTCCTGCACCACCTGTTGCGACAATTGTTTTTTTAGCAAGGATTTTGTCAATAGAACGGGTGTTTTTATCCAAGGCATAAACGCCATAACATTCAATATCAGGCGTTACTCGATTCACTATATGCCCTAAATGATGCTGGGTAATAAATTCGATAGCAAAATAATGTTCTAAGATTTTTATGTTGGGAATGGTAGCAGCCAAATCCGATAAGGTTCGTTGCATTTCCCAACCTGTTAAATCTTTATAGTGCAAGATTCGATTATCGGAATGTCCGCCTTCCTTTCCTAAATCATATTCTCCTTTTTTCGTTTTATCAAAACGAGCCCCCCAGTCAATAATTTCTTGAACTCGCTTTGGTCCTTCTTTGACTACAATAGAAACAATATTTTCATCACATAATCCATCCCCTGCATCTAGGGTATCTGCTATGTGTTTTTCGTAAGAATCTTCCTCCAGATTCCAAACTGCTGCCACGCCCCCTTGGGCATATCGGGTGTTACTTTCCCGTTCTTCTGTTTTCGTCAAGACCAATATTTCCAAATCAGGTCTTTTTCGAGCCATTTTAATAGCAAAGGTTAAACCAGCAATGCCAGAACCTATAACGAGCACATCTGTTTTTATCATCGGTATTATTTTTTAAAATTCAGAAGGGAGAACAGAGAAGCGAGAATAGAGACTAAAAACATCTTCGATTAAAGAGGAACGGTTAATTTAATAGGAACTTATCTCTATTCTCTGTTCTCCCTTCTTTTGTATGACGCAGCTTTATTAGCATTGTTACTAAATAAGCAATGAGTAAATGAGCGCTAACTTTATAAAGTTTGATCATTTCACATTAGAATAGACGACCTATTTACTCATTCAATCATTTTCTCATTTAATCATTGAGAACTTAGCCCAAATGTCTATAAATAGCTGTTTACCAGAAACAAATATCAAAAAATTACTTTAAACTGTTTCGGATGCTTAATTTACGTATCTTTGTAATCATTATTTACAATTGGCTGAAAATTAGCCAAAGTAAAGTAGATTAGATTAGACAATCGCCTAAAAAAGGAATACTTCCAATTTGTTTATTTGTTAATATTGTTTATTTGTTTAGCAGCGTGCCTAGTAAACAAATAAACAATATCAACAAATAAACCATTAACAGATTATTCCTTTTTTAAGCGATTGTCTAATTTCGCTTCTTTTAGAAGCTTTCAATCTCGACTTATAGGAGAAGAAGAACAACAATAGAAAACTAACTTAAGTTTTTATCATTCTTAGTAGCGATGCTTTGGAGTAAAAATCCAAATAACAAATAACAAATTCCAACCGTGACGTTGATAACAAAACGTGAGCTAACGCCATAATTGGAATTCGATTTTTGGGATTTGGAATTTATATTTTTTATCGTTACTTAAATATTGTGCCGAAATGAGTTTTAGAATAAATATAGTTGAGCAGTATAATCCCTCAGATAACCTCTTGATACTAGCAAATAGTGAAGACCTCTCTCCCGTTTTCCCTTTTCTAAATAGTAGCGAAAAAGCTTATCTAGAACACGCTGCAGCGAATCAAATTAATTATGTGTTTTTTCCAAGCAGTAAGCGGAGTGTATTAGTACACTTTGTCGAAATATCAGCAGATACTTACTATCAAAAAGAATTAACACGTATAGCGGGCAATAGCATCACCAGCACCTTTGCTCATTATAAAATTAAAGAGATTGCCTTAAAAAATACGCTACCTACTATTGCTATTTTAGAATACCTAGAAGGCATGATTTTGGGCGGTTATCAATTTCAAAAATATTTGAGTGCTGGTGTGAACAGTAAAATTCCGCATCAAATAAATATCCCTTCTACGGATTTAACGCCTCAACAATTAGCGGAATTAACAGCAGTTTTAGAGGCTACCTATACGGCTAGAGATTTAGTTAATGAGCCACAGTCTTATCTAACATCGGTAAAGTTAGGAGAAGAAATAGAAAGATTAGGGGAGACTCATGGATTTTCTGTAGAAATATTAGACAAATCTAAGATAGAAGCCTTGAAAATGGGGGGATTATTGGCCGTTAATAAAGGTAGTTTTATTCCACCTCGTTTTTGCATTATGGAATGGAAACATCCAGAGGCAAAAAATAAAAAACCAATTGTCTTAGTTGGTAAAGGAGTGGTTTTTGATACAGGTGGTGTTAATTTAAAACCAACCCCTACCTCTTTAGATACCATGAAATGCGACATGGCAGGTGCTGCCACCGTAATCGGTGCAATTATCGCTGCTACCAAAGCGAAATTGCCTGTGCATATAATCGCTTTGGTACCGACAACAGATAATCGAATAGGTAATGATGCTTATCTCCCTGGAGATGTCATTACCATGTATAATGGCACAACGGTAGAGGTCTTAAATACCGATGCAGAAGGTCGTCTGATCTTAGCAGATGCTTTACACTACGCAAAAAAATACAATCCAGAATTAGTACTTGATTTTGCGACGCTAACAGGGGCGGCTGTTCGTTCTTTGGGACAACATGCTATCTGCTACATGGGTACTGCGGAGCAAAAAACAAAAACTCAACTAGAAGAAAGTGGACATACCGTTTTTGAAAGATTGGTTGAATTTCCGTTGTGGAAAGAATATGGCTCGCAGCTAAAATCAAATATTGCAGATTTAAAAAATATTGGTGGTTCTAGTGCTGGAATGATTACTGCGGGTAAATTTTTAGAACATTTCACCAATTATCCTTGGCTTCATTTTGACATTGCGGGTCCAGCATATTTGCGTGCGCCTGATGCGTATAGAACAAAAGAAGGAACAGGTGTAGGTGTTCGCTTGATATTTGACTTTTTGAAGAATTATTAGAGTTAGTGATCGTTTTATTACATACTCATTTCAAACGCACTACTATACTGCACAGGCTTAAATGAAATTTCCTTATCAACAGAAATAAGCGTACAGTGAATAACTATTTTCGTTCCAAAAACTGATTGTAATTGCTTAATAAGTGTTGCTTCCGTTGCTTCATTGGTCCAAGCTTTTAAATCTAACTCATGGTTTAAATTTTGATGTAATTCAAAACCAACCAAGGGTAAATCCATTAAAGCCCTAGATATATCTATATTGTTAATAAACCGACCTTGTTTGGTATAAAAAGGAACTGGTTTTCTAGCCTGTAAATCGTATAAATAGGGGATTCCTTGCTTCATCTGTAAGCGACAAAAATCGCCAGTTCGATAGCGAATTAAGGGTAAAAAAGGATTATTACCACCTGTTACCACCAACTCTCCTTTTTCGCCAAGTGGCAATAGTTTGTCTCGTAGAGGATCGAAAATTTCTAGGTACAAATCTGACCGAATCGCTCTATATTTTCCATTCTCCGCAACGGCTATCATTCTACATTCTGTCATAGAATAAATGTCTAATATAGGGCATTTAAAATAAACTTCTAATAGGTTGCGCAGTCCGTCCGATAATTGCATGGCAGAGGAAACCATCGCTTTTGGTTGTAGCTTCGGTTGTAGTTTATACAAAGCTAAAAAAGCGAAGGGATCACCTGTTAAAATTTCTGGATTGTAGTGTTCTAAATACTGGATGCGATCACTCGTTGCTTTCCAGTCCTTTTCATTTAGATTTATTTTTAAAACCCCACTACCTTGTAAATAGGTAGATAGAGAAGCATAAGTAAGGGTTGCATCTTGAGCACAAATCATTGCAATCGCCACCTTATCTGGCTCATTAGATAACTGAATATTTAACCTATCTAGTATAGATTCTAATTGCGGAATCCAGCAAGCTTGAGCAGTTGGATTAAATAAAACGTCCATTGCTGGACCAGTTGTGCCAGAGGTTTGGTAAACCAAAAGGTCTTCAATAGGAGCTGTATTTGCCACAAATAGCCAAGGATATTGACAAATGTTTTTTCGAGCAATCGTTGCTTGTTCCGCAAATAGAAGAGGTCTATCTTGATAAAAAGGAACTTCTTGGATACACCAATTTAAATAATTGTCTAGCCAAGTAGGGTAGGTATTTTCCTTCCAAAATACTGCTTGTGTTCGGATTTGTTTGGCATAGTCCTGTACTTGTAGCAAATGCTGGGCAGTTAAGCGATCACCGCTTTCGAAATTAAAATAGGGTGCAGTAGGTGCTTGCTTTAATTCATTCAAGAAAGAAAGATCGGATAAGGTTGGAAATCTTTCTTCATTAGAAAGAGCTATTTGTGGTTTTTTATTCACGACTATACGGATTTGCGGCTTCTCTTGCTTTCTTCTCCGCCATTTGCTTCCTGATTTTCATCATTTTATCATAGGCTGATTTAGATTTCACCAACACGCCATGCCGTTTAATAGTGCTAAGCGCATCGAAGCGATCAGCGGCTTCAGCAGCTGTTTCGCCATCTGGAATAATGCTGGTACTTTGTAGTGCCAAGCGCACAAATTCCTCTACTCTATCCTCTTCTTCCAACCATTTGTTCGCTTTTACATATTCAGACACCGTGGCTAGTTCTTTATAAAAATACTGTTTTAGTTGTCGAAGGCTAATATTCTTTCCTTCAAAGCCCTTATAGCTTATTAGCCAGCAAGCTAGATGTATAGCCCGTAAATATTCTTTGTTTTTGCTAAATCCGATGAGGTCTCGGTTGGTTGGAATTTCTCCTTCCAAGGTAATATAGTTGCCTAGGGTTTTTCTAAATATATCGGCTATTAGCGCCTGTGTAGCTAGCTTGCTACGACCCTGCCTCACCGGGTTTTGTAGAAATTCTGGTGGGCACTTTTTTAAATGATCGATTAAGTCGTATACTTTCATATTGAGAAAATTTAATGCGGATTTTCTGTAGCTTAGGCATCCCTGCCTGAGTAGTAGCGTTGGCGACTTCGGGGCATACTATTCGATTAACCAACGACACTACTCAGGCAGGATGCCTGAGCTACGGAAAAATACACTACTCAGGCAGGATGCCTGAGCTACGAGAAACTAATTTACCGTTTATATTTCTCTTTCGCAAAAGCAGCAGCAAAAGTTAACAACTCCGCCTCGTTCGTTACATAAAAAAGTTGCCAGCCCATCTCTCTTAGACGTTGTACCTCTTCTGGATGCCAGTCTGCTTTAGAGTGCAGCACGATAGTACCCTCTCCACCAGCATGATCCAAAGCAGTTTTAATTAAAGCCCAATGATCGCTAGGTTCTTTTAAATTTCGGCCATTGAGCATGGCAAAAATATCATCATCAGAAACCAGTACAATATGCGCTTTAGGTTCTAATGGCTGTTCAAAAGGTTTTTTCAAACGATTAATACCAAAGGCGTAACCTGTACCAAGATACGAAGTTAAAACGGTTAAGACCTCTTCTTCAGAATTGCTAAATCCCTTCGTTTCTAAATAACTGCCTGGTTCTCCAGACAAGCAACCCATAACTTTTGCCCCTGCTCGCAAAGCGGATAAACCAATGATAGAGGCTGCCAAAATTGGCCAAGAGAAATTACGGGCAGGATTGCGCATAGAACCCGAACAATCAACGCCTATATAAATATCTAATGGGGCTTGCTCTTTTTCACCATCTTTATCGGGCGTATATATTCTTTTGAGCGTGTTATATCCCGGTATGATTTGTGGCGAATAAATAGCTGTTTCTAGCCAGTCGATTTGTTCCAGAGGATCACTCACATTCCATTCTTCCGTTCCTTCCATACTCGTTAAGCCTGTCGGTTTCCTATCATCTACTGGAAATTCTATTAGATGGGGAAGAGCGATTTCTTTATAATAATTATTAACTAATTTTTGTTGGTCTATGTTCGGATTGAGCTGTCGCTGCAG
>ENA-ORXT01005078-ORXT01005078.1-marine-metagenome-genome-assembly--contig:-NODE-5078-length-13137-cov-9.287443_pt1 | contig 13137 bp, 15 predicted proteins | sample MGYA00237868_ERZ511482 | MGnify/ENA metagenome assembly ERZ511482 | reverse complement strand
CCACCCCACCCCCCCCCGCATGGTTGCCTTTGAAACAGTTACAGCACTGTGTCGTGGGCTGCCCGCAGGTGGTCCGCAGAGCAACAACGGCCGGTCTTGGGCCCGCACAAAAATATTCTCCCCGCCGGCCGTCGGGTCCCGACAGGCGGAGCATACCAAAGTACCGCTGCCGCAAGTGCGGGGTGGCTCTGCCGGACTGGTCCAGGCGCCGCTTGGTGGTCGGCTTGAGGTGCACCCCCACCCCGTCAGCCAGTGCCAGCGCCTCCTCACCTTCCCCTGCCCCGCCGCCCCCCCCCTCTCCCGCCGCCACCCCTCCGCGCGGGCGCCAACCGACCGAATCAAAACTGTTGTCGATGAGGTCGCCAGCAAGGTTCTCGTAAAATTTCGACTGCTTGAGTGCAGCGGCGCCACGTGCACCCGAATGCAGAAGCCAGGCATCCACAATACAAACCCCAAGCAAAGAGATGTTCACTCGCTGCGACCATTCGTGGGTGCGTAGCTTGTGCTCCAACTTGAGGTCGTCTTGTCCACAGCGGTTGAGCCTGTCAATCTGGGCACAGCAGCCATAATAAATCTCGGCCCTCTCGGGCTGGGGCACAGACACGGCCACGCGCTCGGTCCCTCCCTCCAGCTCATGCCACCGAAGGTACTCGCAGGGCGTACACGGTCTCGTGCTGCTGGATGTCGCAACGTGGTGTCTCCGGTCCCGATCCACCCAGAGGACAGCCATCAGATCCGGGGACCCCGTCGCATCGTCGTGGACCATCGTCACCCAGCCCCCCCGCGCTTTCAGCTCCCGAGCAGCGAGAGATGACAAAGGGAAACGTCGATGGGCCGTCTTCACCACGCCAATGAATTGCAGGCCAGAAGCCTTGAGAGAGAGGGCCGACTCCACACTGGCAACATACGAATCGGCGCACACGACGCGGTCCGACCCGGCCCATGGCCCAACGAGGCGCTGCAAAACAGCAGTGCCATGCAGCATCTGGCTCACGGCGGCGAAACGCGTGGCATGCTGCTCTGCCGCTGTAGTAACGAGATGAGGCCGGAGCATTATCCCGCTGCGCCCGCACGCCGCTTTTTGAATCTCGCAGCCGTTTTCAGGCTTGCGGTCAATAGCGACGTACATTGGAAGGCCGGCAGAGATCCAGAGGCCACCCTGGCCATATCACTGGAGGATGGACTCGTCGACGCACAGCGTGTCGCCTGGAGTCACGAGGGTGGCCCTGTGCCCGTTTATCTCGGCGACAAAGTCGTTGACCAACGCCCACCGAAAGAGCTCACCGCCGCGGTCATCAGCCGCAGGACCGCCCACCGGCTTTCGACTGAACGTCAGAGATGACCAGATTGCGTCAAAGCGGTTGCGCGGCATACCGGTCCGTGTGCTAAAGGCTGGAGCGGACATGTACTTCGATCGCGGCTCGGTGGCCCACAGCTCGGCGCGGGAATCAAACTCAAAGCGAGTGCCCAGGATGAGCACGCCAAAAATCTTTAGAATCTCGCCCGCGGACGTCGGTGGCAGACGTCGGGCCTCCAGCCGCACCGACGTCAGCTCGACAATCCACGAAAGCTGCTGCTGCGGTCCACGGCGAATAAGTAATCGATAGGAGCGCGGGTCCGGTCGAAACCAACCGAGTCCCCCCCTTCTCAGATGAAATCTCCTCCCAGGGTACGCACCAACCACGACCGAGGGCGCACCGGTCTACCAAACAGTTGGGTCACGACACGTTTCCGCCACAAAACGCCGTGGGCTTCCACAGAGGGCGGTGCGGTGGGGGCCCTTGACAAGGGTGGAGGCGCGGGCGGCGGATCCTCAGCCGACCGCAAACCGAGAGCCAAATGGTTGGGGGATGGAGGCGTGACGGGGGAACCAGCCGGAAGCGCTCTTGGCGCGTCCAGCAATGCAGCACCCTGGAGAAGCAAAGCAGGTCCACTGTTGGCAGATGCTTGAGTACCGACGAGTAGAGCCATCGCGTGACTTGCTTCCGAGACCCAGCCGGGAGCTGTCGCATCCGCAGCGGATCTTGCGGGCGCCAGCCGAACCCCAGGTGCATCAGATAGTGTGTCGTCGGGAGGGGGTTGGGAAGCCGCCGACGGTGCCAGTTGTGAAGATGGAGGGGGAAGGGGCGGAACCAGACATTCTGCAGGTCCCGGGCGGATGCTGCGGATACGCAGGGTCTTGTCAACGGTCTTACCCAGGCACTCAAACTGCCCCGTAATGGAGGTTCCGCGTGAATGCAAACGCAGATCGAATATTTTTGGCCTTGGTGTGGACCGTGGACCCCATAATTATCCGCGGGTCGCCGCTCATGTCGTGTAGGTGGATTGGGGAGCAAATGGGAAATTGAAGGGAAAGAGAGGTGGAGGAGGAGGGAGCGGGGGAGGGAGAAGGAGGAGTGGAAATCGACGGCCGTGTGGGAAAAACGGCGAACAGGCAGTAGAAGCGGTCACGCAAAGCGCAGAATGGAGGGAACCAGAACCGGGCTGGTGCTCTGACATCGTCCCCATCCGTGAGGGACCTACCAGCTAGCAGCACGCGAAATAGTGATCGGCCACCCTCTGCCTCAATGGCCACACAGCCCGCACCCCACATGGGTCACACCGATAAAAAGCGCGGATGCATGTGCGTGACGGTCCCGCCGTTGGACGACTTCAGACATGATATGACAGCCCAGAAACAGCGCCTAAGGGCATCCAGAAAAAGGAAAAGCGGGGCGTAGCCGCGCATCTGTGGCCGTCCAACGCGAGGAAAAGTTGGCACCGAGACAACTTTTGCCATGGAACGACCGGGAAAAGAAACTTGATGAGGTAGCCCAAGAATAAACAGCCGACTCTCAATCCATTTCAGTTCTCCGAATTGGCGTCAGAGCAGCCGTTGTTCGAAGAAAGGGGTACCGAAAATGCGACTGATTTGAGCTGTTGCGACTCAATTGAGCTATACGGTGGAATAGACACTAGCTCTTTAAACATATTGCTGACCTCCAACAAATGGCGGTTGCAGAGCGGATGCAATCATTCAACAGTGTATTGCTGTCTTCCCAATTTTGGCCGATGTTGTCGAAGTCAAGACAGGGTCTTGATCAACTGCCCATTGGTCGAACCACTTCACCCGGCTGAGTGGATGGCTGAGAAACAGTTTTGCACAGTTGATCACCCCTCTTGACATCGACGGCATTGTCCAAAATTGGGAAGACAGCAATACTTGGAACAAAGAAGAGGCTAGGAATCATGTGAGTTCCTCACACAGTCTCCCCATGCAGCTCTGCACGCTGGAAACGCACATCAGGGTCCCATGAAATCTGAATAAATCTGCTGATCTCATGAGAAATCACGGGTCTGGCCCAGAACCCTCTCCATGCCCTCTTCAGGCCCAAGCAAGCGGCCAAAAATCTCAGAAAATCTCATTGTGAGTTGCAATGGCTCTGCGTGACTCCTACAAGACACGGTGATTTGCTTGCAAGATTACTGGCGGCATCTCTGTACCAATAGTTTGCTCGTGGCTTGTGAAACAGCCAACCCGACTTCATTTGTACGCTGTGTCGTCGGCTGTGCCTTGCTTTTCTCTCGTCCGCCATTTTCGGGAGGTTAGCCATTCTAAACCGTGAATGCCGTATTTGGAAAATGATGAAATGGAAAACTCACAGATCGGTACAATTCGAGATCCTGTCCAGGGCCGTGCATTAACCTGTGGTTTTGGATGCAACGTCGCTCTCCATCCCTATTGGTCGATGATAAAATGGGTGGAAAAGCGTGACAGAGCTCTGCCGCAGTCCCTCGTTTTCGCGGTCCTCATCAGCTCAAGTATGACGGTGTTCTATAGTCAAGAGGTCTGAGACAGCTGTCACTGTCTCACTGATGCCGCGTTTTTCTGGAATAGTTGGGTCCCCATAAGGACCCTGTGGCGCGTCCCAAACTTTAGGAAACCGGCACAGGTCTCCATAGGAGTATGACCGTTCTTGACTCCAGCCTTTTCCGTAGGGCGTCCCCCCACCTGGAGGCGCGGGCGCTCCGCCGCCGGCCGCCCGATGGGCCGTTCGCCGCCTGCCCGCGGCGGCGACTGTGGCGACACCATCCACGCTCCGGTCACGGGCGGCCCCATCAAGGGCCGGGGCGGGCGCCGCCGCCGCGGAGCTCCCCCCGCCAGCCCCGCACCCGCCACCCCCGCCGGCCCCGCAGACGCTGCCGCCGCCGCCGCGGCGGTAGCGGCAGCGCAGTGATCCTTATGGGGTATTCACACGCAAGCCCTTTTTTGACCCGAAAATATGCGGAACCACTGGGGAAGCAGCCCGAGGAAGACTCTACAACGCCAGAACAATTGACCATCAGCAACGCGAACCCTTCCAGACCGGCGATGACAGCAGCCGAGAGAACATACAAGCCAATCAGCGCCTTGTAATTCCTCTATGACTCAATTGTAGAGCTGAGTCTTCCACCTAATCTGCGTGCAGCAAGCCATTCTCATCCGGCTGGTGCAAACGCGGCATGCTGTTGCAAGCCGATCTTGCGTCAGCTTGCTGAAGGCTGTTTGCGCATGCTCGTGAAGCACGAACCGGGGGTCGTGCGGCGAGCGGGGTGAGAGGGGTGGTGCTTCTATCGCAGAGATGCTTCGAATGATGTACAGCACGCACGCCGCACGGTCCCCGGTTTGGCTGCAAAACTTGTCGCGGCTGAAAACCAGGAGGAATACCCTGTCTGAGGGGTTCCGCAAAAATCTTGCAGAGCTTCAGCAGAGAATTTGCCGTCTGTGTGCGAACACGGTTCAAAGTGCACTGCGCAGCGTAGCTGCGTCACCCCTTCGCACAATTAGGAAGGCCCAGATGGCGTCTTCTGGCTGTTTCATAACTTCCCGACTGTTTATGGGCCCTAGCGAAAATGGTGATAGACCATTGGTCAGCAGAACAGCTGTCACAGCTTCTGAAAGCGTGTCGCGAAGATCGTATCTAGCATCGACGTGTCATGGCGATGGCTGCATTGCAGCGGTCCACGGCGGTGCCCAGGCCTCAATAGACTGATATCTTTCGGACCAAGATCATGCCTTCCAGCTCCGTTGGCAGTCGCGCCGGTCAGGTGACGCCTCGCAGCTGACTTAGTCATGACCATGCCGCGTCATCCCCCTCGCTCACCCCTGTTCCACCGCCTGTGATCTTATGAGCTGGTTTCCAATCTCCGACATTCCCCTGTTGTGCTTCTGTCGCCAAAGCAGTTCCTACAACACTCCGACATCAATAATCCCCCCCCCCCCCCCCCCCCCCCCCCCCCCCTCCAATGCTCTCCCCGCAACAGTACAGCTTCTACCGCCCCCAACCAGACCGGAGCTCCTCTCGGCCGTCGGCCCAGCGCCTGTCCTTTACCCATCTATGCAGACAATATTCAGTAGCAGGCAGTGTGTTTGACTTTCAACATTCATCTCCTCCTCTCGAGATGACCCTCCCGTGCCCCCCCCCACGTTGTCACAGACGCGTCTACCGGGCACAGCCCTGAACCCAAACATGTACAGGTGCGGTTGAAGAAGAAAAGTCCGTTGACGAGCAAGTGACACGCAGACTCACAGGGGGCGAAACAGGACGACGGAAACATACAAGTGGCCGTCGGAGTGGAAAGAGGAGGACAGATATGCATCAGCCAAATGCAAGAAGATGCGCCACATCATGCCCGTCAAGCTAGTGTGCTCAGATTGCTCGGGGGGTAAATGCTTCTTTTTGGTTTTTTGCGTTGAAGCCCGATGGCGGCGATTACGTCAAAAGCAGTGTGGAAGCGCCGCAGATGATGCCTGCGACGACGACGGGACGACGACATGAATGCAGGGATTGCTCGACAATCTGATCAGTTCATAGCACATGTCTTGGAATTTTCAAGCCGGGAGACGCGCCCTAACTGGACGTGGCCCGCCGCCGGCGGGCGCGCCCAGTTCAAGCCTTGGGAATACCAGCAATAGAGGGACTTGGCACGTATTTTGACGGTGGCCTTTACGGTCTTCCGAAGGGAAGGTGCTTTGCAGAAATTTGGTGCAGGCAAGTTTGCGCAAGCAAAGATGCTCACCCGACCACTGCCAGCAACGACCCGTGCTGCAGGGAGACCCAGGATATCACTGGGTGATGGATGAAATGTCAAGCATCCCGACGAGGTCCGCCGGGTCCTGCGGCCGATAAAGGCAAACAACAGCTGAAAAACAGCACTCTGAGTGACCCGGTGGCAAGTACCTGCTGACATCCGCGGTGGTCTTCGTGAAACGATGCCAGAAAATGCACGCTGACGGCCTAAGAGCAAGCCCTGTCGTTCGAACTATGGCAGAGAATGTCCGTTAACGCCAAATTATAGCGGAAAGGGGTGCAAAGCGGTCAGATCAATGGCGCGAATTCAACAGCAAACGTTGGGATGGCGGAGATCTGACGTTATAATTCTGTGCTGCGGCGTAAGATCCACGCCATCCCAACGTTTGGCGGAGCCGTTTGACGTAATCCTGCAGTCGCAGCGTCAAAGGAGTCCGAAAACATCGAAGACATTTGCTTTCAACCGTGCCACGGCTCGCGATTGTCCGACGCACGTCGTCTGCGTTCGCCGCGGGTACGGAGACGCCCCCACCGCGTCATCTTTTGGTGCAACCACTCAGGCCTGATCCTTCGTCACGCCCCGCCAGGGCGACGCCAGGAGGCGGCGTCACTCTTTTTCGAAACTCATCGCCTGCGCGGGATTCCTTTCGTTTCCGCGTGGCCACGCCCATGGCGCACGTGGTCACCGCACCACACGATCGCCACCGCCCGTCGTCGTGGGCCGTACGTCGTCCAAAGTCCGTTGCAATGGGGACCCCGGCTGAGAAGGCGCGCGGCCCGGGGCGGGGTTTAGGGTGGTCTCCTGTAGACGTGCTTGAGTTTGCTGAGACAGCGAATCTGGTGCTTCAGGACCCTGCCACTTGGTGCGGTCAAACCGCTGCCGTTCTCTCGCGGCGCATCCGCAGTCGCTTTTTGGCTCGTGCCCCACCTGCTGCCGGCTCCAAACTGGACTCTGGGTGCGACCTCGACCCGGGCCGCTGGACGAGGCGCACGTCTCGAGCATGCCAAGAGCGCTGGGACACAATCAAGACCGCGGGCATCATCTACCAGTAGGCTGTGGGATTAGTGGAGGGCGCCAACATGACGCGCATCTCCACGGCAGCGGAGAATACCAGGTGCTACATGGCCTGCTACAATGCACATGTTGGCACATCCAGGATGGGCAGCCGATCAAAGCATCTCACTACTATTTCCCGGGACTCTCACTATCCCGTCGGCCCACCTTTTAAGTAACTACTTTGCTACCGTGTTCTCATCAAGAACACAGATATGATTTTGACGACCGGAGCGGACGCGGGCTGTGGTGTCAACGGTGAACCCACGCCAGGACACGACGGTGCTATTATAATGGCGCATGAGAGCTGCCCCCAGGGTGGGCTGGGAGAGGATGATGAAGGGCCTCCGCGCGATGGGAGTGACACGCGCGCTGAGGCTGTACTCGGGGTCGGGAAATTGCGTGACGAAGCCGGGGCGGTGACGTGGATGGGCTCGTTGCGGGTAGTCCTTCCATTCCAGCCGACATGATCGCCAGCGGACCCCCTACCGAGCGGATCAAGGGCAACAAGGCGGCAAAGCGGAGCAAGGCTCTGAAGCGCAAGGCCGAGATTGAGTCGACCGCTGGACTGGACGTCACCATGGCTGTGACCGCACGCCTGGGATCTGTGGCTGAGGCTATTAGCAAGATACGAAGCTAAAGAAGCAGCACGAGTCGGATCATGTATGATTGGAAGCGCACAAGCTGGCTCTTGCAACTTGCAGTTCGCTTTGTGAGGGTGTCGAGATGTGACTAGCGGAACGACGCGCGGCACTGGGGGTGCTGCAAGAGAGCTACCGGACGATGACTGCCCCAAACGTAGAAGCATCCGCGAAAACGGAACACCGGAAACCGGACGCAGTCACCAAGAACGGGTGCGACCATGCACACGCCGCTGTAGCCTCGAGCGCTGGCCACCAACCGTTCACCTAGGCAGATGTGCCGGCCGATGCACTGCGACCAGTTCCAGGACACTGATGCTACATGCTAGCAGGTCTTGTTGGCTTGGGGTAATGGGTGATGCCACTTTCTCTAGCACACAGTTGTGTGCGTGATGGGCAAGACTCCACTATGTAGCGAGTATTTTCTTCGCGCCCGATGTGCCTTCCAAGTGCGCCGTTCTGGACGGTTTCCTACTGCTGCTTTTTTTGCACAGCTCACAGATGCACATTGTGCTACATGCCCTGATAGTCCATAGATAGCTGCCTCCCACTTGTTTTTGTGTCGTCGATGCCAGCACGGTGGCCTTGATGTTGGCGGCCGCCAGAATGTGCGTTTTTTCCCAATCTGGGAAAGGGTGGGGTGAGGGGACCTGGACGAGGGAGACACTGGAGAAAGTGCACCGCTCTCTTCAGGAAGTTCTTGTCCATGGGTTGCGCGGCGGGGAAACCTGAATTCATAGCCATTGGAAAAGAACTAACTTGGTGGTGAGTATTTTCTTTTACGCCGTGACCGTCATCGTCGCCAATTGGTAGTCCAACCCCCACGTTAATGGGCTGCACCTTCCGGCCTTCTGTCACATGCCATAAATCGTTCTCGGCCGTGTATTCCAAAATGTGTTGGCGTCCCAGCAAATGTATGAAGTAGTTCAGTACACGGTGGCTACCGACTTTCAGATCTTCGTGGTGCTTCCGGTTCTCGACTTGACCCGCAATCTTGTACATCCACTCCACGAGCGCAATGGGTCCGTCAGAGGGTCAATCTTGTACTGAGTCGTCGTGCCTGCATCTTCGGCCTTTGCTGCATCCGCCTCCATGCGTGCCGCCCTTGTGCTCGTGCAGGCGGCCTTGAGCTCCCGCATGGTCATGCTGTGCATCATGACACAGGCCTGCATGATACAGGCCATATCCTCCTTGAAACACAATGCACAAGGCTGGCGCAGGATGCGGTAGCGCCGAATTAGCACGCCAAAGAATTGTTCGATGGCCTTTCTGACGCTCTGTTGCTGCTTGCCAAACATCTTCTCCTCTTCGTTTGGTCAAGATTTGTCAAGCTTGACTAGCACTTGTCAATCGGGGTAGATGCTATCGGTCAGGAAGTAAAACCAAGTCAGCGTCATTCCGGCAATGGTGCTCTTATGCTGTGACGGCGGCCACCAGCCCTGTCGGATGCACAAGAAGAGCCTTAACGCGTGAAAGATGACCAAGTCGTTCTTGGAGCCGGGCACGCCGAAATCCGGGTGCCAGCAGTAGAGGTAGTCGTCGCATATGGCCTACCTTCACAGCATCACCTTCTTGGCTGCTCCCTTGTAGTCGCCAGGCCACCTCGCGGGACACGTGTCCCACTCCCACCCGGCACGATCAAACAACCAACACAGCCGACAAATCCGAACCCCTCGTACTCAGCGGCAATCCCTGGCAGCTCGTCGGTGGAAGGGTCACGTAGGTACTCGCCCTGGAAGTGATCGAACACTGAGCGTGAAAACTGCTTCAGAGACTCGGTGGCTGATGAAGACCTAATCTTGAGGTACTTCCCGGCCGCTCTGGAGGACAGTCCATCACCAAGCTGCAACAAAGCGGCACACATCTATTGGTTTGCGGAGCAGAGCGGGCATCGGGCCGCGTCGCGTCTCGTTTCATCAAATTAGGAATCTTTATAAGCTTCAATCGAAATCGCTGGTACAGATCCCTCGGCATGCGCCATTCCTTGGTGTCTGTGTGTGAGAATTCTCTGGAATAGGTCAAGCAAGCCGATTCCCATAACACAAGTACCCAGAACTATGAATGGCTCTCTGCGCCGCACTGTGCGAAATGTGCGACGCGGCCGGCCACCAGCTGGACGATCCAGATGAGATAGTCGTCGGCAGAGCCATGCCACAGCAGTCGCGCCGACCACGACATGGGCGAGATAGCGGCGCGTGTCACGCTACTGCCTTTGGTCTTCCAATCAACCGTCACGGCAAAGAAGATGGCCGCGCGAGACAACAAGCGAAAGCTGGTAGCAACGCGTTCAACGGACGTGGAACGCCTCCGCGCGCTCGTGGCACCGTCGGAGATTATTACCTTGACTGCCTTGGAAGAGGCGGGCCCCTCCGCAGCTGTTCGGACGGCATCAGGTGTGACGGCAGTGGCTGGGGATGCCGGGGCCATGCGAGAGGCCTCCCGAGGGGCCTTGCGAGCTTTCTGGGCGTGCGCTTCCGACTTGAACGGCCAATTGTCGGGCGGAAGGATGGCAGCCATCCTGCGCACGCTGGAAAACATCAACCTGGACGATTGCAGTACTGAAGTCGTGGCTGGTTTTGAGGAGGCCATGCGCGAGGCGCCTAAGTGCGACTCTGGCACGCGGGGGAGCATCTGGCGTCACAACCGAGAGGTTGGGCTCTGTGGAGGGAGTTCGCCGGCACCGGAAGTGCTTCTTGGCAGCACAACCCTGTATTTTGGAATCAGGAGGAAGGAGAATAAGAGAGCGGCACAGCGGTACGTGTCATCAGGTGAGGGAAAAGGGCTCGCGATGGTGAAACTAGCAAAGACGAATACTTTCAGGAAGAAGCGGGTGTACACCGGGGCGACTGTAACGTGTGGTGAGCTCACGAACAAGCACGTTTGTGACGAGCTGATGGAGCGCGCCAATCTGGTGGGGTCGACAGTTCCCTATGTGCTTGCTTCTCCTCCAACGTTCGTCTTAGAGATGCGTCGGAAAGAAGACGACCTGATTCCTTGTTTTGAGCACCCACCGGAGCGCCCGAGCACCGCCTAGTCTGCCTCGTCTAACTGACCTGCTCTGCTGCGCGCACGTCGCCTCCCTTTTGGTTACAACATACTGTTCCCAATGCCCTCTTTCCTATGCCGCCTGCATCGGGAATCGCAGCCACTTCCGCAGAGCGTGCGACGCCGACATCACGGCGTCCGACGACGGCGTTACGACGGCCACGGGACAAAGCGGCCCCCCCCCTTCCCGCCCCCCCCCACGTCCTCACCGCTGAGAATCTGCATCCGGCCCCCTTTATCGCAGCGGGGCGTAGAGGCTGCTGCGACGCCGTGCGCCGGCCGGCGGCGGCGAAGATGGCGGCGGCGTCAAAGGAGGTGGCTTTATGCTCGTAGGCGTGGCTTCTCGTAGTGCGCGCCTGCGGGGCGCTGCTGGTGGTGGCGGCGACGGCTTCAGGCCATTTTAGTCATGGCTCACACATGGTGAGGACCGCCTCTAGGGGCTGTTTGGGTTATCCCTCGAGGGGGACCGCCGGGGGGACCGGCGTTCTGTAAGCGTTCCCCCCAGGGATGATAAGTTGGAATAAGCCGATGTATTCTTGGGGGGGACCGCTGGGGGGACCGCTCGGCATGCGGGAGGACCGCGCACGTCCACGCCGCACCTTCCACATCTACATGGCGCACTCGAGAGCTTTAAGAACCAAAGCGGGAGCCCACGTGCAGCGCTCCCAGGTGAATTTCCAGATTTAGAGATTGACGTTTTAACCGCTGCCATCTGCGGGCCGCCGTGCAGTGTTTCCCGGGGCAAATCCTAGTGGCAGCCACGCTCCGCTCTGCGCGAAAAACGCAGTGTCATCTCGGCACCCTCGGGGCCCGGCTCCGGCGCTGCGCGCCTCCGCTGCGGGCCCCGAGGGTGCCTCGCTGACACTGCGTTTTTCGCCGCAGTGCTCGCTGCCAAATTTATATAGAAAGATGGATACGTGCATTCCGGGACATGCGATTGGTTTGATAGCGATGAGAATCGACCAATCAAATTGTGGCGATCTGCTGTCAGAAACCAAATCAAGTCGATTTCAAGTCCCCGGTCCCCCCGGCGGTCCCCCTACCCCGAATGAGAAAAGGTTATCAGGGCCCAGGAAAGAGCCTGATTGGATCGGTCCAACAATTTCGGCTTTCTAAAGGTATATCTCATGCACTAAAACCTGTCCTAATATCGATGTGGGAGTGTCGGAAATGAACCTCCAGGAGCCAAAGTCTCTCAGGTGACAGATATGGGAGTCGCGGCGGTACTCCGAAAAAAGGGGCTGTGAATGCGAGAAGCGCCTGAATGCGCGTGGGTCGCGCGGCACTGGTGAAGAGCTGTGTCCAGTTTCCAGCTCAGCAATAGCCGTTGCAACAATGATCCAGATGATGAATCCAATCCATTCAAATTGACAGGGTGCTACTTTGGGATCACGGCTAGATTTTGTGAACCGCATCGGAGGACCTGCACAGTGAGTCCAGACCGGTGTTTCTCACAAACCCAAATGTTCTTGCCAGATCGTCGAATCATGACCCCCCAGCCTGCACGAAGAGCATCAAAATGCAGGTCGCAAGCACAGAACGCTGTCCAGTGCCGACCTCAGCAATCGGACTGGTCCGATTGGAGCACGAGCAGCGGAGAGAATGCAGAGCTTTCGACTGAGACAAACCTAAGTGTGTTCACATTGAACGAAATTTTGCAAGGTCCTTCTCAGCGCTTATTCAGCCCCGTTGCTCGAGAGCGTCAGGTGCAGCCCAGCTTTGCTCGCAGGCGACAAACGAGCAGTTGAAAGGGCCATTGTTGTGCAGCACAGACAAGCAGTTATTGTGACAGATTGCAGGACGGCCTTCTCTCAGCAGCTCTTTGAGTCGATGTGCAGCGTACCCCAGGCTTCGACGCGCCACTTCGTCGTGGCCGAAAATGCAACAGTCTGGCAGGCTGCTAGCGGGACTGCTCACATTCCGCAACCAGGTTGCACCACTGAGTCCAAAAGGTGACACACACTGCCCATCCAAAGCGCACAGAGCGCGCTTTTTTCATCACAAGCTAGCGGCATGTGGCACACTGTCGCGGGCGGCGTGGGCACATCGGGCGTGGAGGGAACAGAGCGATAGCTGGCGCCGCGCACGCAGCCGAAAGTATCTCCTTTGTTTTGGCAGAGCCGCCACGGGCGCCACCACCCACGCGTCCACGAGCAGCGCCCCGCCCGGCACTTGCCGACTGCACCACCGGAGCGGGGTCTCGATGGAGGCGTCCCAGTGGGCGCCCGCCGCCGCGTGCGCGTCGCTGACGAGCACCGTCCAGAGGGCGACGGCGGCGGCGGAGGTGGCGGCGGCGGCCACCTCGACGGCCGCGTCGACCGAGCCGCCGCCATTGGCCGTGGTAGCG
>ENA-ORXT01005077-ORXT01005077.1-marine-metagenome-genome-assembly--contig:-NODE-5077-length-13140-cov-9.618617_pt1 | contig 13140 bp, 16 predicted proteins | sample MGYA00237868_ERZ511482 | MGnify/ENA metagenome assembly ERZ511482 | reverse complement strand
AACTTCCGGTCACACAACTCGTGTTTGTCGCTCGGGGCGTCTCCCCCCGGTCGACGCCGTGCGTGTGTGCTCTTCGGGTTTTTCTTCCGGGGCGGGTATTCCCTGACAGGACTACCCGACGACACGGTCTGGCTCGCCCTCCCCCCAACTGGGAGGGGTGGGCTGAGCGTGTTGTCACAGTCGTTAGCGCTTCAGAAGTGCATGATTTCAACAATCAATTGGATGGAAGGCTTCTATGGTACCTTGCGACTCCCGTGACCGTCACATGCACGATTTATCGCTGAAGCGTTCCCGGTACAGGATCGAGTGTTTGGGACGTGCCCAAGTTTTCTACTTGTACGTTTTTTGCGTGCGCTACAGGTCGTCCAGAGACAGTTTAAATGTATAATCTAACCATGCACTCTTGGAGCTCTTGACTCACATTTCCTCTCCGTGTGCTTTTTTCTCCAATAAAGTGCGCCCATGGCGGCTTCGTGCCAGCCTGAAGTCGCGTCGCCGCCATCCGTTCTGTTGCGTGAGATGCACCTTTAGTAGTCCCCGCAATCAGTATGCGGACGGCGTAGTCTGTGGAAGTAGCTGTACCAGATTGTGTAGTTGGGTTACCACATAGCCGCTTCCCAACAAGATCAGTTGTGCCTTTCAATTTTTCATGAGGGGAGGCAGTGGTCACCCAGAAGTGAGGTTGTGTTTAGAGACCATCCATGTTTTATTTAGGGACTCCGTGTGCGGCTACTTTTTCCATGCAAAGACGCTGTGTTTTGTGGTAGTGGTGAGCGTCGACCATGCAGAACCATCCAGTGCGCTTGCCTCGCGATAAAAAACAATTAGTTCAGTTGAAAATTCGGCAGCTTACGCTAAGAACGGCTTGCTACGCTGTGAAGACATGATTCTCGTGTGAGGCCGTCTATGGTAATTCGTGAAGCCGGAGTGACGCCGTAACACGCGCCTTGGAAGAGTCCGCTGCAGTCCTGTCGTCCGGGTGAAAGCACTCCCATCTTTTTATCAAAACGGCCCGTCCACTTCGCGCAGAGACAGATTGCGCCACATCCGGAGAAAGTCTTCTTGCTATGACGATGACTAGCCACGGACACCGACTAATCGTGGACCAAATGTTGGATGTACACTTTTGCAGCGGATGGAATTGCCGTATGGAAACTCTTGTTACCAGCTGAATGTTTTGGTGCCTAAAGTTCGTGCTATCTTGCAACATCATGAAGTCAGTTCTCTCCAGATACCGGCGTAGAATTCCACATGCGACATCTCGTTACCATCTGCATGAGCACGTGACACGGACGGACCATATGGTAAGCCTTTTGAAACCGTCCCTCATCAGGTGGATGCAAGTGATGATGCCTTCGTATTCGCTCCTGGTGGTTGTTCCGACCTTATCGAATGCAAGAGACTGGCGACCCACTTTCTGGCCGATCAAAAGCCATGTGCAAGATCCTGCGTAGGATAAAACTGTCCTTCGTGGGCGCAGAAGCAAGTCTTCATCTCGCCGCTACGACTGCCTTCCCATGTGTCCCGGCACAATCTCGCGCGATGTCTTCCGACAGCAGTAAGCCGGCCACGGCGCCTGGTAGTGTTCCTCGATCGTCGCGCCTGGACGAATCTCAAGGTGGTCGGTCGAGCACTGTCTGCAATGTTGAGAAGCTGAGCCTCGCGCAAAGTTCGGACGATTTGGATCATGTGGATTCCATTGCCGCGGCTATCGAGACCGCCCGCTCTCAAAGCAGCTCCAAGTAGCTCGAGAGGACGCGCAAGGAGTACCTTGATTTTCGATCCAAGGTGGGTGTGACTCAAGGTCGCTGGTACTACTGTCGCGCGTGTGCCAACGTTGGACAAGGTGGGCACCAAAAACTGTGAGCTCAAAATATTGAGGTCCAAGCACATCTCCGCCCAGATGACGCTGTTTTTCACCGAACTCGACCGGACTGGGCGTTGGTCTACGGGCGAGATTGATGGCAAGGTCTTTGTCAATGGTAACCCAAATGACTGTGAATCGGTTGACGACATGAAGCGAGCGCACAAGGTCAAGCTCACTCGGGATGGACTTTTAACGATTCCAATGGACCCGCTGGAGTACGGGCACATTTGTTCCCACTGCGATCTTTCCAGTTCCAACCATGTAAACATCTCGCCTGCGAGGCTGGCGCAGTTCGCTGCCATGATGATGGCGACCTTCCTGATGACGCGGTTTGATGAGGTCATCAAGTCACCGTTCGCTCGCGCGGCATCGAGTGTGGGGGCGTCTTGATGAGTGGGCGGACGTGCTCTCGTGCTGTGCTAGGCATGGATTGCAAAATTTGCCTCTGTGTATCTGATCCGCATGTCTGACGTGATGGGATCGAGTCTTCTTTGTGCATCATATTGAACATGCGGTCATGGTTGGTTTCGCCTACAAGTCGAGAGCACGTCATGTACACAGAAGACGTGCACGGTAATCTGGTCTTTTGGATTAATTTGCTAGACGGCGCAAAAACGTCAGCGTCGGGATAGCAGTATCACCTTGAAGGCGTGCCAGGACTGGCGGGACACCCACAAATGGACCCTGTGATGACGATGACCATGTACCTGATGCTACGCGGAGAAGCTTACGGGCTTCTCTTCTGCCCTTTCAAGATGCTACCCTGCGGTGTGTGGGAAATGTCAGCTCACATAAGGCTGAAGGACAACGCGTTCCTCGAGTCCATGCAACGGGCACTTGACGAGGCGGGTGTCGACTCGTACCGCTTCTTGGGTACTCACTCATGCAAGCGCGGTGGTGCGCAGCTGTATTGTCTGCAAGGCGTTGCCGACGCTGAAATCAAGGCCCGCAGTGGCTGGCATACGATGTCGGCGAACTGGGCTAACGTGCATGCATCCAACCGACTCGAGTGGCAGTGTACCTGCACGTCACCTGCTGCACCGCTGACCGACGTGATCATCAACGGCGGGGAGGTCCCCAATTGTGTGCGAGAGAGCATAGACTGGTAAATTGTAGGTGTTGATGTGATCAAGGCCCAGGATCCGAGCGTCATCTCGTGGTTGCTCTAACTTCATGTCGCGTGGATGCGAACAGTTTTCTTACATCTAGCGCGTCGTGACCAGATTACGAATCGCTTGATGAACACAAGACATGCAAACATGGTACCCAACGGATATACAGTGCGTTCTCGTTACAAGAGAATCGTCTACAAGGTAATATGGGTCTCGAGTCTTCCATTCCAGTGCGTGTAGGCCACTTTTATGCATGGTGGCTTCTGTGCAACGCCCCACGCCGACGGAGAGGCGGTGGCCGCGCTGCTGCTTGGGGTTCATATCCCAGCGTCCGCAGGGAAAGGAAGCCAGGAGCCGGTCTCGGCTGCGACGGTGACCGCAGGTCGCAACGAAGATAGCATCGAGTCAAGCTGCGAACATTGCCCTCTGTCCTCAACCCACCGCTCCAGAGTGCGCGCGATGATTTTTCAGCTTGTGGGCTGCACATGGTGTCCTTTCGCATATTTCTTGTCGTAATCGTATCCGTTGTGGTAATGAACACCGCAGCCGTTTAGCGCATCAAACTACACTTGTCACAACTTGAGCGGTCTTCATAGAGCTCTTAATCACGTCCCAATGCCGTCGCCAACACGCCTCATCGAGCGTTTTGGACGGGATACGAGCTAACACTTTCAGCGTGCGAGGAAGCACCCATTTTCAATGAGCGCTGACGAGGAGTACGAGCGAAAAACGAGCTCGTGGTGGATCCAGCAATGAGGGTCACGAAGCAGGCTGGTTCGGACACTCACGGGCTTGGCTCCGAACAACAGTACAGAAAATGCTGCCATCAGGCGCATATGGCGCGTCGCCGAAGAATAATTGCATCCGAGCAAGTTCCACAGCGAGGTACAGCATGCTGTGAATGTGCTGTGACTGTGCTTTGACATAAAACGTCATGCTGAGGGCTCCTGGATGGCTCCGTGGGAGGCCAGGGCGATCACAGAAGCTTTAACTTCTGTGCTGTAAGCTTCTGTGGATTGCTGTGACTTGCTGTGAGCGTCTGTCAAATCCGACCATTCTTTGGCGACGCGCAATATCGTCAGATCCGTACTTCATCTGAAGCAAAAAAGAATCCAGATGAAGTGCACGATCGTGTCTCTAATACAGTGCGTATCCGGCTCACACGGTCACGTGCGAGGCTGATTGACTGATGCGGCCGTCCGATCAGGTGCAGTCGAGCTCGGTACGGCAGCGATCACCTGTCATCCATGTCACGACCGCCCGGATTGAGGCAGTTAGAGGACCCACTCCTGGAAACGTCTTCAGGAGCTTGTAAGCCAATTTCTGCTTCCCGAACCGGTCTAAGGCCCGGTCCGGGACACAGGAACCGGTTTGTGACGGGTGTTTGTTACGCAGGTACCACGCACTACACTGCTGGGGGCAATCTGGGACACCGGCTGGGAGGTAGGTTTGTGATGGCCAGGAATTAAATGTGCCATTCATTAATTGCGTTCGCACCATTGACTGCTGACCGTGCCTTGGTTCGTCGGCTGGAGAGGTGATTGATCAGCTTGCACCGCATGGTCCCACGCCGTGTCGACACGCTCTGCAGTGGGAGGTGGACCAAGCCGTACGACTGACCACTACACCTGCTCGCCCCAGAGAAGCGAGGGTTCACCGGTGTGTGCCGGTGCTGTGACCGGACGCAACTACGAGGTGGGCAACCGCCGACCAGAGCGCGTGTGGGCCCCGAGAGCAGGCACGGTTGGTTCACCTCCGAGGTGCCTCGCGAGCACTGCGAGAGAGGATGGAGTCGTCGGGAGAGTCCTCGGATAAGGCATTTACGCTAAACATGCATCTCGCTGCTGCTTTGGTTGGGTCTTAGCGTGTGGAGGCACAATGCGCTTGAACACTTGAACGCTTAAACAGACGCAGAGTGTGGATCCAAGCAGACAAACAGTCAAACGAGAAGCGAGGGAGGCAGCTCGAGGTGTCTGATCATGTGAATAACGGTCGTGACCAGTCGATCCGTGCTCCGGCGCCTGCATCCTCTGCTGTCGGTCCCACTCGGCCCGCCCCCCCCCGCCGCCGGTCCCCTCACAGAGCGCAACCGAAACAAACGTGCGGATGGTGGCGGGACACACTCGTCATGGATGCGATTGATACAAAACCGGCCAATGCAGCAGGCCGCGTGCAGCCTCTGTGCGTGCCTTGCGCGGGTGCACCGGTACAGACCGCTCCTTTGAATGCCGCGGCGGCGCGCCGGCGGCCAGCCGCGACCTGTATGCAGTTTACCTGTGCTCATAATCAATTGCGACCGAGAGCTCCGGCTTCATTCCTTTACGCGCCTCACGAAATCCTCCAGGCAGCCAGGCAGGCCTGCCTCGTCACACGGCTTTGGTCGAGTGGCGCAGTCCAGGCATGCTCAGGATCGACCTGGCGAACCCAGACGCGTGACTGATTTCAACCAACCAGCGTTCGACGATGTTCGTCACAAACGCTATCACAAACGCCTGCCTGTGTCCCGGAACGGGCCTGAGCTAGTAGCGAAGCTTTTTCAATTTGTTGATGGAACTGTTCTGAACCACAGTGCGTTGCGAACATTTGCCGCCGTGTGGTACAGTACGGGAGCAGGCACGATGGACCCGTCGGCGCGAAAGACATCGCACGCCAGATAGTCGTGCCCATGCACTCATCAGGGGCGGCCTGCTGGTTTTCTGGTCTTTGCTTTGTTGTTGATGCCCATCCCACTGGTCAACCCCGCTTGAAGATGGAATGCGGCTACGAACTTGAACGACAAAGAGCAACACACCAGTGCGCTCTGAGAGTGGTTAAGACATCTCGAGAAAGAGAGCGTGGGTAACAAAGGGTGCCAATAACGTATTCAAACTTTCCCCCCCTGCCTCTTGTCTTCTTCAAGGCCATGTTCCTCGGTCTCTATGTGCTTCTCGGACGCTCCTGGATCACAGATGAGACAGTAATTTTCTCGGAAACAGCGCTGCCGTGGAGCGTGAGAGCGCCAAGGTGAGTGATTGCAGGCCAACACTAGGGGGGCGCACCACTTGTCCGCACGCAACTAGAGACTGGGAGGTGCTTCTGTCCCTGCCCACATCCATTACTTTTACAGATTCGGCCCACCCTTTGTGCCAATCAACATTTGCCATCCGAGAGTACTGTAAAACGCCACATGTTCCGACAGCCGTATACAAGCTTCACTGATAAAAAACAGAAGGAGGCAGACAACCAAAAACGGAGAAAAGTACACAGTATAAGAACAACGCTTCCTCTCTCTTCATAGATATATTGACTGGTGAGAACACGTTGGTATTTCGTGGCGCTACGGGGTGACATCTGTCGTACCACCCGATTTCGCGGCGAAGTCCAGTATCCTTCCGTAACGATCTCATGTCATTCCCCGCAAGACAAAATCTCCCGTCGGCCCATGCATTTTCTCCAGGCATCGATCTGGCTTGTCCTCGACCCAGGTGCATCAGCGGTCCTGAGCGTCTGCACAGGCACCATCTCCACCATCCACGACGCCGCCCCTCCCCACCCGACGTCTCCCGCACGAGTTTGCTGGCGTCCCAAGGGTTTCCCCCCCCCCCTATTACTTTTCTACACCCCCCCCCCGCCTGCCCCCTTGCCCCCCATGCGGCGGCGGTCAGCGGTGACCATCGGTGAGCTCGAGCGCGAGCGCGTCCTAGAAGCGGTGAAGCTGGTTCGGCGCGGCTGGAGCATCAGAATCGCCATGGACGATGTCAAACAAAACGTCGACTCGGTGGTACGCGCCTCGGTCGGGTCAATATACGGGCGCTGCACCCCCCAGTTTTGCCGGCGGCGCGAATGGGCCGCCCCACAAACCTGTCGGCGGAGCAGAAGCAAAAGCTGTCGGACGCCGTCAAGGCCTTCTAGCTGCGGGGGCTCAACATCACAAAGCTTCACCTCAGCCAGGCCGTGTCGGACATTATCTCCGACATGTCCGCGGAGGAGAAAGTCAAGTGGCCCACCGGGAGGTCGTCTGAGTCCTGGGTGCGGGGCTTGTGCGAGCGACGGCACCTCAAGCTGCGTATGAAAACCGCATCGAGAGGTGCCGCGCCAAGACATCGACCGAGGCCAACGTTGCCCGACACTTGTGTGTTTTGGCTCACCTGGTCACCAAGCACAACATCACAGCGAAGCAACTCTCGAACTGGGACAAGACGGAGTTTTCCCTCGCCGCAATGGCGGTGTCCAGATCTGAGGTGCTGGTTGACACGGAGGCGGGCCGGTCGCTGTCGTGGGGCATGTCTGTCGGCAAATAATGTGAGCACACCACGATCGGGACGGCGGTGACCGCACGCGGGAGGGCGTACCGCCCCATAGTCATCCTTCCCGGCAAGGAGTCCAAGTATCGGGTGTTGGAGGACGGCTCTATCCTAACGCCCGAAGATGGTGAGCCGGCTGAAGCGAAGGTTCATTACAGGGACCCGACTGGGGTGGACGGAACGATAATACTCTCCTGAGTTGACGCCTACCTCAAGGAGACAGCTGACCTGTGGAACACCTGCAAGACGATGGTCGTCTTTGACGGCCACACCAGTCACCTGTCGCTACGTGTCCTCCTCCGATTGGCGCAAAGCAATGTCATCGTGCACGGACTCCCTGCTCATACGCCTCACTTCACGCAGCCACTGGACGTGTCCGTGTTTGGGCCCATGAATGGCAGCAGCAAGGGCTTGGTCAGCGCGTATGTGAACAACCCCGCCAATGTGGGCTCCAAGTTCACAGTGTACACCGCGTGCAAGCTCGTCGCCGCGGCCTACAACTCGGCCATCACCCCCTCCAAGATCAAGTTCGGCTTTGCGCGCACGGACGTGTGGCCGGTTAACATGGCCGTATTCACCGACACGACCTGGTCCGTGAGTGCCATTTACACTCTGACCACCGATACCGACGCCGTGGACCCGTGGCTGGACGTCCACGCGCGATTCTTGTGGCGCGGGGAGTCCCAGGCCAACAGCGTGACCGTGACGAAGACCGGGACGGTTTTCACGGCGGCAGGTGCTCACGTCACGAGTGCCGCCGTCCTCCACGTGCTACGACAGCCGGAGGCCAACCGGGGGGAGGACGCGGAGCGAAAGCGCATCGCGGCCGCCGCGGCCGAGTAGAAGAAGACGGAGCGTGCCGCCGCCACCGAGGCAAACGCTGCTCGGCAGGCGGCGGCAGCGACCCGTCGGGCGGCCGCGGCGAGTGCCGCCGAGGAGGCGAGCCTGCACGCGGCGGCCGGCTCTCGTGCCTCAGTTCGTCGGCTCGCGCGCCCCCTCCGCGAAAGGCGCGCCATTGCGAAGCAGCGGGCGGTCGATCGATCCTTCGGAGCAAGAGAGGGCAGGGGAATTCACGTGCTGCGTGCTCGGAAGCAGCACAGGAGTGTGAGAGTGCTGTCTTGACGGCGTCTGCCATGCAAATCGAATGTGGCCGTCTTATGGAGCCCCGTTTTCTCCGACGTGCGCAACAAGAGTACACCTGGCGCACCGGTAGATATGGTCTGATGCTGCACCCGCGCGGTGCGCCTTGCAGAGCGGCGGCTCCCCCACCCGCTCCGTCGGCGACGTGCGCCCCCGCCTCTGTCACACCCCCTGTCCCGGGATGTCCGTGGCAAATACACGAATGCTCCATTCGTGCATAGAGAGAGACGGTGGAGCCACCGCCGCCACCACGCCGCTTAGCGGGCCCGTCCAGGGGGCTAGCCACGTGTCCGCACGCAACTGGAGACAGGGAGGCGTTTCTGTTTCAGCCAACATCCAATACTTTTAAGGATTCGGCCCACCTTTTGCGCCAATCAACGTTCGCCATCCGGGGTCAAGAAGCCACGTGCTTCGACAAGCTTCGCTAATAATCAAGAACACCATAAATAACTACAATGAAGCCGAGAACACGTGGCGGATCGGCGATCATTATCATCGGTCGCTTATCATGCAATATTATAGCCCTCACTGGGGCGTGACGGACACGTGGAGTTGCGTGGGGGTGCCGCATGTCCGGCTGTTCGTGGCAGCCGCAGAATGAAAAAGCCGCGAGCACGCGCATCCGCAGAGAATCTTACGCCACAGCCGAAAACAGTCTGGCAACAATCTCGTGGTGTCGGTGACGTTCGCTTGGCGCGGCTCTGACAGCTGATAGAGAGCGTCCCGTGGGACCGATGGGCATCCACCCCTCCTGCCTGCCCACCGCCCGCGGTCCACGAAAGAGGCGTGGACGCGGCTCCACAACAAGCCGCCACACCCACGCGACAGTCGCTGCGTCATGATGGGGGACCTGCACGGGGCGCACCGCTGGACGCGCGCGCGTGGGGGTGCCAACGTACGCCCCCTCACGTGCCCGCACCGGCGTCCGCGTCCTCGACCAGTGGACTCCACAGAGTGGCGGCGAGGCGACCCCACCTCAGGAACGCGCGCGGTCATTGGGCGGGCGGCTGTCAACACCCGTTCCCACCGCCGTGCCTCTGGGTGCGCCGTCGCCGCTGTCGGAGGAGGCTGCCATCGTCTCCTCTGACGTCGAGAACCCATTCGTGTTTTCTTTTCGATGGAATCATTCGATTGCCCCAGATGCGACTGGATGCCGCCGGCGATGGAAAACCTGATCGACCGTTGTGGACACTCACAGCTAACAACCGCGTATCTGTGAAGTCTCGAATGACTTGATTTTTCTGAAGTAAATCTCGGAAAATGGTAAAAGACGCAAGTACTTGTGACATCATCGTCGTCGCGTCATCTGGTTCGGCGCCACCCCGGTCGACATGGCTTGGTCGCGCTCGCGGTGGCAGACTGAGGGCACCGAAGAGAGTAGATCGGGACGTCAAGGGTCTTGCGTTCCGAAGTGCTCCTGAGGACCTTCTGTCGAGACAACCACTGCGCTGACGTTGGATTTTTCTCGTGCTTGAAGGTCTGCGACACTTGTAGTATGGTCGACTTTGGAGTTTCGGTGCATCAGCAAAACAGAGCTGTTGTGAGCACCAAGTTAGATCCTGTCGGCGTGGACCCTTGGAAAGAAGACGGGTGCAACGTTAGTCTTTGATGACAGTGAGATGCACAACTCCGAGGTAGACGTAATTTGTAAGATATGCACAAGTGTTACGGAGACCGATGCAGATTTGCGGTCGCCATGTCATGTCGTGCAGGCATCGATTGTCCAATAACTCCCTGTCGTCTGTGTTTTGCTGACCACAAACGAATCAGTGAAAGCTGAAAGAACCCCGTCCCGATGTCGACTTCGATGGGTCTGTCCATGGGCAGAAAAATGCCCTTCGGACGCAATTTTTCGGGGTGCGATACGCATTCGCAATGTCGATGGGGCCCCGATGGAAAAACGGGCGAAGGAGACGACCCGCCGCTGCGCCGTCGGTCGGCCCGCGGGCGGGCGCGCCGGCGGTGGGGCGGTCGTCTTTGCCGGCGCGGACGACGGCACTGGCGTGGGCGTCGGCGCTGCCAGCAGCGTCGCCACTGCCGGCAGCGTCATGGCCGCCGGCAGCGTCGTTGCCGTCGGCAGCGTCGCTGTCCCCGACGGCGCCGCTGCCCGCGGCAGTGTCGCCGCCCTCGATAGTGTCGCTGCCCCCGTCAGGGTCACCGCCCCCGACAGGGTCACATCGGCCTGCAGCGTCGTCGCCACTGGCAACTTTGCCACCACCGGCATTGCCACAGCTGGCAACATCGCCACTGCTGGCACCGGCCGTGCCGCGGGCATTGTCATCCTCGATCTCCGCGGCGTTGCCGCCTCCGGCAGCATCGCCACCACCCACAGCGCCATTGCCTGCGGCAACGTTGCCCCCGCGGACAGAGTTGCCACGGCCCGCATCGTCACCGCCACCGGCATCTTCGTTGCCACCGGTAGCTCCGCCAGCCACCGCTTCCTTGCGGGCGGTGCGGGACCAGGTGGCGTTGGCGGCGGCGAGCGGCGAGGTTCGGCAGCAGGAGCGGCGGCAGGCCGCCGACCAAGGGGCAGCGGCGGTGGCGGCAACGGTGGCGACGGCCGCGGCGACGGCGACGGCGGCGACAGGGACGGCGGGAAACGCAGCGGCCGTCCCCGGCAACTCCGAAGCGGAGGAGCAGGCCGGGCGGTAGTCACGGGGGACGCCGCCTCGGCCGCCTCGCCAATGCAGAGGGGTGAGGCGCCTGAAGCAGCCTTGTGCCGCCGTGGCCACCGCGCTGCGACGGGAGGAGCGGCAGTCGTGCAGCCCCCGTTGGCACCGGGGCGGAGAAGCAGGTCGGAGGATTGGTGACGGGGTGATGACGGGGGCTGGGCCACCGTGCGAGTGTCACTGACGTGTCGCGCATGTACCGACACGGGCACCCGCTTGTCGCCCCCGCACGGTGGCGACGGGTGCTTCACCGGCAGCGCAGCGCATGCGCAGCACACATGTGGACGCGGTGAGGTCGGCGCCGCCGCCGCGGCGGACGACGCGGGCGGCGGCGGCCGTCGGCGTCACCGGCGTGGACCGGCGGTCGGTCGCGACGCGGTGGGCTGTGCGGGAGGAGGGGTCGGCGCTGGCGCCGCTGGCCGCAGCGGCGGCGAGTATCGGCCGCCCCGCGCGAGCTGGCGGCGGGGGGTGGCAGGCTGCCTAGGCTGACGGCCTTTCCGGCGGTGCCGGGCAGGCTGGCTGGACCCCCCCGCCTGTCGATGCGGTGCGCGTCGAGCGGGCTCTGGACGACGCCACCGTCCCGTGGTGTGGGCGCCCGCCCCCGCACGTCCCGCGGCCGTCAAGGGCGAGATGCGTCTGCCGCACGGGCTCGCCACCGACTTGGTGCCAGGGGGATGCGGTGCGGGTTTGGGGGTGGTACGACGATCCTGTGCGCGCAGGCATGGCTTCACAGCAGGGACGGCGGTGGTCGGCTGTGGAGCTTGTCTTGGTGGCGATGCGGACACGCCCAAGCGGAGTGCCACCATGATTGGGGTTGGTACGCGCTTTCATACCGCCGTGGCCGCGACAGATGAGCGCGGATAAGTCAAAGCATCGCGGTTGCGCAGCGCCCCGTCGGCACCGTCTCCACCTGCAGGCGCCTGGCGACCAAGACCCCCCGCCCTCTTGTAATGTTTACGCGAGTAGCAATCGCGCCATGACAGGTTGTTTTGATGGTACAAGAGGCCGCCGCTACCGCTTGCATCAGATGCAGCAGATTCTGCTCTGCTGCAGAGGCGAAAGCCTGGAAGACTTGATTCAATCTCCAAGGGGCACCAACACGGACAGTGGGAGACGTACACGCGTTGCTTCGCAGGCTACATACCGGCGGCAGTAGCGAGCCAGGATCGCCGGAGAAAACAAGGACAAGGGGGCGGCGCGCAAGGAACTGGCCGAGCGGCGTCGGCGCCCGTCGGCTCTTCAGAAGGGTACACCTGCGGCGAGCGAGCACGTAGGCAAGGGATACGTGGCGCTGGCAAAGCGGTGTCGCGTGGGGCACACCACGGCCAACTCGAACCACGACCACCATGCGTCGCAATGGGACACGGAGAGGCGGTTCGTAATCGTACCTCATTGCCAATTGAGGGAGGACAGTCATGTGTTCTGCACCCAAGGGGGGTACAGTATCACTGTCACTCCCCTCGTCACTCCTGTTCGGGCCTCACCTCAGAAAAATGACGCGGCTGCTGATATGTCCGTGGATACGTCCGTGAGCCGCTGAGGGCGTGTGCGTAGCAGCACGAAAGCGATGCTTGACCATACAAGGTGGACTGACAGCATCCGTCATGCTCCCGTAGAGCCGCTACGTCTCTGCAAGGGTCACCCATCCAGTGTAATGACCCAGCTCCTCAAGCCAGAGACGGATCAATTAGTGCGGGCCACACGGGTCCACCAAAGTGCTTCAGATGGCAAGGTCAGAACAAACCTATCACACGTTTGTGTTCATTGTTCTGGTTTGTCGCCAGCTCCCCAAACTCCCCGAGGACCGCTCCTGATCAGACCTGCCGCGGTTCCGCCTCGCGGCTCTGCACGACTGTCTCAGCGTCATTAGGCAGGACGGCACCGGCGTTCCCCTTCCAATCTTTCCGACGCCCCGCTCCCTCCTCTTGGCGCCGGCGCTGTGCCTGACGCAAGCAGCACCCGAGGACGAACCCCCCACCTCCCCCTCGTCATGGCCCCCTTCCCGCCTTACCCGCTGCCCCCCCCCACCTTGCCCAACCGACCACAGCAGCCTCCACCGGCCCCCCCGA
>ENA-ORXT01005075-ORXT01005075.1-marine-metagenome-genome-assembly--contig:-NODE-5075-length-13142-cov-4.843169_pt1 | contig 13142 bp, 6 predicted proteins | sample MGYA00237868_ERZ511482 | MGnify/ENA metagenome assembly ERZ511482 | reverse complement strand
TGAAGGCTATTCTATGAAAGAAGTAACTTTTCCAGTAAGGGTAATGAAATGGATGGGCGTTGAAACCCTGCTCGTTTCAAATATATCGGGAAGTACCAATGCCGACATTCAAAAAGGCGATTTGGTATTGATAGAAGACCACATCAATTTACATCTAGAAAGTCCATTACGTGGTCCCAACCTAGATGAATTTGGTCCAAGGTTTCCAGACCTCATTGCGCCTTATTCTCGCAGATTAATAAATATTGCCAAAAAGGTTGCCAAAGAACATGGCATTCGAGCACACGAAGGGGTATATTCGAGCGTAGCAGGACCTCATTTAGAAACGAGAGCGGAGTATGTATATCTTAATAAAATTGGAGCCGATTGTGTCGGAATGTCTACCGTCCCAGAAGTCATCGTAGGCGTACACTGTGGGATGGAAATTTTTGCCGTTTCCGCCATAACCGACAAAGCCATACCCATCGAAGAATTAGAACCTGTTGTCATAGACGAAATCATCAAAATTGCTATTGAGGCAGAACCAAAGTTAACCACCATCGTTCGCAACGTAATCAAGCATTGTTAACGGGACTGTGGGACTGTGGGACTTTGGGATTTTGGGATTTCGGGATTTCGGGACTACGAGATTTCGGGACTTTTAGTTAAAAACGTCTACCAAATTTTATGAACCATTCCCCCACAAAAAAGCAGAAAACAACAAAAGTGCCATGAAATTTGTTAAAAGTGGGCGTTTTATCCATAAAGTTTTAACAAAACCAAACAGAAAAGCGATTAAGTTAGGCTGCTAAGCTTAAAAAGACGACTTTTGCGCCCTGAAACACCCAAATTTTATGAATTCATTTGAAGAAACAGGCTTAGAAGCCGACATTATTAAAGCGATAGCTGAAATGGGCTTTGAAAAGCCGACACCCATCCAAGCCAAAACCATTCCCCACCTTTTATCCTCTGACAAAGATTTAATAGCACTTGCACAAACAGGTACTGGTAAAACAGCGGCATTTGGTTTGCCAGTTTTACAAACAACCGATGCTTCGGAAAAAACACCGCAAGCACTCATTCTATGTCCTACCAGAGAATTGTGTCTCCAAATTACCAGAGATTTAGCCACCTATGCGAAGTATCTGAAAAAAATATCTGTCGTAGCAGTCTATGGTGGTGCAAGTATTGATACCCAAATCAGAGCCATTAAAAAAGGAGCACAAATTATTGTTGGTACGCCTGGTCGGACTAGAGATTTGCTCAAGCGCCGTAAGCTCTCTTTGGACAATGTGAAAAAAGTCGTCTTAGATGAGGCGGATGAAATGCTCACGATGGGATTCAAGGAAGAATTGGACGATATCTTGGGGCAAACACCAGAAGAAAAACAAACGCTCTTGTTTTCTGCAACCATGTCGAAGGAAATCCTTCGCATTTCTAAAAAGTATATGACGGACCCAGACCAAATGTCTGTAGCTGTGATGAACAAAGGAGCAGAAAATGTCAAACACGTTTATCACGTTGCTGCCAGCCGTCATCGCTATGAAGTCGTTAAGCGTATTGCAGATATGAATCCAGATATTTATGGAATCGTTTTCTGCCGTACCCGAAGAGAAACAAAAGAAGTAGCAGCGACCTTAATGGGTGATGGCTATAATGCAGATGCGCTTCACGGAGATTTGTCTCAAGCACAGCGTGACGACGTGATGAAGCGTTTTAGAAAAAAACAGCTACAATTATTGGTTGCAACAGATGTTGCAGCTCGTGGATTGGATGTAACCGAGCTGACCCACATCATCAATTTCAACTTACCCGATATGTTGGAAAACTACATTCACCGTAGTGGTCGAACTGGGCGTGCTGGAAATAAAGGAGTTTCTATTGTCATCATTAGCAATAGAGAGGAACGCAAAATCAGCCAAATTGAACGTAAGGCTGGGGTGAAATTTACCAAAGAACCTGTTCCAAATGGAGAGGATATTTGTCAAAAGCAATTGATTGCTTTGGTTGATAAAATTGAAAAAGTAGAGGTCAAAGAAGAGCAAATTGCGCCTTTTATGCCCGAAATTTATGAAAAATTGGCTTCTCTGGAAAGAGACGATTTGATCAAGCATTTTGTATCTGCTGAATTCAATCGTTTCCTTGAGTATTACAAAAATGCTAGAGACATCAATGAATCTAGTAGAGGAGACAGACGTGATCGTGGAGATAGGAGAGACCGTGGTGATAGAAGGGACAGAAGAGACCGTGACGACAGAGGAGGAAGAGATCGTGGTGATAGAAGGGACAGAAGAGACCGTGACGATAGAGGAGGAAGAGACCGTGATGATCGTAGACGTGGTAGTGGTAATTACAAACGAGTATACTTAAATGTTGGTAAGAAAAACGAATTGACTCCTGCTCGCCTGATGGGTATGATTAATGAGGCGTTGGATTCCAGCGATACCAATGTGGGTAAAATTGACATCCTGAGAAAATTTACTTTCTTTGAAGTAGAGAAGGATGTTGCACCTAAGCTAATTAAAGCAATGGACAATTTTGAGTTTGAGGGAGTTCCCTTGTCTATTAACATTGCCAAAGACAGTCCGCATTATGAAGAGGCTAAGAAGAAGAAATTTGCCTCAAAGGATAGAGGTGGAGAGCGTGGTGGAAAAAAATCGTTTCACAAAAAGAAAAATCGCTTTGCCGGTGAAGGAAAAAGTAGAGATGGCGGAAGACGTAAAAGAAGACATTAATAATTGAAAAATTTGATGATTAGTCAAAATATAATTAAAAAAAGAACCCCAGAATTCAATTGAACTTTGGGGTTCTTTTTTTTAATGTCTCTTATTAAAATCTCCTATTTATAGCAATTCTAATTCATTTTAGGACGTTTTATAACACAGTACACTGTAAAATAAATAACTATCCATTTTGACATACCTCTTTTTTAATCATATTTCGTCAGAATACTCTCAAAGAGCTAGGCTATTCGCTCGTATTCGTTCCTTATATGATTAAAAAATAGCTGGTAAAAAAGCACAGTTATTTAATTTACAGTGTACACAGCATTATAAGCAATGTATTTTTTATTTTAGATTTTCATTTAGACTTGTTATAGTATCTAGTAGTTCAGTAATCTCTCATGTAGATGCTTTACTAAAAAACTCAGTGTGCCTCTGTGACTTTCTATGTAATAACCAATGCATTTTGAGCTATTACACGGAGTTTAACAGAGAAAACACAAGCTACACAGAGAAAAAAATCTATTTTGTATGACATAACAAATTGCTGCCAGTAGTTAAGCCCTAAATCTAACATCTATAACCTATCTTTGTATTTATGTCGCAGAACCAAAACGAATCAAAGAAAACCAGTTGGTCTGTCATGCTGCCATTAGCATTTGCATTGGTCATGGCAATCGGTATGTTTATCGGGTTTAAATTTTACAATAATTTTCAAACCAAACCCACACAAAACCTCTTCAATACCAGTTATGGAAGTACAGGTGTGGTTTCAGAAGTGTTTAATTTTATTGAAAGCCGTTACGTTGATACCGTTAATCAGCAATACCTTCAAGAAGAAATCATCAAGCAAACTTTAGAGCGTCTGGATCCGCACTCTACCTTCATTCCTTCTTCTGAAATATCAGCAGTCAACGAATCTATGGAGGGGAACTTCGATGGCATTGGTATTCAGTTTTCGGTGGTTAAAGACACCATCTTAGTCATAAGCCCTATTTCTGGTGGTCCTTCTGAACGACTGGGTATTTTGGCGGGCGATAAAATTGTGGAAATCGAAGATTCTATAGTGGCGGGTATTGGTATGACAAGTACCCAAGTGATGGAAATGCTCAAAGGCAAAAAAAATACCGAAGTACGTTTGGGAATCAAAAGGGGAAGCAGCAACGACCTATTAAAGTTTACCATCAAAAGGGAAAAGATTCCTTTGTATAGCATGGATACAGGTTATATGTTGGACAATGAAATAGGCTATATCAAACTCAATCGTTTTAGTGCGACAACGGTTAAGGAGTTTGGCTTGAAAGTCCTAGACATGCAAAAAGAAGGGATGAAAAAACTCATCTTAGATTTAAGAGGTAATCCAGGGGGCTACTTAGATGCCGCCACCGAGATTTCTGACGAATTAATCGGAGGAAAACAACTGATGGTTTTTACAGAAGGTGTCAACTATAAAAAAGTGGAATACTATTCTCGTGCACCAGGTTTGTTCGAAGAAGGCGAACTCGCCATTTTATTAGACGAAGGTTCCGCTTCCGCTAGTGAGGTGGTGGCTGGTGCCATACAGGACTTACACCGTGGAGTCATCGTAGGGCGTCGTTCTTTTGGGAAAGGATTGGTACAAGAACAACACCGTTTGTCCGATGGTTCTGCTTTACGTCTGACCGTTGCTCGCTATTATACACCTTCGGGTCGTTCGGTGCAAAAACCTTATTCAGAAGACCTCGACCAATACTACAATGAAGTAGGAGATCGGTATGAGAGCGGAGAAATCTACGATGCCGACAGCATTGCCAATAGTGATTCTTCTTATACAACACCGAGCGGTACCATTGTAAAAAGCGGTGGAGGCATCATTCCCGATATTTATGTTCCACTCGACACGACCAATCAAAGCTTGGAATATCTTATTGCTCGTTCGCACATTCCCAATTTTGTATACAACCACTTCAGCAGCAAACAGGATTATTATTTATCGCTAAAAGAGTTAAAACAATTCAAGGCTACTTTTACCGTCGGTGATGAAATGATGAGCGCCTTTAAAGCCTATTTGTCTTCTGAAAAAATAGAATGGTCCAATCAAACAACACCTGTACAAACAGCACAAATAAAAACAATGATAAAAGCATTTTTAGCCCGCCAAATTTGGCAAAACGAAGGCTATTACGTAATGCTAGAAGACGACGACCGCATCTTAAACGAAGCCATAAAAACCCTTAAGAACGAAAATTTATATGCAGAAGCCCTAAAACCAAAGCTTTAAAAAAGCCTTCTGTCTCTAATAACTAAAGACAAAACAACATCTCGAAACCTACATAAAAAAATCCCCTTATTCACTTAGTGAATAAGGGGATTTACTATTCCGTCTACCGTCTACCGTCTACCGTCTACCGTCTACCGTCTACCGTCTACCGTCTACCGTCTACCGTCTACCGAAGCATCGTAACATTTCCTTTTACAGGTAAACTGGTACCTAAGATTGTAACCGCTTCTATGTAATACACATAAACGCCAGTTGGTTGTTTGTTTCCTTCAAACTCACCATCCCAAAAGGCATCAAAGCCCTTGCCTTGATAAAGCTGTTCGCCCCAACGATTGTAAACCACAAAGTTATTCACTTCTTGTATGCCATTGACACGGAAATTCAATACATCGTTTAAGCCATCGCCATTTGGACTAAAAGCAGATGGAACCTCAACGGAGATGGTGGCATCTATATTAACGATTACTTCATCAGAAGCCGTACACTCACCATTGGTGGCCGAAAGCGTATAAGTCCTTGTTCTTTCTGGTAAAACAGTTGATTTTGGATCGGTAGGGTCGTCAATTCCAGTAGTAGGTGACCAAGTAGCCGGATAATCAGAACTTCCGTCAAACTGCCCTACTGTATTGGTAGTTAAATCTATTTGAATGTCTTCACCAGCCGATAAGGTTGGCTGCTCGTCTACAGAGATCGTTACAAAAGCAGTATCTGTGTCACATCCGTTATCGACAAAAGCCATATAAGTCGTCGTTGTATTTGGTGTCGCTTCTACGATTAAACCAGTATTGGTATCCAATCCCTCTGAAGGCGACCAAGTAACAGGGTCACTACTTTCTACTTCTAGTACAACCATATTTTCTTCACAAATTGAAGTATCATTTGAAGCCGATTTTAAGTCAAGTGCTGGAGTCACCATAACCAATACTTCATCGGTTGCATCACAATCGCCATTGCTTACTGTAAGAACATAAGTCGTTTCAGTAGTTGGGCTTGCCATTGTTGTAAGAGAATTGGGATTGGCCAGTTGAGTAGTAGGTGACCACGTAATCGACGTAGATGCTCCCCCATAATTAGGGTCCAACATGACTCCTGCAAACCCTTCACAGATAGACTCCGTAGCTGGTAAATCCAAAACAGGCTGTTCCAATACAGTTGCAAAAACACTGTCCTTGGCAATACAACCACTTCCGTTGGTATAAGTGAAAACGATCCAAGTACTTTCTGTGGGAACCACTGTAGGGAAAAGAGTATTTTCATCTACAATAAATTCATCGGGTCCCCAATCTATATTTCCGCTAGAACCATCGCCAGAAACAAAACTTGCTTCTAAGGGAAAATCTTCCCCAGCACAAATTTCAAAATCTGCTGTGGCAATGTTTGCAGTAGGTGGCGGAGCAATAATGACGTCTATTTCCAATTCACCTGTACAACCAATGGTGTTTTCCAGGGCTAGTGAAACGGTATAAGTATCTGGACCACTAAAGGTAAAACTGGGATTTTCATCTAGACTCATGTTTTGAGCGTCTGTCTGACTTGGATCACCAAAATTCCAAGTACGACCAATAATATTAGGATCATCGGTTATGTCTGTAAAATCTACGGTGAAATCACCACAATCAGAAGCGTTGTAATTGAAATCTACTTCTATAGGGAACATATTGAAAATGACGGTAGCAGTATCTTTACACTCACCCAATCCAGCAGCAATCTGTAATTCATAGGTTCCAGGTTCTGGAAAACTAACAAACGGATTGATAGCGTTTCCGCTAAAATCTCCAATAGGGCTACCTTCCATTCCGTCGTTTACTCCAAGCCATTCTACCTCAACAGCCGCATTGGCATTCCCCAAATCAGTATCTGTAAAAATATAGAATAATTCGGTACAGCTGCTAAACTCATAAACGCCTTCATCAATAATGTTAACAGCTCCACCAGTTGTTACATTCACTTGTTCACATTCTGTGGCATTAAATTGTAAATCCCAAAAGGTTGTACCGACCAATAGATTGTCCCTATATTCCGATACCGTTACACCAATAACGTATTGTCCTTCATCATCAGGGAATGCGGTTAAAACTCCAGTAACAGGATCAATACTCATTGCAGGACTTCCACCCATCTGATCAGATTCATTAAATCCATTTGCCCAAGGTACAGGTCCAAAGTTTGGGAAATTATCGTTAAAAGGCGTATACAATCCATAAACCAACGAATCGCCATCAGGATCAACAGCTGACATATTGCTGATAAAAGGAACACCCAAACAAACCAATGGTGGTTCTGGGTACGAAGGGAAATAAGCTGAATTGTTGTTGGCTGGAAACTCTGGTAAATCGTGGGGCAAATCAATGCTAAAAGTAGCACCTGTTCCACCTGGATCTTGAATGTTTACAACGGTACTGTTTCTACAACAAATAGCCGATGAAATTTCAAAAGTTTCAGGTCCGTCAGGAAGCGTAACTGGCAATCTATAAATAGCATACTCTACGCATATGTTCGGAGGGTCTGGGAAACAAGGATCTTCGGTACCAGTATCTACCAAGGTAGTTGCCAAAAGTGGAACAGTAATAGCCTGGTTGGTCAATTGCCCGTTGGCTCCTATTAATTGCCCATTCTCGTTGCGTATGACAAAGTCCATGGTTGCTGGAATATCCGCACACAAAGCACAGCAGTCTCTCCACAACTGAAGAACAATCTGATAGTCGTCATCACCATTGTAAACATACGAAAACTGTCCTCCAATAATATGTGAAGCATTGGCTGTATTGCTAAACCCAATAAAGGCAATACACATAATTAATTTAGCCCATATTCTGACTTTCATAAACATAAGTTTAGTAATGATAAAATCTGAATATAGGCTTTGAAAGGCAAAGGGGTGTTCACAATGAAACCTAATCAATCCAGATTCTGCGATGTAATAATTGGTTGTCTATCTTAACCGTTACAAGATACACACCTTTGGGTAATGAATCAACAGAATGACTCGAAATATTGCTGAAATTGTTATTTATATGCCAAAGTTGTCGACCATTTATATCATAAAGTTGCCATTCTTGAATCATTTCATCGCTTTTTACATACAACATTTCACCATAAACAAAAGTATTCCAATTAAACATTGTAATGCTTTCTATAGCAGTGAAACAGGGAACAGCCACACTGTTTTCGCTCAATAACTGCATTTCTTCTGATTCAATTAGTTGAACTTTAAGTACATCGTCTTCCACACAATTTTCTAAGGTAAAACTTATATAAAAAACACCATTTGCTACATCCAATATCTGAATCTCAAAATCAACAATGGCTTCATTATTGGCTAATACAATCAGTTGGTTAAAATCAATGGAAGAGCTGGCAAAAGTCAAGGTCATATTTACGGTTTGCGTTTGTCCAATTGTTTCACCCAGTTCAAGCGTGTTTAAGTCAACTTCTTCGGGTTTTAAGGTGCTACATTCGGTATCAAAACCAAGCGAGGTTTCACAATTAATAGTATTAATTAGCGTTATGGTAGAATCTTGGCTAGGGAGTTCATAAAATAGGGGGAATACTGCAAGTGCTGTTTCAATGGTATCAACATAAGTATTGTTGTGAAAAACAAACAGCGTTTCATCTATTAAAAGCGTATCGGAAGGATATAGATAAAGACCAATTGTTTCGGGCGTACAGTAAGTCACGAACGTCTCGAAAGCCGCCTGTAAAGGAAACAGATTAAAGATTACTGTAGCAGTATCCATACAAGTTCCCCAACTGGCTACTATTTGAATCTCATACGTACCTGCTTCTGGAAAAATTATAAAAGGATTGACAACATTTCCGCTAAAGTCTCCAACTACACCACTCCCGTTGTTTACACCAAGCCATTGTATGTCAAGGTTGGGGTCCGAAGTGCCAAAATCGGTTTCACTAAAAACATAAAACAATTCAGTGCAACTGTTAAACTCATAAATACCTTCTTCAATAAGATTTGCCGCACCACCGGTCGTTACATTTAATTGCTCATCACAATCGGTTACACTCAGCTGTACATCCAAATAGGTAGTACCCAAAAACTGTCCATCTCTATATTCCGATACAGTAATCCCAAGTACATAAGATCCTTCATTTTCTGAGAAAGCAGTTAAAGTTCCAGTAACAGGATCAATACTCATAGCAGGGCTTCCGCCCATTTGATTGGCTTCATCAAATCCATTTGCCCAAATTAGCGGATTGCCGTTATCGTTTAGTGGCGTATACAACCCATAAACCAAAGAATCCCCATCTTCATCTATTGCCGACATATTACTAATAAATGGCGTATTTATGCAAGCATAAGCAGGTTCGGGATAAGAAGGGAAATAAACAGAATTGTTGTTGGCTGGAAATTGGGACAAGTCATGTGGTAAATCAATACTAAAAGTTGCACCTGTTTCGCCTGGATCTTGTATGTTTAAAATGGTTGAATTTCGACAACAAACATTCGATGAAATGTTAAAAGTCTCAGGTCCATCAGGCAATGTAGCTGTAATTTGGTAAGTGCCATATTCCACACAAATGTTGGGAGCATTTATCAAACAGGAATCACTGTTTCCAGTAATTACCACAGTCGATGTTAAAGGAACGTTGATGGGCTGGTTGCTTACTTGTCCATTAGCACTTATCAATTCGCCGTTTCCATTTTGGATGCGAAAATCCATAGATTGTGGGAGAGCAGCACATGAAGGACAACACTCTCTCCACATTTGAAGCACAATTTCATACTCATCATCTCCATTGTACACATACGAAAACTGTCCTCCAATAATGTGTGATGCCTGACAATAGAAGGTAGAAGCAAAAAAGGCTAAAATCCAAAAGGAACGTAGAAGTGTGTGTTTGTTCATACTAATAAAATTTTTAGATGGGAAATTTGTGGTTAATTAAAGATAAGACAATTTTTTGATTAAAACGTCAGCGAAGCGTTCCATAAGCAAACAGTCCCAAAGCGCAGCGTTCCCAAAGTAAGCGCAGCGAACGGTCCAAAAGTAAAGCTTCACAGAAGCAAACGGTCAAAAAGCCGAAGGCGGTCCAAATTCAAAAATATTTGCGCATAACCCCACAAGGTCGTAGCTTTGTTTTCTTTAAGAAAACAGACTACGAACATTACATTGAATTTATCTCATAAAAGCATATTTAAAACCCTGTCAAATCGAGAGTCTACGCTTGCTGTAATAGGCTTGGGTTACGTTGGACTGCCCTTGGCACTTGCTTTCGGCAAACACTTCAACGTCATTGGCTACGATATTGATAAAAGCAAGATTGCTTCTTTTAATAAAAATATAGACCCAAACAAGGAATCACCCAAAGAGGACTTCTTGGGTAAAACCATTTCTTTTACCGACAATGTACAAGAACTAAAAGATGCTTGTTGCTACATCATTACCGTACCAACACCCGTAACCCGATTCAATGTCCCCAATTTGGGTCCACTTGAACAAGCATCTGAAATGATTGGCTTTTTCTTAAATAAAGGAGACTTGGTCGTTTATGAATCCACTGTCTATCCTGGTTGTACAGAAGAGGATTGTGTACCCATTCTAGAAAAGTATTCGGGCTTAAAAATGGGAGTCGATTTTAAAGTTGGTTATTCGCCCGAGCGCATCAATCCTGGTGATAAGGTGCGTCGACTAGAAAATACGGTTAAACTGGTGTCGGGCAGCGATGCCGATGCTTTAGAGGATGTAGCCGCCATTTATGAAACCATCATAGAAGCAGGGGTGCACCGAACGCCAAACATTAAAGTAGCGGAAGCGGCAAAAATCATAGAGAATACCCAAAGAGACCTCAACATTGCTCTAATGAATGAGCTGTCTATGATCTTTGATAAGGTCGGTATTTCTACTATGGATGTCATAGATGCTGCAGCCACCAAATGGAATTTCCTAAAGTTTTATCCAGGTTTGGTCGGAGGACATTGTATAGGCGTTGATCCCTATTATTTGACCCACAAGGCGGTTGAATTGGGGTATACACCCGAAATTATTCTCAGCGGTCGAAAAGTCAACGACAATCTGAGTCGTCATGTCGTCCGAAAAGCCATTCAGTTAATGGGCAATCAGGGTAAAAATATTCAGCAAGCCAAGGTATTGGTCATGGGCATTACCTTTAAAGAGAATGTGAGCGATGTCCGAAACTCAAAGGTGGTAGAAGTTGTAAAAGAATTGGAAGGTTATAACCTTCATATAGATGTCATTGACCCACACGTAAATGCAGAGCACCTCTTTCAGGAATATGGCGTGTCGCTTACCCAAAATATCGGAGACGATTACGACAGCATCATCGTCGCAGTAAAGCACAAAGAATACACCCAACTTTCAGAAGCTTATTTCCAGTCCATCACCAATGGCAAAGGGGTGTTGATTGACATAAAGTCGCAATACCGAAATCAAATTACTGAGATGGATTATTGGGCGTTGTAGGTTGTGCATCAAAACACTATGGCTATGAACCATTCCGTTCAAGGCTCCTCCTAATATCTCGCAAACCACAAAACAGTTCTGCAACATCAGAAAGGGAGGCATTTATTGTATGCTCCCTTTACCATCACAACCTTCACTATTTGACATACATCAAGCCTGTTTTAATATTTTTAGAACAATTTTGTAGCATAAACAAAGGAATATGTATTTTGTGAACGTTAAAGGACTTTATATAAAATTATTCTTATGGAAGATCAATCGAATATGTCCGAAGCATACCGAAATACGTTGAAAATGATAAATGAATTAAAACAAGAGGAAGAGGAAGAGTTGAATCCATCTAATGAAACCATGAATCCGCCTTCAATAGCTGAATTAAAAGGATTAAGTAATAAAAAAATCAATTGGCAGCCAACTGCTGAGGGTCGCCAAAAACGATTGGAATTTTTGAAAAACGAAAACATTCAAACCAATTTAATCAGCGGCAAAACGCCTTTAGAAACCGACAGCTGTTTTCAAGGGAACATCGAGAATTTCATTGGTATGGCGCAAATTCCTATTGGTTTGGGTGGCCCATTGCTGATTAATGGAACCAATGCAAAGGGAACTTTTTATATTCCATTGGCAACAACCGAAGGTGCGTTGGTGGCTTCGTATAATAGAGGAATGAAAGCTTGCCGTTTGAGTGGAGGCGTTACCACTGCGATTGTAGCAGAAGGTGTTCAGCGAAGCCCCTTGTTCCACTTTGATGACTTATATAATGTTGGCTTATTTGTTCAGTGGGTTTCAGAGAAATTACCACATTTTAAGGAATTGATACGAGAATACAGTCGCTACGCTCAATTACAAGACATGAAGGTGAATATGGAAGGGAGCAGTGTTATTCTCACCTTCGAATATCATACAGGCGATGCTGCTGGACAAAACATGGTCACCATTTGTACCAATGCTGTTTGTTTGTATATAGAAAAAAATTATCCGAATAAAATAAACCATTGGTACATCGAAAGTAATTATTCTGGTGATAAAAAAGCAACGCATCGTTCTTTTAACCACGTTCGGGGTAAAAAGGTGATTGCCGAAGTTTTACTACCCAAAGAAGTAGTTGTTGGTACTTTAAAGACAACTGCCGAAAAGCTGTTTCAAGGTTGGTTGGATGCTACTATGTCGATTGTGCAGAGTGGGGCCATAGGTGCACAGGGACACGTCGCCAATGGGCTAACAGCAATGTTTATTGCTTGTGGTCAAGACGTGGCGTGTGTTTCGGAAGCGGCTATTGGAATGACTCGTATGGAGCTAACACCGCAAGGAGATTTGTATGCATCTGTTACTTTACCAGCACTCATTGTAGGAACAGTTGGTGGCGGAACCAGTCTACCCACACAACGCCAATGCTTAGAAATGATGGATTGCTATGGTGCAGGAAAAGCCAATAAATTTGCCGAAATATGCTGTGCTGTTGCACTCGCAGGTGAATTGTCGATCGGTGCTGCTTTGTGTGCCCACCATTTTGCCGAAGCACATGCTTTTTTGGGAAGGAAACGGGTTTAGGTGGAAGAATGAAAATGAAAATGAAAATAGAAAATGAAAATGAAAATGAAAATAGAGAATGAAAATGAAAATAGAGAATGAAAATGAAAATGAAAATAGAAAATAGAAAATAGAAAATAGAAAATAGAAAATAGAAAATAGAAAAAGAAAAAGAAAAAGAAATAGAAAAATCAAATTAAAATGTACATAACA
>ENA-ORXT01005072-ORXT01005072.1-marine-metagenome-genome-assembly--contig:-NODE-5072-length-13145-cov-7.233012_pt1 | contig 13145 bp, 16 predicted proteins | sample MGYA00237868_ERZ511482 | MGnify/ENA metagenome assembly ERZ511482 | reverse complement strand
CACTTGCGTGGGCTCGCCGACAGGCACGGCGGTCACGCGCTGGCGAGTAATGAGGGCTCGTATGTGCCTGTGGGTGTATGTGAATGTGTGTGTGCGTTTGTTTGTCAATTCCTTTTTTTTTCGTCAAAACCGCATGGCATGTTCTGTGTTCCAATCGCAGTCCACATGCCGAAGTCACGACACGGGGCTTATGCGAATGCTGGCGGCCTGCGCTCTCGCATGGCGTATGACTGGCAAGGTGTTTTGCACCTGCAATGCGCAACTGATGCGCTTTCCATCTCATAGGGCGCTTCTAAGACAGACTTTACCCGTGCTTTACTCACGTGCGGAACGCGCCCGGCCATGATGAACACCAGTGCGTCGCGACTCATGGCGCACAACGCGAGAAAACACACAACAAAGCTAACAAAAGGAGCCCCGCTTGCGACGCGCTAGCTCCAACACAGGCATGCGACTGCACGCGACCCCACCATACAAGGACAATGTGCGTGACCTGCAATGTCTCCCATCCGTTACACATGCACGTCCACCGCACTACAGTCTCTGGCACACAGCAGCATCCTGTGGTATGCGTCTCACAATCACTCCAGCGGTCAACACCCACGCGCGCCAGAGTTTCTCACTCGTCCTCTTCATCATCAGTGACCTCCTTGTTCACAGCACCGCCGGTTCGCGCAGACACAGCGCCCTTCTTTCGGACCGTACGTCCAGCGCCGCGACTGCGCATGTCGCCACGCGCGGTAGGCGCCGTGACGCTGCTCCCGCCTACCACGTCCGGCCCAGTGAGGTCAATGGCTGCCCGGTTCTTGTCGATGCGCGCCTGCTCCACCTTGGACTTGGCCGCCATCGCGTGGCGGCCGCGCGCCGGGCGCACGCGTTCTGCAGAGCCTCTCTTTTCCAGTCCCGACGCCTCGGCCACATTGGTGGTCGCGTTGCTGTCGTCTCTGAATGAGACGACCGGCTCCTTGCCGCCCCCCGCGGCCGCCGCGGCCAACGCGGCCGCAGCTGCGCTCGGGCCCGCCGCAGCGGCCGACTTGGTCAAAGGCGACGCGCCCCGCACCGCGACCGCACCGCTGGCCACGGCCGCCGGCGCCGTGGCATTGATGGCTGCCATACCGATGTTGAACATGTCCTTCCGCATGGCCTCAAAGAACGTCTTGGCCTCGTCCGTGCCCTTATTCTCGACAAAGTTGAAGAACGCGGCCGCCGCGCGCTTGGACGCGAGCTGCGTCCGCTTGGCAGCCTTCGAAACCATCGCCTCCATTGTCTTTCTCGAGCGCACGAGCTACACACCGAGGACGCCCGCGCTCTCTTGCATGTCCGCTTTGTTGTTGCGCATGCGCTTGGCCTCCTTGACGCCCGTGTCCGGTCGCTGCTGGAGCGTGGGACGCTCCCCGCGTGACTGCTGGTCGCCGCCGCCGTTTCTCTTGATCGCCGGCGTCAACGTCCAGCTGACCACCAATGCCGTAGAAGCGGTCGACGACGGCGTTGGCCTCGGCCGCCGCCCCGCTGAACGTGTCCAGATCTCTCAGCACGCGCCACATCGGAATGCACGCGTACGTCACCACGTGACCAGTCCGCTCCGCCCGCGCCTTTCCCTGCCGCTCGCGCTCGTCGTCCGAGCACGCGTCCTGCCGCACGGCTTGGTACACCGACACGCCCAAGAAGAGGCCCGCGGCGGCGCGCACGAATCTTCCTCGGTCAGCGCCCCCGTCAGCTGCTTCTTGTCGGACACCACCTTGAAGAAATGTGCGAAGCGCTGCACGTCGGGCGCGATCTTGCGCTCAAACTGCGGCTGCATGCAGCCCGCCGTGCGCTCGCACTATCGGCCTTTCAGGTCACTGGGCTTCAGGCTCTTGTGGATGTGCTGCACAAAGTCCTCCTTAATTGGGTCCCAGGGACCGTCCTTTGAACAGTCCGCGCCCATGTCCGACCGCTGCGCCACCAGCTTGAACGCCTCACAGAGAGCCACCTGCTCTTCGACCGGCCACACCTTTCCCTTGCCGTTGCCTGGGCCCTTCTTCTTCGCGCCTGCGCCGCCGCCGAGGCGAGGACAGCCGCTCGCGCGGCGCCCCCGGTGCTGCGGCGTCGGCGCACCGCCGGTGCCGGATGACGCCACGCTCCCGCCCGAAGACTGGTTCCACTCGCTCTCGTCACCGCCGCCAGCCCCATCAAGGTTCGACGTTGTTGTTCGCGGCATCGCTCTCCGTCGGGCGCCGGCAGCTGGCTTCTCACGAACACGGGTACGTCCCGACTTGTCCAACTCTGTGTCTCTTGGTGGACCGCGGCCGACAGGTGCGCTTTCGCAGGTCGCCCCGCCAGCGCCAGCGCCAGCCTCTGCGCCACTTGCACTTCCGCGGCCAACCGGCGCGGCGGCAACCAATGTCGGCGCCACGGAGCCCGCCCCACCGGCGGAGCGCTCGTCCGAGGTAGCACGATGTGCGACAGAAGCAGCGGCTCCTCGAGGCTTGTACGGCACACAGCGGTCAGAAAAGAGAGAGGGTTGGGCGTAGGAGTCTTGCCAGAAGCAAGCGCATCTTTCACGCGACACGCGCGCAAATGCCGGAAGAACTCCTGGACACTGAGCTCGCAGGCGCGCCGCAGGCCCGCCAGGTGCGGGCGCCGATCAGTCCGCACCTTCTTCAAGGGGGTTGGAGCCGCCTCGTCGACCTCAATGGCGTCGCCGCCACCCAGAGCGGCGCCGGACTTGGCCGGCGCTACTGCGTCCACACCGGTGGTCGCTGTCGATGCAGGCAGCGACGCGCAACCGCCGGCAGTCGTGGTCGTCCCGCTCATCTGGGACGTCGCCGCTGCAGTGTCGGCGCCTGCTGTCGCGGAAGGCAGCCGAGGTGCCGCTCCCACCGCTGGAGGCGCCGCCCCGCCCGTGCCACCGGCCGTAGCAGGCTCGAGCCTAGGGGGGGGAGACGACTCGTGCCACGGGTTGCGCACCCGCTGGTACCGAAAGCCAGGAGGTAGAGGGGGGAGTGGGGGAAATGTCGCGGTGTCGCCATCGGCCGACTTTGAAGGGGGGGAGTCGGGGATGGTGGCTTGCCGTGTCGCGAGACGTACGGCACAGCGACAGCAGTGGACACAACGTCCGTCGACGGAGAAAAAAGGGCGGATGCACCGCCGTTGCGGAACGGGCCGCAAAAAGCGGGCACGTTCAACGTACACCTCCACCCGTGCGGTCCCCGCAAGCGAACAGCCGAACGCACAGGACCTAAGTCGACGGACATTCTTGGTTGCCCCCATACTACCTGCCAACGAGGACTGCGGCACCGCCCCGCGCGGCCCTCCCAGGCGTACTCGGAACGGTGCGACCGGGCCACAGGAGTGTGCGGGACCCCAAAATCGGCGTTCGCGGACTGCCTGATAGGATGTCCCGAGAGGCTCACACGAGCCGTCCGTTAACAGGCCCGATGCCTCACGAGACCCGTGACCCAGAGGAAGGCTGACGGTAGGTTTCCTCGACAGGCGTGCACCGTACCTTGCGATCTCGGCGCCGGACACATGGGGGCCCGCAGTCAGCCATCACGCACTCGCGAGTGAGTAGACGGTTGCACTGAGATATTGTTCATAAGGCTGTCAAGGACACCGCCCCGAAATTCCTGGCACTTGTCCCCACGTCCCGGGGGACACACCACCGATGCTCAGGTGGACACACGCGAGTGCCGATGAGTTCGCCAAGGCGATCCATTTCTCTATTCTGGCCCGTCCTCGGCCCTCTGGAGGCACCCAAGGCGTCACAAGAGGAGTAAAAGCGCGAAGCAATCGGTCTGAATCAGCAGATGGGGGCAGGCACGCAGCAGAGGTGCACAGGGGCGCGGCCCTTGTGCCACGCGCATGGCTCTCGGGCCACCCGTTTGCGCGGTTCGTCAGGCCACTGTGGCCACAGGCGACCGTTCGACCAGCATGATTCAGGCTGCAACAACGTTCACCACCTGAGGGGATGCGAGAGCAACACATGTCACGCACTCGAGCGTATTCGATCCAGATTGGTACCGAAAGGCCTTCACGTGTCTTGCTAGATTGCTTTGATTTGGGCGGTTCGGGCTCCGTTCACACGCTGTCCGTGACATGCTCGGCACGTATTCGACGGACGCCACTTTATTTCGATGCTTGCGACGGCGCTGATACGTGTCCTTCGTTGGCAACCACCGACTGCGGCCAGCAACGCCGAGGCTAACAGGGCTCAGATCTTTGAAAGGTCGCCCACTCTATTTCACCCATTACATTGTCCGTTGGCAACGCATTGGCCCGTTGGCAGCTGACCACTCGGAGGGCCACACGTAGCGGTTTCATTTCAGCGTTTCAGACCGTTGGCCCGACATTGGTGGGAATGCTCTTACAGTGGGCATGTGCTTCACGCCCTTTACGTGATTTGGAAGTCAGGTTCTACGTGATCGCATGCACGTTTTTTATCGTGATCACTCATCACGCCCCAGCAAAGCATCGCGTGAACTAGGCCGTGATCTCATGAAAATAATTACGCCGACGACGAACTTACCATTGCGCAATCCAATGAACTGGAGACTTTGACGGGGGCGCCCTGCTACGGCCCAAGGCGGTCAGCCCGCCGGCCCTCGCACGCCGCCCGAAACATCATGGAATTGGCCCCCTCCCAGACTGGTGCCCCACACACCTTTCCTGCGTCGGTCGCTACGGCTGCGACGGCCGCTCCTGCTTCTGCAGCTGCCGCGGGTTTACAGCGGCGGTGGTGCCAAGACTGCCTGGCCGCCGTCCTTAGTCGTACTCCCCCCCCCTCCCGCCCATAGGGCGAAGCCACGCGTCTTTCTTTTCAACCTGTGTGACATGGAGTCGTAGTTGAAGGATGCCAAGGCAGCTCTCGGTCTGTGACTGATTTATTTTTACAGCCCCAATGCTGGTCGCAATGATAGCCGCCCCTCCGAAAGGGGTGCTGCATAATCACGAAACAAGTATGTTCAAAGACAATGGGTGCTACCTTTGCGTGTTAACGCCCCCAAAAGGGTGTGATTAGGGCGTGATCGGGCGTGATCGGGCGTGACACGCCCACACGTTCCGGGCTTGGGGGCGTGAAGTACAAGCCTATATTCCAGCCACGTGATGCCCAGTCTGCGTGGGACGTGGAACGCCGAGAAGGACCTGCACACCCTGTAGGATCGCAATGTGCCAACCACGAAGCAAAACTTTGCTTCGGGTTATCAGTGAGCCCTCGCAGCGCTCCTCCCGATCCGCCCGGACGCCGCCGACGACGACAGCACCTGGATGCCACGGGGGCAGCTACGTGCAGGGGGGGAGCCACGTGACAACTGACATTCCTTGGTGATACCATACCGTGATAGTGACCATGGGTAATCACGGCCATCGTCGTGACGACGGGGACGCCACCCCCGCGGCACCGGCGCACCACCGTGCGGGTGCAGCAGCGGCAGCACCTGACCGCGTGCCGCGAAGACCAACGGTGCGAGCCCTCCGACGCACGCCGTTGAAAGGAGAGGGGCGGAGCGTCTTTCTTCGCGGGCGCGGAGATCAGGTCCCTGATGGATCATGCGAATTGGCCTACTTTCCGCGCATGGCCGACAGTTGCTGCGGAGATTTTGGCCAATCGCGTACCAGAAGTTCAAATGGTGGCGGGATGAGGGCCAATGGTGATCTAGCGTATCTCCTCGCAAGGCCCACGAGACCATGCAGAGGCGCCCGCTTGGCAGTGCCACGGCCGGCCTTCCCGCTACTGCCAAGAGTCGGTCAGGCACGGGGCCACAAAAACCGCTCGTTCAAAGCAAGCGATGCGGACGCATCGCCTGACAGCCGGTCCCCTCAGTGTGTGCGTTCGTTGGTGGTAGGGCGGGAAATATCTGGCTCGCAGATCGCGGTATTTGAATGGGATTTATCAAACCGTCACCACTGCTGCGCAGTGGTGACTAACCGGAGATGAGACATTAACGACTTTTTGCCATGTGGAAAGGCCAGAGCGACGTGTGGGGATTCCGCAGGACACATTGACATGGTTTTGTGGTGGCTCTTGTGGGTTGCAGTTCGTGAGTCGACCCACGGCATGTCAACAAAATTAGAATCTCCCCATGAATAGACAACCCGACAGTGCAAAACATCCAATCAACGCTTTGAGTCTAAGCTAACAATGGCCAATGAGAGCTCGAAAAGTTTCTTCTCACGTCGCGCCATGCTCTCCACTGGGCTAACATGGTGGGAGAGCACCCTCTTCTTGTCGCCTTATATATATATATAATACTAGTGGGAGATATTCCCACACGCAACAGGCCACCCACACAGCACTGGTCGCCTTCACATGCCTTTGTGGACGGACGCTACGGCTCGTCCACACGGCTTTGTGAAGCGCACTTCCGGTCCACTTGGGCGGCCAGACTCGGCGCAATGCTCTTCCTCTCGTCGAGACGCTTCTGGCGGTGTAAAGACATCCAACCCCAGAAGACAGAAAATATCATTTCACAGAGGTTTGCGGGAAAACTGTGCGATTGTGACCCCGCGCAGGCCGATTCTGTGGCCGAATGTGGGTTCACATGGCCCAAAATGGCATTTGTGTCCCGGTTAGTCAACACTGCGCTGGGGGGACCCGCCCAGTCGCGGTGCCCTCGCGCCAGCCGCGCCCGCCACCTGCGCGGGCGTCTCCGCGGCGCTCGCCCGTTGTTGCACACGACGCGCTCGCCCCTGCGGGCTTTCTCGGCGGCGGTGCCTTCCCACCCCTCGGGCCTTGCTGCCGCGCGGGGGGGCGGCAGTGGCCGCCGACCGTGGCCACCGCCGCCGCCCGTATCGCCACGGCGGGAGCATCGTCAGGCGGCGGGCAGCCCGGCGGCGCCGGCGGCAGCAGCCGCACAGTAACAGCAGCGGCGGCGAGCGCCGGGAGGGCCGCCGCCGCCTGCCTGGAGGGGGCCATTGGACATTTGAGGGGCCTTCCCTCGTCGGCCGCCTTATCGGGCGGCGATGGGCCCAGGCGGGGCACGGGGGCTTGTGGCTCCCGCGCCGGCACCAGCGCTCTCGAAGCACGGCCACAATATGACGGCGCCGACGGCGGCGGCCGGCCGTCAGCGGCCGGCGCTGGCACCGCCGCAGCGGTCCTCCCCGCCGTGGGAGGTGGCTGGCCCAGGCGGCGGCGCGTGCATCGGGGGTGTCCCGCGCGCTGGCGAGCGTGGCGGGGAGGCCGCCGCCCTCGACACGCAGCAGAATGAGTTTGGACAGGTGTTCGGTGACGGTGGCTAAGGCACAGTCACGCTAGGGCGCAGTCCACACGCCAGGGAACTGGTCACGACCAAGCGCATCCACACGGATTCGGTCATTAACGGAGGGCTCACCGATCTCAACACGCGGGCGTCAAAGCCCGCCGGCGTGAAGGAGCAGCGCGTGTGGGAGGGCCTCCGCCATCCCAACACTGTGCGCTGCCTCGACTGCTTCCTGAGGAGGCAGAGACCTCTCTTTCGTCATCGAGGTTGTTACTGGGTGGCCCCTCATCGAGCGCGTAGCGCAGTCGGGTCCATTCCAGAGCCCGTCGTCTCGGAGGTTCTGCGGCAGCTCGTCGACCGCCTTGCTCTCCTCCGCGCCCGCGATGTCATCCGTCGGGACGTCGCAGCCGCCAACGTGCTTGTCTCGAGGGGCGTCATCGTATATGTCGCTTTAACGTGTTGGCCCGCGGCGCCTCAAACTATCCGCCTAGGGCGCCCGAGCACATGGTGGACGAGGTTTTCGAACAGCCCCCGTACGTGACATCGGTGGACTCGTGGTCACTCGGCTGTACAGTGATGCAGTTGTCGATCGGCTGCCACCCGTGGCCCGAGCTGGGGGCCATGTCCGCGGTCGTCACGATTCCAAGAGCTGTATCTAGCTGCTGCCTCCGAGGCTGTCGTCAGCGTGCTTCAACCTCCTCACGGCGTGTTGGGCGTGAGAAACCTCGCGGCGCCTGACGGCGACAATGCTTCGGCGGCACCCGTTCCTGTCAAAGGCCACCGTGGCGGCAAAGCAAGGCTGACAGAGCTGGTGTGGCGTAGCGGCGGCCATGGAGCGGACCCCCCCCCGCCCCGCCTTTCCGCGCACCTTCCCTGTGACACAATGAGGTGCACATCACACTGGAAGTGGGAGTGTGCCCAATGAGGTAGGTCTCACCTGCAGATGGGCATGCATTCATGAGCGCAGAGGTACCCAGGGGGGGGCGGCTGCGTCCTGCGGTGCTCCAGACCTGTTGCAGACGCGGTGCCCGCGTGAGAGGCGCCACTCGGACTTGCGACGATGACAGTGTGCCGAATTCCCAGTCGGCGCCACACGCGTTGCTGACACTCGGAACTAAATCCGCCAGAGCCGCGCATTCGCTTCCGAATCTGGAGACTCAGCACTCCAAAGCAAACGGCGCGGAGGCCACGCGCCTGGCACACCCCCCCGCGCAGCCGGCGCGCTGCGCACCCCACACCCCCCGACTCGTTGGCAGGCTGCCGCCCCACGCGCACGCCGCGCGTCGGCCGTCGCCGCCCGTGCGGCGATCGGCCAGGCCGCGCGCCCGCGACTCGAGGGCTGCTTGGCTCGGGCGCGTGGGGCGGGTGCGCGCCGCGCGTCCCCATCCCGCCAGCGCGGGGTCCGCGCCGCCCCCCTACCGCTGGCCGTGCGCGACGCGCTGCCGCTCGCGCTGCGGCCGCCCGCGCGGTCTGTTTTCGGCGTGGCGCTGCTGCACTGCCTGGTGCCGCCACCGTGCAGACGCACCGCTTCCGGCATTCCCCCTACGATACGGTGTGGCGGCGTGGCGGTGCGTCGTGGCACGGCGGTCGACCGGCCTCTCTCCCCCCACCCGCCGTCCCTCGTCGCCTCTTCCCCCCTCTGCCGCCTACGCGGCGGCCCGACGTGCTTGCGGCCAGAGCCTGCACATTGTGCTTTTTCGTGGCGCCGCCAGGTCCTGGTTCCCCTTTCCGTCACCGACCCGCCCCCACTCGCCGTTTCGTTCACTGGTAGTCGCCGCCATTGCCCAGCGGACGGTCGGCTGGTGGCACTGGGGCACAGCAGCGGCGGCGGTGGCACGCGGGGTCCACGGTTGACGACCGAAGCGGGTGCCGCGTTGCCGGCTCCTCCCCTTTTGTGACCCGGGTGTCGCACCGCCTGCACGGTCATTGTTGAACGGGACTGACGGCGGGCGCGCGTTTGGGATCCGCAGCCATCCTATCATCCCTTGCGTCTTGCGTTTGCGCGCGCGTACTGGAGGGCGGCGTCGGCTGGTGGCTTCTGTATCCCATCCGCGCTCGCTTGTATCCTGGTCGTACCATCCTGACAATTGGAAAGCCGTCAGCCACCCGACGTGTGACTCCAACGTACTGTACCTTCCCCTGCCACGTGCCGACCGCGCTCCCATTGGCCGCCGTGCCGCCTTCTTCGCGGTTGTCAGGCTCCCCCACCTCCCTCGCCGTCCTCTTCGACCGACCGCGTTCCTCCCCGCTTGTCACTGTCCTTATTTGCACGCGTCCCATCGTCACCCCTCTGTCCCTCCCCCCTCGCTTCCATGGCTGCCGACGAAGCCGATCGGCACGACCTTCAGCGGCTATTGCCCGCCGACGGCGGCGGCGGCGTCGGCCGGCCGGACGACCCATTACACTCCGTGTCCCAGATTGACATCGCGCTGCCGTCCGACGCGACCAAAGCCGCCGAGATGTCCAAAGCCAAGGTCGAGGACCCACCGGTGGCTGCCGCGCTACTGCCTCCAGCACCGGGGGGTCCCAGTGGTCCAGTGCCGGCCGTCGGGCCCGCTTCAACGGCCGCCAAGGCTGGCGGTGGCGCCGCCGCCGCCGCGGCCTCCGAGGCGGGATTCAGCATGGAGGTCGCCGGCATCATGTTTTTCAACTTCATCTCGAGCACCGGCATCGTGTCGGCTAACAAGTACGTGTTCCGGACGGTTGGCTTCACGTTCGCAACGACGCTGACGCTGGTGCACTTTGTTATGACCACCTTAGGGTTGCTGGTGTTTGCCAAGCTCGGCTTGTTTACACCCAAGCGACTAGACGTGCGCAAGGCGGCGTCTCTGGCGGCTGCCGGCATGGGCTTCGTCGTATTCTCCAACCTGTCCCTGCAGTACAACAGCGTCGGCTTTTATCAGGTCATGAAGCACCTGACGGTTGCGGCGGTGGTCGTCATTGAGGCGCTCGTCTATCATCGAGTGCTGCCGCGGCCGCTGTGGGGTTCCATCGTCTGTCTGTGCATCGGCATTGCCATCACGGGGGCGACGGACTTCCAACTCAACATGGTCGGCACTGTCTTTGCGTGCCTCAACGTCTTGTGCACGGCCATGTACCAGATCTGGACGGGCTCCCTGCAGCGGTCGCTCAACGCCAACCCCCTGCAGCTGCAAATGTACATTGCTCCGCTGTCGGCGGTCATGATTCTGCCGGTGGTGCCGCTGCTGGACAACTACAACCCGGCCAGGCCGGACAGCATTTGGTACTTTGAGATGACGCGCAGCGCGGCGGGAGCGATTGCCTTGACGGGCGTCCTCGCGTTTTGCGTCAACGTGAGCATTTTTTGGGTCATTGGCCGCACCAGCGCGGTGACGTACAACGTGCTCGGCCACGCCAAGACCTCGACGCTGCTGATGGTCGACTTCATCTTCTTTGACCGGCCGGTCGAGTGGAAGAACATGACGGGGCTGGGCATTGCCATCACGGGGGTGGTGAGCTACACGCAGACCAAGCTCCGCCTCAGCCAACAGGCCAAGGCCGCGGCGGGGGGGGCATCTTCCTAGCTTTAGCCATTGCCGACGGTATGGGCGGGGGGCGGTGGTGGCAGACCATTTTCGGGTGTTGTATTATTCTTTGTTTGTGCGCCGTATCTTGACGCGCGCTCTTTTCTTCCCTTTGAACACGCTTGTCCCGCGCATCAGGTGGCACCGCTTGGCCCGCACATGGTTTCGTAATTCAATCACGCCCACGTTCGGCTAGCCAGCGGCACGGGGCCCCGGTGCCTTGGCCCGCGCCGCGCGGTCGCCTGTGACGGCCGTGGTCGGCGCAGGCGGATGCCCACACAGCCCTTGAATCGGCAGAAGCGACAGAATCGCAACGCGGCGGTCGCAGTGGCGCTTGGCGTGGGCCCGCGACGACCCCACGCGCCACCGTCGCAGCGCGCCATCGCCGGGACCCGCCCCTTACTCTCGGGACGCTGTCACGGTGACAGCCCTGCGGCGCTACCGCAGCGGCTTGTGGCGGCTGCGGCGACGCCTTGCTGCAAGCGACAGGTCAGCGCAACTGCTCTCGCCATGGACGAGCACTGTGTCACGGCGCGCGGTCGCGGGCAACACTGGGCGACGAGGTGGAGCGCGTCAAAGCAAGGCCCCTATCTGCCGAGCACCCGTGTCCCCCCCCCCCCCCCCCCCCCCCCCCCCCCCCCCAACGCCCCCCCCCCCCCCCCCCCCCCCCCCCCGCCCCCAAAGGTGCCCCCCCCCCCCCCGCCAAGCCGCCACGCCTACTGCGCAAACCCCTCGTACAGCTTGACCACATCTGCGTACGTCACGACGACCTCGTCGAGCTTGTCCTTGCTCTTCTCCGCCAAGCTCCGCTTGGTCGGCTCCAACTCGGTGAACCCAATCGAGTAGACCTGAAAGTCAATCGCCCCAATGCCCGACGTGATGGCGTCGACGCCCTCGTCCAACTCGTCGAGCACGTCGGGGTCGGCGCCCGCCTCTGAGGCGGCGCGACTCGCCGCCTCCAACGTGCGGCGGATGTTGAGGAGGGGCGACTTTAGGCCGACGGTGCCCAGTTCGCGCCGCACATCGTCCCCATTGGTGACGAGCGTGTCCCACCGAGACTGCAGCGACCGCAGCGTCTGCTCTCCAGCGCGGAGTTGGGGGAGGTACGCGGCGACTTTGGTGAGGTCCCCTTTGGGCGCCCACAAGTCGCCCCGCGCGTCGGCGGCGTACATGGCCGCATACGCAGGGGGGGGGGGGGCTCCTGCCGCCGCGGCGGCGGCGGGGGGGGGGGGGGGGGGGGGGGGGGGGGGGGGGGGCGGGGGGCGGGGGGGGGGGGGACGACGACGCCGGAGGGGTGGCCTTCATGCGGGGCGCCGTCGACGCCGTCGGGGAGCGCCGCAGGGGCGGCGAAGGGCAGAGGCCGGCGGCGCCACCGGGGGCGACGAAGGCCGCCATGGCAGACGGCGGGCGGGCGCGGCGGCGGCGGGCAGCGGCAGCGGCAGGTGTGTCGGCGGCGGGTCGACGGCAGCAGCTCGACACGGCGAGGCGGCGTGGGTGGTCGGTCGGGGGGGAGGGGCGTGGGGCAGCCGCGCAGCGGCGCAAACACGGAGGGCGGCGGGTGGCGGACGGACGGACGACGCGGTGTTGGCGAGGCGGTGGGCGATGCGGGTTGGCTGCCACCACACATAGGATCGGCGCTCACCGCGGAGATGTTTGGGGACCTCTCCTGAATACGCTGGTGATCTACTTGATCTGCGGCTTCGGACTTGTGGCGGGGGCTGTGATGCAGTTACAGTCTACCGAACGAGTAGGGTTGCTCAGAACGCCCGGGGCGTCGTTAAGGACCTACGACCTCTCTACTGCAACAGCGCGCCCAGACGTGTCCGTTCGAGGATGGCGCCAGGAAGAAGGTAGGGGGGGTGTAGTCGGGTTCGTGTGTCGCAAGACCTGGTACCATGTCACGCTGCGTTCAGGAGACAGAGGCTGTCACTCATTGCAGCACGACCTGCGCTGCCGGGAACACAGGGACAAAAGCCAAGGCAGAGTCCGGGCGCCGTTCGACCTTTGTGCGCGTCGTCGTATTCTAGTTGTTGTCCACATGCCCGTCCGTCTTGAGGGCGTGCGCGTCGGGTGAAACCGTCGCCTGACGCTGGCCCCACAGCGCGCCGTGCGCTTCCCATGGGAACAATGGTCCGGCAAGTCCCCACCGCCGTGAGGCTGGCCGTGGATCGTCCAGCCTCCCCCAGCCTCCCCCCCCCACTCAGACCAGTCCACCCGCCGCAGGCCAAACCGTCGCCACCAAGCTCGGGGTCCGCAACCGAGCCGCATCGCGGCGACCGTCGCGAGCGTCCCGAGAGGCGGGTCGGCGCCAGTCGGGGGCGCACGCGCGCGCGGCCCCGCGACGCCAACGCCGGTGCCGACACCGACAAGGCCGGTGGCCGGCGCCGTGCGGTTGCCCCGCCGCTGGCCCGCGGCTGCGTGT
>ENA-ORXT01005071-ORXT01005071.1-marine-metagenome-genome-assembly--contig:-NODE-5071-length-13148-cov-95.239002_pt1 | contig 13148 bp, 10 predicted proteins | sample MGYA00237868_ERZ511482 | MGnify/ENA metagenome assembly ERZ511482 | reverse complement strand
GGACGGTAGTTGTTGAAGAACGGCGTGTGACGTCCGCCTTCATCCTTTGTCAGGATGTAAGCTTCAGCTTCGAACTTTGTATGCGGCTGAACAGAGCCGGGCTTACAAAGCACCTGACCACGCTCAACACCTTCACGGTCAATACCGCGAAGCAAGGCGCCGACATTGTCGCCGGCTTCACCGCGATCAAGCAGCTTACGGAACATCTCAACACCTGTGCAGGTCGTGGACGTTGTGTCCTTGATGCCAACGATTTCGATTGTATCGCCAACGTTCAACACGCCGCGCTCAATACGGCCTGTTACAACAGTCCCGCGGCCTGAGATTGAGAACACATCCTCAATCGGCATCAGGAAAGCCCCGTCAACAGCGCGTTCCGGCTGCGGAATATACTCATCAACAGCCGCCATCAGCTTCTTGATAGATTCTTCGCCGATTTCAGGGTTTTTGCCTTCCATCGCAGCCAGAGCGGAACCCGCAATGACAGGAATGTCGTCTCCCGGATAATCATAAGATGTCAGCAGATCACGGATTTCCATCTCGACGAGCTCCAAAAGCTCCTCATCATCAACCTGGTCGACTTTGTTCATATAGACAACCATGGCCGGGATACCGACCTGACGTCCGAGCAAGATGTGCTCGCGTGTCTGAGGCATTGGGCCGTCAGCAGCGTTCACAACCAAAATCGCGCCGTCCATTTGCGCCGCACCTGTGATCATGTTCTTAACATAGTCGGCATGGCCCGGGCAGTCGACGTGGGCGTAGTGACGGGCGTCCGTCTCATACTCAACGTGAGCGGTAGAGATCGTGATACCACGAGCCTTCTCTTCCGGCGCGCCGTCAATCTGATCATAGGCTTTGAAATCACCGAAATATTTCGTGATCGCCGCCGTTAGCGTCGTCTTACCATGATCAACGTGACCAATCGTGCCAATATTTGCATGCGGCTTATTCCGCTCGAACTTCTCTTTTGCCATGTCGTATCTCACTCACATGTTGTGACCTGTCTCCACCATGGCGACGCAGTCGATTAAGAATTTTGTAACCCCTACCCCCGACAGTGGACGTAAGAGCTGCCCCCTCCCCCTAGGGAAGAGAAATTTTGGAGCGGGCGGCGAGAATCGAACTCGCGTCATCAGCTTGGAAGGCTGAGGTCTTACCACTACACAACGCCCGCTGTGTTATTTTGCACTCATTTAGACTGTCGCTATCGGCTGGTGGTGGAGGGGATTGGATTCGAACCAATGTACACATAGTGATCAGATTTACAGTCTGACGCCTTTAACCACTCGGCCACCCCTCCATTTAACGATCTCGCTGGTTAAACGGAACCTTACCTTGCCTCCAACAAAAAAGGCTCTGTCACTCCGGGCTGAAGTCTGATAGCCGCGTCGTTCACAGAGTCGATGTCTAATTTGGCCGGACCTATAAAGATGAAAAATCCCTCGCGCAATAGGCAGTCGCAAAGAAAATCAGGCCGAAAGGCCGTTTCTGACAGCCAAAAAACAACCCACCGCAGCCGGGGAATGAAAGGCGCTGCTGCTGACAGCCCCAAAAGGGCCGCCGGTATGCGCTCGCATGGGGCGACATCTGCGCCGCGTTCGCCGAAAAAACGCAGTCATTCCAAGCATGAAGGCGGCTCCGGCTGGATTTACGGGAGTCACGCCTGCCTCGCCGCGCTGGCGAACCCGCGCCGAACGATACATGAACTGCTTCTAACCGAATCTGCGGCCAATCGTCTGAACATCCCGACAGGCGGCGTGGTCCCGCAAATCGTCGACCCGAAACACATCGACCGCATCCTCCCGCGCGGCTCTGTCCATCAGGGGATTGCCCTGAAAGCTGCCCCGCTCGAATGGCCCGCATTGGAGGTTTTGGCTGATGCCGCGCCAGCGGACGGGCTCATCCTCGTGCTCGACCAAATAACAGACCCGCACAATGTCGGCGCCATGCTGCGCCTGTCTTCCGCTTTTGGGGTCAGCGCGCTTGTAATGCAGACTCGAAAAGCCCCGCCGCTGGCAGGATCACTCGCAAAAGTCGCCGTTGGATGTTTGGAAACCATTCCAATATGTCTTGAGACCAATATCGCCAACACCTTGCAGAACTTACAGCGCATTGGCTGGCAAGTTACAGGCCTCGCTGGCGAAACCGCGCTGGATCTGTCGAACGCTTTCCATCCCGGGACCAAACAAGTCATCGTCATGGGCGCAGAAGGTCCCGGCCTACGTGACCGCGTGCGCAAAACCTGCGACCAACTTGCGCGGATACCAATGTATAGCGGCGCGGTGGCCGGAGAAGCGGAAAGTTTAAACGTCGCGACAGCTGCGGGGATCGCGCTTTATGAAGCGCGGCGGGAATAAGCTTTTACTTAACCAAATATGCCGCCCATATCGGGCGATTTTGGATTGGAACCATATTTGTTGGTTAGCGAATGACTGTCTTTGATAAGAATAACTAGAAGCCCGAACCACGTTAGCATTCCCATAGCCATCAAAGTCGTGCCAACAGTCGATGCGCTGAAGTCAGGAAACCAGACGTCTAAATAAGCCGTGTATGTCAGAAAGACGGGCAATTGTACCCAACCCGACCAACCAATATCATGCAAACGCCGCGCTGTTACAGCGGTGCTGGGTACGATAATCACAATCGCAGCAATCATAGCCAAGGGCGTTGCCACATCTTCCCAAGTATAGCCCAGCAACAGATGATCCAATGCCATAGCGGCATATGTTGCAATCGTCAGAAACAACTGAAACCACCAGAACTCGGACCGCGATGCACGACCTTTGAAAACGAAGTATTTCCTAAAACACGTTTTGATGGACTCAACGAAATTCATACACGTCCGCTACGACACTAAAATGGCAACCTCAAGTTCAGCTCAGTCCTCACCAATTGTTCCCAAATCATCCTCTGCGATACGGAAGACAGTCGTTGACGCGTTCCGAGCCAGCGGCACAAAGTCTTCTTTGCTATCTTTCGTGACGTTTGCGCGGCGCAATATACGCGCCAGGACGAGGACTAAAATAGCGGCATAGATTCCGGCGATATAAAGGAATAGCGATGAGGGCCCGAACAGCGCCATAACGCCCGCCCCTGCAAAGGCCCCGATAACCGCGCCCAGCCCGTGCAGCAAAAGCAAGCCGCCATTTGTCGCCACGCTTTCTGACGGGTCAGTCAGATCATTAGCATGGGCGACAGAGAGGCCGAATATCGGCAAGAGCGTCGCGCCAAAGGCCGCGCCAATCCACAACAGATTTGTCTTCGATTCCAACGCAAAGACGCCCATCGCTAAAGACGCTAAAACTGTGCCTAAACAGCAGGCCGCGATAACAAAACGGCGATCTATGCGATCTGACAAAAAGCCCAAAGGCCATTGTGAAAGCGTCGCGCCAATGATGACCGCAGACATAAACAACCCGATAATTTCTGGGCCATACCCGCCTTGTTGAACAAAAATCGGCCCCATCGACCAGAATGCCGCATTGGCGAGCCCCGTCGCCAAAGCCGCCAAAGCCCCGACCGGCGAGACGCGGTAGAGCGCACGAATATTCAGCTTGGCGACTGCCACAGGTTTGGGGGCCTGGGTATTCGACAATGCAATCGGAACAAGCGCGAGGGAGACAAGAATAGAGACGATCGCAAAGGGTACAAATGTCGACGGGCTGGCGAGACCGAGCAGGGCATTACCGACCGTCAGCGCGCCGAGATCCACAACACGATAGACGGACAAGATAGAGCCACGCGTTTCATTCGTCGCGCGCTCATTCAGCCAGCTCTCAATCACCATCGCCATGCCTGCAAAGCAAAACCCGGTGATCGCTCGCAAGCCAATCCAAGTGACAGGCTCGACCACGATTGCATGTGCAAGCGCGCTGGACGATGCGATAGAGGCTAAAGCCACATAAGTCCGGATATGCCCTGCACCGGCAATCATGCGCGGCACATAGCGGCAGCCCAATATAAAGCCGAAATAATAGCCGCTCATCAATACCCCAATGAGCGCCGTCGGAAATTCCTCAATCCCCGCACGCACAGACAGCAGCGTGCCTTGCAAGCCATTCCCCATGTAGAGAACGAAAGAGGCCAGCAAAAGCGCGGCAATGGATTGAAGTGCTGTTTTCACGCGGGCGCCCTAATGGCATTTGGCGGCATTGGCGAGAGGCTTACTCAGCCGATTTTGCAAGTCTGGCCTGCAATAGTGAAGGAGGGTAAATAGAGTGTGATTAAAACAAAAAAGCCCGCCGAAAGGCGGGCTTTCGTCAATAATATTCGGCGATAGCTATTTCAGCTTTTTCTTTTTCATCGAGGTGACCAGAATGTCTCCGTCAACTTTCAACGTACTAACGGGAATAGGCTTGGGCACGCCATCCACGGTAATAAACGTCACCATACCGTTTTGGGTCGTTGTCAGGCCATTGATACGGCCCAAATCCTTACCCTTACGAGACTCAACTTTTTGGCCAAAGGTCAACATTGGACCAACGTCGGCTCTATCCTGATCCGCTTTGATTTCGACCGATAGGCTGGCATAGCCGTGAGTATGGCTGTGGCCGTCAGTATGATAATGATCATACCCAAATCCGCCATGATCGTGAGCGTAGCGTCCGTGATAATGTGTGCCCGATGCGCGAGAGCGGGAACGTGTCTCGATGCGGGCTTTTGGTTCAACGCGCACTTCAGGCGCATCAATCCGTGTATCGACGGTGCCATCAACTACGCCCCCGACAGAGCCGGTGACGCCGCCAATTTGGGCATAAGCGGGCGCAGCGCTTAAAGCGCTAGCGATAATAATAAAGCCCGAGATTTTCAGGGTTTTTGCAGTCTTTAACATATCTGCCTCCATTGTTTGCAGATAACCGAAACGGACGGAGTCAAAATGTAGTTCCATGAAACAATCTTAATAGACCACTCTCTCAGTTATTAAGCCGTTGATATTATGCTGAATTTAATGATTTTTAACAAATCTGATCGGTATCGGATTGCAGACAGAGAATGCAGAACGATAAAGGCGACTAGTCCCGCGAAAAGTTTGATTGTCATCGGTAATGCGCTTTTGTCGGTATCACGCAAGCGCCTGACGGAACCGGTATAATATCCCAGCAACTCCCCTGTATATGTAGAGCAAAAGCAGACTTAACTAAACTAAATAGCGCTGCTCCTCGCCCGTCATAAGTGAATTGAGGTTCAAGATGATCCATAATTGAAAAATAAGCAGAGATTGGGTTCATTCGCCCGCCCCTAGCCTCTAGGGTCAATTTGTAAGATACGTCTATTGCAGCCATCTTTACGTATCTAGCTCATCACCGCCCGGGAAATATACTATGCTGTCCGATATTCTTGTCTATTTCGCGCACTCCGCCGTCATTGTCTTTGGGGCGCTTACCCTGCTCTGGGCGATTAGTGTTGCCGTCAAAGATGCCAGCCTCGTCGATATCTTTTGGGGGTTTGGATTTTTGCTCGTCGCCGCGGTTTGTTTGTATCTGGTTCCCGTCAAAACACCTTACCTTATTCTGCTCGCGGCTATGCCCATCATCTGGGGTCTGCGCCTGACGCTTTATCTAGCGAAGCGCAATTTGGGTCACGGCGAGGATAAGCGTTATGTGAACATGCGCAGGCGCGCGGAGAAAAAAGGAAAGACCGAAATGCAGTGGCGTTTGCGGACGCTATTCTCGATCTATTGGGGGCAAGGCCTGTTGATTATGATCGTCAGCGCGCCGGTTTGGGTCGCAATGGCAACGGGCGGCCCCAATACCGAAGTTTACGACATAATGGCCCTCAGCGGACAAGAGACCGCTGAACAATTTATTATAAATACAGGTATCACTGGATACCTCCCTGTGAAAATTGGCATTGTCGCGATAATCGGCGCCCTTCTCTGGCTGATCGGCTTCCTCTTCGAAGCCATCGGCGACGCACAGCTCGCGGCCTTCATCAAAAAGAACAAAGACTATGACGGGCCTGCGGATGAAAAACCCGTTATGGATAAGGGCCTTTGGAAATATACGCGCCATCCTAATTATTTCGGCAATGCCTGTATGTGGTGGGGGATTTGGATTGTCGCCTGCTCCGCGCCTTGGGGCTGGGCCACGATTTTCGGCCCGATTATTATGACGCTGCTGCTGACGAAAGTGTCAGGCCGTGACCTACTCGAGCGCGATATGGGCCGCCGCAAAAACTATCAGGATTACATTGAGCGCACGAGCGGTTTCTTTCCGCTTCCGCCTAAATCAAAGTCATAAAAAAAGCCCGGTCTCAATGCCGGGCTTTCGTATATTTCTAATGAGCAATGGCCTAGTTAAAGACGCTGGTATCGCTACCCAGCGGATCCGGGCCGAAGCGGTTAGGTCCATCCGTCCCTTTTTGACAGTAAAAGAATAACAACACTAAACTTACAAGTGGGACAAGCGACAATAAGTACCACCAGCCGCTTCTGTCAGTGTCGTGTAACCGGCGGATCGCAATCGCAATACTCGGAAGTAGAATCGCTAACAGCGCAATCCCGATGATAATTGAACCTACAGTCTCTCCCAAAAGCCCGGACAATAGCCCAATAATCAAATACCCGATCATAATCGCCAGGAAGGCCCACCAATATTCCGAGCGCGATGACCTCCCGCTAAAATCCGTATATCTCGCAAAGAACGATTTTGTAGCGTCCACAAATCCCATGGGTCTCTCCCCCTAACTGTTTCGAATCAGAGGAACATAACAGGTAATTCGTCGGTGAAAAGCACAAAGCCACAATTCGAAGTCGTAAAAAAAAAGCCCGGTCTGAATGACCGGGCTTTTCTCCAATTTACGAATTTGAGGTCAGCTAGTTAAACCGCTCCGCCCAATGGATCAGGACCATATTGGTTCGACCCAACTGTTCCTCTTTGAACAAAGAAGAAAATCAAAACGATAGCACCCAGAAGCGGAATAAGGCCAATCAAGAGCCACCATCCACTCTTATCGAGGTCATGCAAGCGGCGAATACCCACTGCGATCGATGGAATGATGATTGCCAGCGAAAATAGCATAGACAAGATTCCGCCGATTGAGCTGCTCATTGAGCTGATTACACCAATCAAAATATTCAGGATGAAAATGGCGAGCATAGGCCACCAGTATTCTGATCGTGTTGATCGTCCGTCAAATTTGACGAAGTTAGAAATAAATGCCTTTGTGGCGTCTGCAAATCCCATAGGTCTCTCCCCTTTGTCATGGATAGGGCAGACATAGCAGGGATTCGCGTAGTGAAAAGCCTAAAAAGGAAATTCGGTCCCAGCTGAAACCTTGCGGTTTCAGCGCTCCGTTATAATTGATCCCCCGGATCGATTATAGCCACTATGCGTGTTTGAATATTCGGCGACGCTCCACGCTGCTCGGAATATTCATGGATTCTCGATATTTCGCGACCGTACGACGCGCTATATCTATGCCTTGATTGCGTAAAAGCTGGACCATTTTATCGTCTGAAACGATGGTTGAGGCGGTTTCTTCGGAGATCAAAATCTTGATTTTATGGCGAACTGCTTCAGCAGAGTGCCCTTCCCCGCCGTCAAGGCTGGGAATTGCAGCCGTGAAGAAGAACTTCAGCTCGAATAATCCGCGCGGTGTATGCATGTATTTTCCGCTGGTCACACGGCTGACTGTGCTCTCGTGCATTTCAATCGCATCGGCAACATCGCGTAATTTCAACGGGCGAAGATGGTCAACTCCAAAGGCGAAAAAGCCATCCTGCTGCTTCACGATTTCCGAACTGACTTTCAGGATCGTTCGGGCGCGTTGATCGAGTGACTTTACAAGCCAATTCGCATCCGCGTGACACTCAGAAATAAAAGTCCGCGCCGCATCATCATCGCCGCCGGCCTTTTTTATCTCATTATAATAACGCTTATTCACCAATACGCGGGGCAAAGTGTCGGCATTTAGCTCCACCGACCAACCGCCATTTGAGGTTTCGCGAATATAGACATCCGGCTCGACCACGCCCGCCATTGTTCCGCCATATGCCTGCCCCGGTTTCGGGGAGAGCTTGCGCAGCATCCCAATCATGAGTTTTAGCTCGTCAATCTTCACATCGCATAGTTTGGAGAGTTTCGAGAGATCATGCTTGGCCAGCACTGTCAAATTATCCAAAAGCGATTGCATTGGCGAGTCTAGCGCGCCCATTTCGCGAAGTTGCAAGCTTAAGCATTCCGGTAGAGATCGCGCAAATAATCCTGTCGGCTCCAGCGTTTGGAGTTGGACTAAGACAGACGAAATCTGCGCCTCGCCTACGCCTAAGTTTTTAGCGGCCTCCGCAGGGTCCAATCGCATATAGCCGGCGTCGTCCACATGTCCGGCCAGATAATCCGCCACCAGACGATCCCGAACAGATAACCGCAAATGAGGCAATTGACTTTGAATATGGTCGCTGAGTGTCACTTCGGCGGCGTTATTAGCCATCGGATCAAAATCGCCCGAGCCTGAAAAACTGCCATTACTATTGTTGCGGGACCAATCGACGGATCCGCCGACGTCAGCCCCTGTCGAGTCAGGCGCAAGCGCATGATCCGGCGTATCCATATCAGACATCGCTTCACTGGAGGACACTGTATCCGTCGATATAGTTGGCGTTTCAACTGCAGCATCAACGGCTTCACCGCGCCGATTTTCATCGCCGGTTCCGCGCTCCAGCAGCGGATTTTTTTCCAATTGCTCTTCGACGAAAGCCGATAGCTCTATGTTGGAGAGCTGCAACAGCTTGATCGCTTGTTGCAATTGAGGCGTCATGGCGAGCTGTGCGCCCTGCCGTGCCTGTAATTTTGGGGCCAAAGCCATACCCACACCCGTTCCTGTTCACATTTCCCCACTTTGGGGGGTATCGGTTTGTTCCGACTTAGAAGAAGGCATAGAGCAGAAGGCTTAATATCCGGTTTGCGGCACGAAAATTGCTTTCGCCCGTTTTTAGCTCACGAATTCTCGGGCAATTCTCAAGACAATGTGACTGGGATTCCGAAATTGCCTGACCTACGGCGCGACATCTTTTACGCCACAAAGAACGGAATAAATTTTGTCTCTCTCAAATCTGTCTAAATCAACCTTGGCTACAGCCATAACTGTTTGCTTAGCCGCACCGGCCTACGCCCAATCCTCAAATGATGATGTTGTCATCGTGACCGCACAAAAGCGCGAGCAGAGCCTGCAAGATGTGCCGTCTTCAGTCGCTGTTTTGCGCGATGACGTGCTAAACACAATTACATCCGGCGGTGAAGATATACTGGCTCTGTCAGGTCGCGTGCCCAGCCTTTACGCCGAAAGTTCTTTTGGCCGGACTTTCCCGCGTTTCTATATTCGCGGTCTTGGAAACACAGATTTTGATTTGAACGCCAACCAGCCTGTCAGCCTTGTCTATGACGGCGTTGTCCTTGAAAATCCGGTCCTGAAAGGCTTTCCTGTCTTTGACTTGGACCAAGTCGAAGTTCTCCGCGGACCGCAAGGGACATTATTTGGACGGAACACCCCAGCCGGTGCTGTGACCTTTACTAGCGCAAAGCCGACGGAAGAAACCGAAGGTTATGTCCGCGCCGCCTATGGCCGGTTCAACACGGTTGATTTGGAAGGCGCTGTTTCCGGCGCACTGGTGGAGGATAAAGTCAAAGCCCGTCTCTCCGGCATCTACCAGCGCAGTGATGACCGTGTCGACAATCTAAACCTAAATGGCGATCAAGGCGGTTTTGAAGAATTTGACGATTTTGCCGGACGTCTTCTTGTTGAAATCACGCCCGATGATCGGTCCTCTTATCTGATTAACGTTCACGGACGGCGTCTACGAGGCGGTAGCCGAACCTTTTTCGCTAATGGTATTCAGCCCGGCACAAACGAGCTTGTTGACGGCTTTGACCGTTTTGAGGCTATCCAAGATTCGGTCCAAGTTTCTAAAGTCGATAATGTCGGTGTCAGCCTGACTGCCAATTGGGACAATGTTTGGGGTGGCACGCTGACGTCTATCTCCGCCTATGAGCAAGTCAAAAATTTTGCGCGAGGTGATGTTGACGGTGGGTTTGGGGCCGCTTTCCTTGGCAATAGCTCACCGGGCTTCATCCCTTTCCCAGCTGAGTCCGCTGACGGCGTGACAGCCCATGGTCAATATACGCAAGAAATTCGTTACAACCGCGACTTTGGCAACACCCTCAATTTGACACTGGGCGCTTTCGCGTTCCACGAAGATTTAGACCTTGAGAACATTTCTTATGACTCGCTGTCTCCCGGTAATCCGATCAACGCTTATGGAACTCAAAATCAAGAAACCACATCTTTGGCTCTTTTCGGCTCTGCCGCTTTGAAGGTCTCGGATCGCCTGACCGCAACAGGTGGTCTGCGCGTAACCGATGAAGACAAAGACTTCACGGCGGAACGGTTTATCGGCCCATTTGGTGCGCCGCCGCTTGGTCCGCTGACAGAGGATCTCGGCGATACAGTCGTAACAGGCGATTTCGCACTTGATTACGTTCTGAACGATAATATCAATATTTACGGCCGCTATGCGCGTGGTTTTCGCGCGCCAAACGCTCAGGGCCGGATCCTGTTTGGGGATTTTGTCACGGTCGCAGATACTGAAACCATAGACAGCTTGGAAACAGGCATCAAAACGCGCTATCTGGACGGCAAAGCCACGTTGAACGTCAGTGCCTATTATTTCGAAACGAAAGATCAGCAGCTGACAGCCGTCGGCGGGGCGGGTAACTTTAACCAATTGCTCAATGCGGAGAACGTTCGCGGACAAGGCGTTGAAGTGGATGCAACCTTCAATCCAATTCAACGACTACAGCTGACAGGCGGCATTTCTTACAATGACACGGAGATCATTGATGCAGGCCTACAAGCCGGTGTCTGCGGCGCGCCTTGCACCGTCTTGGATCAGATCGACCCGGTTACGGGATTAGCCTTCATTGACGGTAATTCCTTGCCAAATGCCCCGAAATGGATTGCCAATGCGACGGCGGGCTACAGCATACCTGTCACAGAAGATTGGGATATCTTTGCCTTTGGCGATATTGTTCATCGGTCTTCGACCAATTTCTTCCTCTATGAATCCGTCGAATTCAGCTCTGACCCGTTGACGGAGATTGGCCTGCGCGCCGGTGTCCGTAAGGATGACTTCGAACTTGCCGGATATGTACGAAATGTCACAGGCGTCGTGCAGGCAGAAGGCGGCGTTGATTTCAATAACTTCACCGCTTTCGTAAACGAGCCAACGCTCTACGCCGTGGAAGTCACAAAACGCTTCTAGCGCAAACTACCTATCGCAATTTTTGGGCGGGTCTGTCATAGGCCCGCTCATGATAACGCGCGTAAAAATTTGCGGATTAACTCGCCCCGAAGACGTGATCTGCGCCGTGGAAAACGGTGCGGGCTTTTTGGGGTTCATCGTGGAATGCCCGTCCAAGCGTAAGATTAGCGTCGCTGAAGCGTCGGGTCTCGCACAGTATTCCGGCGATACTCCCAGAGTCGCGGTAACCGTCAATCCATCTGATGAATTAATTGACCGCATTCTTGCCGAGATGAAGCCGGATTTCATTCAATTGCATGGCGACGAAACTCCTGCTCGCGCAGCGGAAATAGCGAAGCGCTGCAAAATCATCAAAGCCTTGGGCATCGCCTCGGATGCCGATATGAAAACCGCAGAGACCTATGCGGGCGTCGCCGATTTCATCCTTTATGACGCCAAGCCCCCTAAAGACGACGCCGTGCGCGGCGGGCATGGCGTAGCGATTGATTGGGATATTATTGCCCGCGCGCCGACGCCCAAAACATTTGCGGTTGCGGGGGGGCTTACCCCCGACAATGTAGCTCTGGCCGTTTCTGCGACTCGCGCATCAATTGTCGATGTCAGCTCTGGCGTTGAAGTCAGCGCAGGCGTAAAGGACCACTCGAAAATCACTGCTTTTATGGACGCTGTTCACAATGGGTAATCAATCTTTTCCAGACGAAAATGGCCGCTTTGGCGAGTTTGGTGGACGCTATGTCGCCGAGACCCTCATGCCGCCGATCCTTGAGCTTGAGAAAGCCTATGAAGAGGCAAAAGCCGATCCTGCGTTTCGAAAAGAGCTGGATTATTTCCTGAAGCACTATGTGGGCCGCCCGAGCCCGCTTTATTTTGCAGAGCGCCTGACGGAGACCGCTGGCGGCGCGAAAATCTATTTCAAACGCGATGAGCTGAACCACACCGGCGCGCATAAAATCAATAATTGTATGGGCCAGCTTTTACTCGCTAAACGGATGGGCAAAAAACGCATCATCGCGGAAACAGGCGCAGGCCAGCACGGCGTCGCGACAGCCACCGTCGCGGCGCGTCTCGGCATGGAATGCATTGTCTATATGGGCGCGGTGGATATTGTTCGGCAAAAACCGAACGTCTTTCGCATGCGCCTCCTTGGGGCCGAAGTTCGCGCGGTGCATTCCGGCACAGCGACTTTGAAAGATGCGATGAATGAAGCCTTGCGCGATTGGGTCACGAATGTCGGCGAGACGTTCTATTGCATCGGCACAGTCGCAGGGCCGCATCCCTACCCCGCCATGGTCCGCGATTTCCAAGCCATCATTGGGCGCGAGGCGAAAGAACAAATCCTCGAAGCCGAAGGGCGCCTACCCGACGCAGCGGTCGCCTGTATCGGCGGCGGGTCGAACGCGATGGGCTTGTTCCATGAGTTTGTGCAGCATGAAGAGGTTCGCCTCATCGGTGTGGAGGCGGCGGGGAAAGGCGTGAAATCAGGTTTGCATGCGGCGTCTCTGACGGGCGGCTCTCCCGGGATTTTGCACGGCAACCGCACATACCTTTTGCAGGACGAACATGGGCAAATTGCGGACGCGCATTCTATATCTGCGGGACTCGATTATCCCGGTATCGGACCGGAGCATTCCTATCTACACGACATTGGCCGCGCGGAATATGTTAGCGCGACGGACGACGAAGCCCTGCATTGGTTCCAAGAATGCGCGCGACTAGAGGGCATTCTCCCCGCGTTAGAGCCCAGCCACGCCATACCGCGCACAGTCGAGCTCGCAAAGGAGTTGGGCAAGGACGGCTTGATTATTATGAATATGTGCGGACGTGGGGATAAGGATGTGTTCACGATTGCGGATGCGTTGGGCGAGCATATTTCGGAGGGGACGGAGGG